>Ga0194045_1000538_pt1 | contig 12492 bp, 12 predicted proteins | sample JunL6211m_MetaG_FD_161686 | JGI IMG/M metagenome (GOLD analysis project Ga0194045, IMG submission 161686) | Anoxic zone freshwater microbial communities from boreal shield lake in IISD Experimental Lakes Area, Ontario, Canada - Jun2016-L626-11m | ecosystem: Environmental > Aquatic > Freshwater >...
GATATACGCAATTTACAGTACAACGGAGTATGTGTTGTAGTGCCACAGCACTTAGAGTCTCAATCAAATTTTGCCAATGTTGCGCTATTTAACTTAAACGACTATGACCCTAGAACTGATGATATGAACTATCTTTTGTATCCTAGCAGTGCATATAATACAAAAATAGGCAACCTACCCGCACCATATAATAATCCTGATCTAGTAGTTTTTCATGAAGTTTATAGACCGTCATTTGTGAGATTAAGTATGGAGCTAAAGAAGCGTAAAATACCATATATTATATTTCCCCACGGCTCTCTTACTGATATCTCTCAAAATAGAAAAAAGATCAAGAAACAATTAGGAAATTTACTTATGTTCAATAGATTCATAAAAAATGCAGCTGCCATACATTATTTATCTGACTTCGAAATGAAAAGTTCGTCAAAATGGCAAGCTAAGTCGTTTATATCTAGCAATGGAATGGTATTGCCGAAAGTTAAAAAAGAATCATTTAGCAAACAAGGCCTTAAGTTGATCTATGTAGGACGTCTTGATATTGAGCAAAAGGGTTTAGACACACTACTGTATTCGGCTAGTTTAATTAGAAATCAAATGCTTAAAAATAAAATAGAGATTACCATAGCAGGCACAGATCATGAAAATAATAAACTTGAACTAGAGAACCTAATAAAGAAGTACAACCTAAAGAAAGTTGTGCATTTAAAAAATGCAGTATTTGGTTATCAGAAAATTAACTTACTTTTAAAACAAGATTGCTTCATACAATTATCCCGAAATGAAGGTCAGCCGATGGGCATGTTAGAGGCTATGGGTCTAGGTCTACCGCCCATTGCTACCGAGGGAACATCTTTAAAAGAAATTATATCAAAACACAATCTTGGTTTTGTAGTAGAAGACGATCCAAAAATAATAGCAGAAACAATATTGAGTATTTTTACTAATAAGAATCTACTGCCACAGTTTTCACACAATTCACGAAAATATATTAGCGAGCACCACAACTGGGAATATATAGGTCGAACTACCGTTGAATATTATTCTAAATACGACAGGAAGACATACTGATGACTATTTACATAATTTTTTCAATACCGATACTATTCGTTATAATCAACCGGTTAAAAATATATTTAAACGGAGCGTACTAATAATGTATCTTTACGAAAGACTCTTTGGCGTGTTTGTTTATACGTTCACCCTACTATCCTTCTGCTACTTAATATATAGGTCAAAGTCTATTTATACTAAAGTGCTGATGCGCTTCTATTTACTCTTTATAAGTATTATGGCGTTCTTGTATGTTCCCGCGGTAGAAGCTGATTTATATCGGTTAATAGAATACATGAATAATTACGCTTCGTTATCTAATGAAGCTTTCCGATCTGCACTTTTAAATTCGACATCAGCGAATACACCCGTGTCCATGATTTACTTCAGGGTAATCGGATCCACAGGTATAACGGGCCTTTTAGCAGGCATAACTACACTTATTGTATTTAGCAATATTCTATACATCATTTCCGATTATTCTAAAAGATTGAAATCTTCAAATAGAGTTGCCGCTTTAACGTTGTTCACAATAATGTCAACTGGCTTCTACATGGCCACAGTGTCAGGTATTAGAAACGCACTTGCATTTTCAATTACAGCAAGATGTATTTACGATGAAGAATGCAACGGTAAAAAACCACTCAAAAATACGATATGGTATCTACTAGCATGTCTAATTCACCCAGCTGCCATTGCGGTTTTATTGATCAGAATTATAGCCCTAACTATTGATAAGTACAATAAAAGAAAAATACGATCCTTACTTTCTACGCTTGTCTATATTATTTTAGCTTCAATAACCCTAGCATATCTAGGGGCTACACTTTTTCTACAAGAAGCATACCTAAAATTATCACAATATATAAGCGTAGCTGGCTATACCTATTATTGGGACAACCTAATAACAATATTTACAATAGTATTCCTTTTTGTGAATTACTGGGTATATCTACATTTTCGTGACGATACCACCAAAATCAAAATAGCAAGTTTAGTTAAGCTCTCATACGCAATTACATTTGTTAGCGTGTTGTTCATTTCAGAAATATCAATTTTTGAACGCTTTACACAGCTAAATTTAATAATAATGATTCCAGTAATAATGAGCAACTTATCTAATTGCATGAACACAACAGATAGGAATAGACTAGTAAGTTTTGCCTACAGGCTATTAGTCTTTATACCAATAATTGTATTTATAATTTCTGCTAGCAGGGGCTCACTTTGTTCACTAAAATTCTTCGTTATTGGATAATTTATGACTAAAAAATACCTAAAAACATTGAGCAATCCAGCAATTGAAGAACCACTTATCAGCATCATAGTGCCCATCTACAATGTAGAGAAGTATCTAGAAAAATGCGTACTCTCTATAATTGATCAGACATACACAAACTTAGAAATAATTCTAATTAACGACGGTTCAACAGACAACAGCTCTAATCTATGTAAAGAATTAGCCTTATTGGACCAGAGAATAATTGTCATACATAAAATGAATGGCGGATTGTCTGATGCGAGAAATGTAGGCATAAACCGCGCTACTGGTCTATATATATCATTTGTTGATAGCGATGATTGTATTTCTACAGATATGTTAGAGATCCTACTTACATCGATTATCGAGAATAAATGTGAAATTTCAACTTGTAGATACCAGACTTATACAGAAGACAGCCCCATCCATCCAAGATCAACACAGAGCAACAATTTTCTTGTATTAAATAATACTCAAGCATTAGAAGACATGCTATATCTAAGAAATTTGACAAATAGTGCATGGGGCAAGCTCTATAAGACTGAACTATTTCGTAATATAAGATATCCGACTGGACATACATACGAAGATCTTGCTACTACCTATAAGCTATTTTCAAAAGCTGAAAATATAGTACTAAATTCTTTCGAGGGATATTATTATTTAAAACGCTCAGGTAGTATTACGAATTCGAAGTTCACTCAAAGCCGGATGTCGGGTAGTGATTTTGCGCATGAGCAGCTAATGTACGTCGCAGAAAATCATCCGCAGATTCTAAAAGCAGCTGAAAATCGTCTATTTACAGAATCTAGGTATATTTTAAGCGCCATAAACACTACCGACAAGAAATCCACAATATCTCGCAATAAGTGCATAGAAATAATAACAAAATATAGGCGCACTATTTTATTCGATAGAAAATCAAGCATAGTAAACAGAACATTTGCCGCCATAAGCTATTTTAGTATTAAATTGATGCTTGAGATCATTGCTATTAAGGCGAGACGTGATTGGAATAATAATGTCTAGAACAAATAAATCTGTCAGAAACATACTTTTCGCCTTAATAATGAGTTTAGCCACTATATTAATTGGACTAATATCACAAAAAGTATTTATTAATATTCTAGGCGCCGAATATCTGGGCATTAATGGATTATTCTCAAGTATAGTGTCAATGCTTGCACTGGTAGAGCTCGGGCTTGGGTCGGCTATATATTACCACCTCTATAAGCCCATTTCTGACAACGATATTGCAAAGGTTCAAGCAATTATCAACTTTTATAAGAAAGGCTACAGGCTCATCGCGCTATCTGTGTTTTCTTTTGGCATATTAATATTACCTTTTCTTAGCACGCTAGTTGGTGAAGTTAAAATTAGTGAAAGTATATATGTAATATACCTACTTTTTCTTCTAGAAGTCGTCTTCTCTTATCTACTTACATATAAGAGAGCAATCCTCTATGTCGATCAAAATAACCACATAATTAGTACCGTACATTTCGTTTATCTTACAGTTATGAATACTCTGCAAATAGCTGCACTAATATTAACTGGCAATTTTTACCTGTACTTGTTTCTTAAGATTGTGATGAGATTAGCTGAGAATGTAGCCCTAAATCTTATAGCAAACAAAAAATACCCATACTTGAAAGAAAAAGAAGTAATCGCACTAGACCCAGCTACAAAGTCAGATATTTATAAAAAAATAAGAGGACTGTCGTATCATAAAATTGCTAGCTATATCGTGCTAGGCACTGACAACATCATAATATCTGCGTTCTTCGGTATTGCAACAGTTGGGCTTTATAGCAACTACCTATTAGTAACAACCGCTATCGTAATGTTAATCAACCAAGCATTCACCGCAATTACCGCTAGCGTGGGCAACCTCCTGGTAAGCGTTAAGCACGGTAAATCATTTGAAGTATACAAAAAGATACGATTCGGCAATTTCTGGCTTGCCTGCTTTGCTACTACATCACTACTTGTTATGATGAATAGCTTCATAACGCTGTGGATAGGTTCGCAATATTTACTACCAATAGGGGTTCTCGTAGCGATAAGCTTGAACTTGTATTTAACTCTTATCCGGTCATCAATAAACAGTTTCAAGGAGGCTGGCGGAATTTATCATGAAGACAGGTTTGTGCCTATAGTGGAATCAGTCGCTAACTTAGCGTTCTCTATTTTCTTATTACGCCACATTGGCCTAGCCGGCGTATTCCTAGGCACAGCATGTAGCACACTCATACTACACTTATTTAGTTACCCTAAATATGTTTACAAACCGTTGTTCAAACAAGGGTATTATCTCTACTATATACAGTTTTTTAAAAATTTAGTTATAACCTTACTCATTGGTGCTTTTACTTATACAGTGTCACGTTCGATAACTTTTAGCAGCAATTCTAAAATGTTTATTATTAATATTTTGCTTTGTCTAATTATCCCCAACCTCATATTATTTGCAATATTTAGAAAATCTGAAGAATTTGCGTATTTCAAAAATCTATTTAGTAAAATTTATAGCGGCCTAAGAGGTCGAGTTTCATTAACCAAGGCAGGAGCTTAAGTACTATGGCACAAAAAAATAAATCTAACGCAGTAAAGCCTAAAAAGATTGTTACAAAAACTGCAGCAACTTCAAAGAAGCCTCTTGCTAAGACAAAGAAAACGATTCCATCTACTAATATCGTAAAGACCAAAAAGGTAACCGAAAGCCCAGTTACTATTCATAAATTTAATCGTAAATGGATTGGTCGCATTGTGAGTACGGCTATAATCGCAAGTTACGCATTAGCGATAATATTTGCACTTCGCACAAATCTAGCTCCAAGCAAATATATGGTATCGGCTATTCTTGTTAGTGGACTAGTTGAGGTAGCCGTTGTAGCGGCAAATATTCGTAGTCAGTGGAAATCTATCATAAAATCGATAGCCCTCATGCTGCTTAGCCTTATAGTAATAATCGCAAATAGCTATGCCTACTTTGTAAGCGCTAGCACATACAACTTTTTTAACAGCATACAAAGCGAAAGCTATACTATTGAGTCATACAGTATTATTGCCAAAAATAATTCTGCAGTCAGCTTAAAGTCATCTAATAAATTAATCGGCTATATTCAAGATGACGCCAATAATGACGCCGTACTCCAGGTAGTAAAGACTAAAACTTCTGCAGCTCCAAAATCATACGGTGAACTTGCTAGTTTATGTGACGCCATTGACGCCAAAAATACCGACACTGCAGTTTTACGAACTTCGTACTTAACAATTCTAAAAGAAAACTACCCTAGCTTTTATCAAAATATTAAAGTTCTTGATACTTTTAGTATTAGAGTAAAGGCTCGTGCTGCCATAAAAGTAGACATTACTAAACCTTTTGTTGTCTACATTAGCGGCATAGATACATACGGCGACATTGATACAGTCTCGCGAAGTGACGTAAATATTCTGGCAGTTGTTGACCCTCGTACTAATAAAATATTGTTAGTAAATACACCACGGGACTACTACGTGCAACTACATGGCACAACCGGCACAAGAGACAAATTAACACACGCCGGTATCTATGGTGTCGATATGTCTAAAGATACGATGCAGGATTTATATGGGATAGATATTAGCTATTACGTTCGTATCAACTTCACTTCTCTGCTAAACATTATTGATGCTATCGGCGGGGTTAATGTTAATTCGGATAATGACTTTACGGTTTGGAAATATCACTTCGTAAAAGGCTACAATCAACTTAATGCCGATCAAGCATTGGTATTTTCGCGCGAGCGACATTCATTCACAGATGGCGACCGCACTCGAGGCAAAAACCAAGAGCGTGTCATCCAAGCCATTATCGATAAAATGAGTCAGCCAGCTACATTAGCTCGCTTCCCGAAAATTATCAAGTCATTAGAGGGCAGCTTCCAGACAAATGCTAGTCACGACGTAATAACGGCGCTACTTAAACAACAAATGAACACACTAGGAGCATGGACAACCGAGTCGATTAGTGTGGACGGTGTAGGGAGTCAAGACGCCACATACAGCATGGGATCCCAGCTACTCTACGTAATGGAACCAAACATTGCATCTGTTAATTTGGCTAAAGATAAAATTCAGTCGTACTTAAAATAATACTAATAGCTATCGTACTGACAAACTAGAGAAGTGCTAATAACTCGTCGGCGCTTGTGCAGACCATCAACTTTTCGCGTAGTTCTTTGGCACCATCAAAACCGTTGATGTATATTTTGCAGAATTTGTTTAGCGTTATGAGCTTGCGCTCATTATTTTTCCAGGTCTTAGCGAACAACTCCACATGCTTGCGATACAGAGCGATCTTCGCCTCTTTTGACATTGTGTCCCAAGGCGACACACCTGATTCATTATGAGCAAAAACAAAAGGGTCGTGGAATATACCACGGCCGACCATTACACCGTCTAGATTATGCTGCTTAGCAAGAGCTTCGCCCTGACTACGCGACAAAACATCGCCATTACCAACAATTAAAGTAGTAGGGGAGATCTTATCCCTTAGCTGCCTGACCTGCCCAATAATTTCCCAGTCAGCTGGAACTTTACTCATTTGTTTTCTAGTGCGACCATGAATAGTTAACATGTTAAGTTTTTGATTGAGTAATAGTTCGTGCCATGTTAAGTCCACACTATTAAAGCCAACGCGAGTTTTTACGCTAAGGGGAAGGGGAGAGAATATAGTTTTGTTGTCTCCCCCGCTCTTTTGATCATTCTTGATCTTAGCACCGTCTACAAGTCCGCGCTGACAAGCTTTAATAATCTCAATTGCTAAGTCCCTGTTCTCTGGCAAAATAAAGGCCGAACAAACTCCACTTCTGACTACATTCTTTTCTGGACAACCAAAATTCAGATCCATACCATCAAACCCAAGCTCAGTAATAAGCAAGGCTGTTTTATAAAAGTTCTCTGGATTCTTTCCCCATACCTGTGCAATAAGTGGACGCTCTTTTTCTGTAAATCTAAGTTTGGGCATTAGCTTTTCCCTGCCCGCACTCTGCAATCCATCAACATTTACAAATTCTGTGAAATACACATCAGCTGGCGCGCAATCAGAAATAATCTGACGAAAAACAGTATCCGTAACGTCATCCATAGGCGCCAAGACAAAAAATGGTTTTGGTAGATTATCTAACTTCATTTGTTCTATATTAACGTTTAACTTTGTCGGCAAGCAACTGATTTAATTCTGGTTTATCTTGAAACTCAACTGGTCTGCTAGCAATATAACCTAGTAATTTATTTTTACTATCACGACTAATTCTCTCATAACCACGAGATACCGTGTGTAACTCATCTACATAATGACCAATTTTTTTCATACTATTGATTCCAGCCAATACTGTTAACTGCTGTGCTGCTTCCGGATTAGTGTCGAACTTATCACGTACCGTATTGGTTAGTCTATCCATCGCTGCGCCCTTTAAAATACGTCTTTCGCGGCCAGCGACCAACAAATCTGTCACATAATCTCCTACACGATGAGTAACCGCCTCTACAGTATCGTCTTCCTCCACCAAAACGAGCTCGCCACCACCAGCCACCCTATATAAAGATCGGCAAGTATCTGCTGCATAAGTAGCCGTCATAATTCTATCAATATAAACGTCTGATTTTTTACTTCGGACAACTGCTCTACCCTGCTGCATCTTAAGAGCGACTTGCTGTCGAGTTAATTCACCAGAGTTAAGTTTTTGCATTACATCTTTTGGAACGGCCGACTGTGAAACTTGGTCAAAATAGGATGCATCGTCTACTATCACCAAATCTTCTTCGTTATTAGTTAATAAAGGTCCGTTTGATTTGTCATATAAATAGCCCTTAAGCCTGTCTATTATTGGCAACTCAAAAGAATTAAATGGAGATGGAGCAATACTTGAACTACCAGGGCTCTTTATTGTCATATTTATCCTACCGTCGAGTTACCAGAAGCATGTTGGCAAGGAATTACCTCAGCGCAATCGCCACAGATGATCGGACCTGCTGCACTCGCAACTTTTGATACTTGTGGCTTGAGGGAGTTCATTAAGTCAAGTGTTTCTCCGTATGTACTAAAGCCAAGATCAGATGCATACTCTTCAGATATTCCATCTCTAAGACCACCAATATTGTTGTCTCTAATGTTAGCTAGATAAACGCGGGCTAATTCTTCTTTTGTCATAATGGCAGTATTATATCATACTAACGCTTATAAGTCCAGTATTTGCACAACTTCTGGTTTTTTGAATTAGTTTGGTCTATAGTCTTGGCATATAACTATAAACATAAGGGCTCAAACTCATGGCTAAAAAGAAGCGTGACACAAAATCAAATAATAAAGTATTGGCAAGCTCATTATCTTTATTTGCACCAAGTATGAATGCATTTATGAGGAACCTACCAACGTTTATTATTTTGCTCGCACTACCCTTCGCGGTAACTCTGAATAATTTACCGAACGGTATGAGCGACAGCAACAACATAGCAATTGATACTTCTTTGATACTCGGCATAATTTTTGGCGTAGCTATTTTTCTTGTAATTTATGTAATACTTTATGCCCTGATCACTAAACTACAGCTTGAAGCAGCAAAAGGCAAAGTCGTAAGCCTCCGCCAACTCTGGGCCAGCACGAAATCACGCATTGTTACCTTCGGTTTGCTTTGTATTGCGATTGGAGCTTTGGTGACTGTCGGCCTACTCGCCTTCATAATACCTGGGATTATATTTATTAGACGCTATGTGATGGCGCCGTATATTTTACTAGACAATGACGACATGACTATTAGTGAGGCGATGAATAAAAGTGCTGAAATGTCCAAGCCATACTCTGGCTATATTTGGGGCGTAATAGGCTTGGTAATAATGCTGAGCTTCACTACTGTAATACCATTTACGGGTCCGATGCTTTCTTTCGTTCTAACATCTATATATGGAATTGCCTTGCCGCTTCGATATCTTGAAATCAAGAAACTAGATAGTGGTCATTCCCAACGAAAAACACGAAAAGCAATCAAATAGATAATAACCGCCCAGACGCCTATCATTCCAAGTTGCGGCGCTACACCACCTAGTGATTTGCCTTCATTTGCTATTAAACGAATACCGTCAATTACCGGTGTTAGAGGCAGGTAGTTTGAGGCATTCTGCAACCATTCTGGCATGGCATAACGTGGGAAGAACGTGCCAGACAAAAACAGCATAGGAAATACTATAATATTACCCAAAGGTGCGGCCTGACGCTCGTTGCGAGCCCAACCACCTATAGCCAAACCTATTCCGAGGATCATTATTATACTTGTGGCCAAAAAGGCCGCTAGCTCAAATACATTACCGACAACCTTCAAATCATAGAAGACGATCGCCACCAAAAATAGTATCGCCATCGTCAGTAGACCGACTATTGCCTGCGAAAGAGCGTTCGATACGAAGTACTGCCAAACTTTTAACGGCGTAGTGTGTAGTCGTCGCAATATACCCTGTTTTTTTAGTTCTGGAAACACACTAATCGGACCAAAAATGCCTAGACCAATAATAGAGAATCCTAGCAATCCGGCAAAAGTATAATCAAAGCGCGACAAAGACTTCTCGTTACTTCGCTCAGACGCCACCTTAAATGTCTCATTAGACGGACTAAAACTGTTGTTAATGCCCTTAAATTGAGCTTGAAGTACGCTCACTAGCGTTAAAGCGGCCTGTTCGCTATTAGCAGTAAAGATAACTTTGGCGGTACCAGCTGGCTTGCCGTCCACAATGTTACCAAAGTCTGCAGGCAGAATAATTGTGGCATCAATTTCGCTACGCTTCATCTTATCATTGGCAGTCGATTGGTTAGTAATACTATCAACAACTTTAAAAATCTTATCTTTATGCATGTCTTCTACATACTTTTTAGAAAATTCGCTACTAGAGTTATTGATTAGTGCGACTTTGAAGGAAACGCTTGGATCTTTGCCAAAAATTCCACCAAAAACGACTAAAAATATTAGCGGAAACACGATAGTAAAGAATAAAGCCAGGCGATCACGAAAAAATCGCTTAGTGCTAAGCTTCACAAAAACATAGATCGTATAAAATTGCTTTTGGAGTGGAGTCATAGCATTAATCCTTTAACTTCTTCCCTGTTAAATCAATAAAAACATCTTCGAGGTCGGCTTGCTCTACATGCTGAGCCTTCTTGAAGCCACGAGCTAGCAACTGCTTTACTAGCTGTTTTGGCGGTGCAATAGTTATAATATTACCCTCGTCCATGATAGCCACTCGGTCACATAGCAACTCTGCTTCTTCCATATAATGAGTGGTCATGATAATAGTTATGCCTCTGTCACGAATTTGTTGAACAAGGTCCCATAAATTTCGTCTAGCTTGTGGATCCAAACCTGTTGTTGGCTCGTCCATAAAAAATATCCTGGGGCTATGAACTAGCGCCGCAGCTATACTAAATCGCTGCTTCTGGCCACCCGACAACTCTTCTGCATAACTCTTGGCCTTGTCTAATAAATCTACGTCTTTTAGCAACTTTCTGGCGTCAACTCGTTCGCCATAAGCAGCGGCAAATAACTCTAATAGCTCTGTAAGTCGCGTCTTATCCTGGAAAGCCGGACTTTGTGGCTGGACACCAATAATCTGCCTGATCTTGGTAGGCTCTTCGGCAACATTAATGCCGTCTAGTATCGCCGTACCGCCGTCTATCTCTTTGATTGCTTCAATCATCTCCAGAATAGTGGTCTTGCCGGCTCCGTTTGGCCCAAGAATACCAAAAATCTCGCCCTCGTTAACCTCAAAGCTAACACCATTAACTACAGTCTTATCGCCGTACTTCTTGGTTAATCCAGTAACTTTTAGTAATACTTTTGCCATGTTATTCTCTACTATAGCCTAATTTTTGATAAAAATAATAGCCCTAGAGTAATTAAACTAGGGCTATTAATAAACGAAGAAGAATTATCTATCGCGCTTGATTGTCAAAAATCCATTGCGTGGATTTTCGTTGACTGAAAAGCCAGCTGGCAATTCTGATGCTTCTGGACGGTCGTCCTTGCTAAAGTAGTAGATCATCTGTTGCTTGCCGCCACGTAGTGTTACGTTCTTTGAGTTAAGATGATATGTTACGCCCTTGGAATTGGTGTGTTGATAACCCATAGTTACGAACTCCCTCTCTCTTATCGTTAGTAGTAGTACCCCTAACATACTCTGTAGTGTTTTAGATTGTCAACCCTATCGGTCATAAATTGCCAAAAGATTTCCACAGATACGATAAGATAGCCGCTCTCTCGGTAATAATTAACAGATAAGATAACCACCGAAGTTAGTATTTAAAAATTACAATGTAAAAATGTAGTCAACGACTCCTAATAACAGGTTGCAAATCAATGTGCTTATGTATTACACTAATTAGTGAAAATAATAGAGTTAAAAGGTGGAGTAATTATGGAATTTGCCCAGCGCGGTACACAACAATCATCAAGCCCGACTACATCTGGAAGCCAAGTGCCTACAGGATCAAGCAGGAATAATAAAACTACTGGCAGCAGAAGCGCACTAATGCCGTTGATATCGCTAATCCTATCAGGACTATTGATACTAAGCGTGCTTTTTTATGTCGTAACTGGCAACAATATTGGCGGCACCAGCGAAAGTAAATACGTGGCTTCTGGTCAATACCAGGCTGTATTTCTAAACGGTGGTCAAGTCTACTTTGGTCAAATAACTAGCTTAAACACTAAGTTTATGAAAGTACAGGACATTTATTACCTTCGCGTAAACCAAACAGTACAACCAAAAGCTGGGAGTACTGCATCAAACGATGTTTCTCTAGTAAAGCTTGGTTGTGAGTTGCACGGTCCAACAGACGCTATGCTAATCAACCGTGATCAAGTTATCTTCTGGGAAAACCTTAAGACTGACGGTCAAGTTGCAAAAGCAGTTGCAGAATACAAGAAAGCTAATCCAAACGGACAGAAATGTGACACAAGCACTTCTGCTACTACGCCAACGACTTCAAAGCCATAATAACTTAACGTTAAGGCCAATAAAACGCCCACATCGAGTGGGCGTTTTAAGTTGAGAAGAATATATTCTTACGGTCGTAATGAGTCATAGCACAAACTCTAGTTCATGAACCCTATCAAGCAGCTTCTAGCTCTGACTTAAGTAATCTGTAA
>Ga0194045_1000540_pt1 | contig 12481 bp, 13 predicted proteins | sample JunL6211m_MetaG_FD_161686 | JGI IMG/M metagenome (GOLD analysis project Ga0194045, IMG submission 161686) | Anoxic zone freshwater microbial communities from boreal shield lake in IISD Experimental Lakes Area, Ontario, Canada - Jun2016-L626-11m | ecosystem: Environmental > Aquatic > Freshwater >...
TCATCATAAATCAAAGATGTATAATTAACCCCTTCAATCCTTTTATTACAAATATTACTATACCCCTCATCCAACTCAGAACCAATCCAATTTCTACCTAATTGTATCGATAACTTTGCAGTAGTTCCAGACCCCATAAATGGGTCATACACTATATCAGATTCTTTAGTCCATGTAATAATGTGTTTAGCCACAAGTTCTTCAGGAAATATTGCAGGATGTTCAAATGCAACCAAATCTTTGGTCGATTTATTCATACCATTTTTAATTAACCAAATATTATTTTCAATACCATACTCATTTACAGGTTTACCGTTAAAACCTGGTATCATTTCCCCATCAGCATTTCTAAATTTTCTTGAATGTCTAACCGCCCCTGCTGTCACATTTTTTTTCATTATAGGATTAAATGAATTTGGTTTACCTTTTGAAAAAACAAACATGTATTCAAAAGTTTGGTTATATCTAGTTTTTTGTGGAAAGGGAGTTCCTGTTTTTTGATATATCATAGTATCATATAAGTCAAACCCACATTCTTTGAAAAATAAAGCTTGTCTAAATGATGTACCAGTCTCGCTACCTTTATTTGTGGCATCTCCAACAACCCAAACAACAACACCACCTTTTTTTGTTATTCGATACAATTCTCTTGCAATCTGTTCAAAAGGAAATGAATATCCGTTGAATTCTGTTTTATTACCCGTTAGATGTTCATTATACGTCCTTAAGTCATCGTAAGGGGGGGAGGTTAATGTCAAATCAATTGAATTATCTTCCATATTAGACATTGTAATTAAACAGTCTTCATTATATATTTTATTATATTGTACCATATTAATAATTATAATCGTTTAGTTGTTTGATATCAAACAAAAGTCCCACATTACTGTGAAACTTTTGAAATATTATCAGTTTTTGTAATCTTAACTATATTATCCCCCCAATTTGATATAAGTGGGTTATGAGATATTACAAAGATTTTCTCAAAGTAGTCCTTTAACTTCATGAAGAAGTCTCCAACCATTTCCAAGTTTTCATTAGAAACCTTACCCCAAGTCTCATCGTAAACTGATATGTTAGGTTTTGGAAGTGAACATACCTTTGATAGTACGGCCCTAATAGCCAACGCTCCAATTGTCTTTTCATATCCTGAACCAGCTGTCATTGGTTTTTCAATACCTGTACCGTTATCAATCATGATAAAGTCAACCTCGTTCTTGTCATTAATACGAATCTCTAAGTTAAAGAAACAAGAGTCCTGAAGTAGTCTTTGTAGTTCGGAGTTAATCAACGGCATCATGGTCTTCATAATAACCTTTGTAATACCATTCTTTCCAAACACCTCGACATACATCTTGTAAATCTTCTCACGTTCAAATTCTTCGGCAATCTTTAAGATGACCCCATTATTCTTTTCAATACGAGCATGAAGGTTTTCAATTTGATTTTGATTGGTAGATTGGATTCTTTCGTATCCACGTTTCTCGTTAATCAATTCATCAATACGTAATCCTGCTTTCACCAACTGAGCATCAATCTCGTTGTTCTTCTTAATCTTGTCTTGAACTTCTTCATATCGTTTAAGTTTGTCTTTGGCTTGACCTAATTTCAATTCACTTGATTCCAATTGAATCTCATATTTTTCTTTAATAAGTTTGTTTCTCTCGTATTCATCAAAGTCTTTCTTAAGTTGAGTATAAGACTTCTCTTTGAAGTCAAGGTCTTTCCATTGTTTGGATAACTTGTCCACCTTTTTTTCCCAATCTCCCAACTCATCAATCTTTTTCTTTGTCAGTGCTGCTTCCATCAATTTGATTCCACAGTGTTCACATTGAATGCCATCTCCAAACTTCTTAACCAATTGTTCAATCTCTTCGACTTTGTTCTGAGCGAGGATAAGTTCACCGTTTGTGGTTTTCATCCCCTCTTTAATCTCGTCATGTTTGTCCTCATGATAAAAATCTTTTGGTTCCACAATCTTAACTTCTTTGATTTGACCTTTAAGTCTTTCACAAGAACCATCAAAATCTGTGATGTCTGATTGTAGTTTGATTGGATTTAAGACAATAAGTTCTTGGTCGATGTCAGAATACTTTGACTTTAATAAGTTGTCTTTGTATTCCTGACCTTTCTGTAATCTTAAGTCAACATCCTTAACTTTTGTTTCAGACTCTTCAATCTGAGTTTTAAGTGTTTGGATTTGTTCCGATGAACCATCATTGTCTTGTTTCAAAGACTCTGTGTTGTAAACATTCGACATCATTCCTTTTGAGAACTCAGAATAGATTTCCTTACCTGTCTCTTCTTTCTTTTTCAAGAACTCAAGACCCAAGAATCTACTTAATACCTGACCACGAGCTGTTGGTTTCGCGTCCAATAAATCTTCAAGGTTTGACGCAGTTGTTACGATTGTCATCAAGAAGTCATCCATACTACCGATTGATGTCTTCATGAAGTTCTCGGTCTCTCTACGTTGTTCACCAGTAAAGTTTTGAAGTTGTCCATCAGCAAGTTTCTTGAAGAACTCCAACTCAGTCTTAACATTCCATTCACCAGCTTTGGATTTTTTTCTTTCAATCTTACGAGCGATGATGTATTCCTCACCGTCAATGATGATGTCCCCTTTAACAACTACCGAGTTTTTATCGGTGAATCGATTGAAGATTTCTTCTGCCTTTTGTGTCTTTGTGGTTGTGTTGAAGAACAAGAACAATAATAAGTCCACCGTTAATACGGTCTTACCTCCAAAGTTTGGTGGGTCTGATTCAACCACAGTAATACCATTACACAGGTCAAAGTCAATGACTTGGTTCTCACCATAAGATAAGAAGTTACTGAACTCAATTTTCTTGATGTGCCATTTCTTAAATGCGGTAACTTCAACATCGTTGGCTGTCAATCTATTTTCAACCGCAGAATCAATTCCCATCACTTGGTCATAATATTGTTCCTGACCTTTGGATTCCAACATTGACTTGATAAGTTCTCTTTGATAATTCTTATCCATGATGTTAACTGATACATCAATCGTTTGTTGTGTGTCCTCTGTGGTCTTAACCTTCGTGATAACATTGATGTTGGTTGAGTTATATTTCTTTTGAAAATATTGCTTAACCGATTTGATTCTTTCTTGTGTGAAGTTTTCTGGTGTGTCTTCCCATACCACTTGGATATAAGGATTCTCCAATGATTCTACATCTAACTTTGTTGACATTGTTTTGTAATTAAATTCTGGTTTCGGATTGAATAAATCCCATTTCATTTTATTGGTTTTGTGTGTCTCCTGACATTTCAACCTCACGTTGTTTTGTTAATTCCGCAAGTTGTCTTTTCATTGACTCTTGGAATAATTTTTGCATTGCACTGTCAGCCGCTTTCATTTTTTGATTTCTCGCCTGAATTTTTTTACGGTGTTCTTTGTCTTTCTTTCCCATTTGTTTTTGTTTTTAATTAATGATTAGGTGATGGTCGATTCACTTCGAACCACTCGATAATTGCGTTGATTGCCCATACTGACCCTGAAGCCAACATACCATCAAAGAACCATGAGTAATAATTGTGAACTCCAAGTAATTCATGTACAGGTGAATATAAGAAAATTCCGTAGAAGAATCCAACCCAAACTGAACAACACATCATACAAGATAACATCTTTGATAAAAATGCTCCGAATCCGTTTAATGGGTATTTACTATCCCCCCACTTGTTAATGAAATTTCTTGGTCCGTTAAAGATTGAACCATAAACTAAGATGTTGCTCATACCATAAGCCATAACCATCCATAATAATAATTGTACCATATCTTATTCGAAAATTATTCCTTCTTTATCAACATACTGTTTAAAGGCTTCCACTGCCTCTTCTTTTGTTGAGTAGTAACCAATAATCGCGTCGTGCTCTGTTGGGTCAATTGCAACAAATGACCCTGCTAATGTTTCATAGACAAATGAGTCTAAAATTTCTTGTGTTATCATATTTCTTTTTATTTGTATAATTTATCGTCCAGGTTTGACCCCTTTAAGTAGACGGCTTGTTTATTGTCTTGAAACTTTTGAATCTCTTGAATCGTCTGTTCCAATTCTTTTATTTTTTTGTCTTTCTCCAATGTTTCTTGTCTAACTTTAGCTAAAGTGTTTTGTAATGCGTCAAGTTTAGACTTTGATAAATTGTCCGTTTTTTCCTTCTCTACGACCACTTCTACAGGTGGTTTAGCTAAATGTTCATCTAAAGTTCGTCTAAGTTCATCTAGTTCCTCATCTTTCTTAGACATTTTATAGTGGAAAATATTTTCGTTTTCTGTCGTTATAGTGGAAAATTCTTCTTTAATTATACCGATTTCGGTAGTTTTAGTGGAAAATTCTTGTTCCAACTGTTGTATTTTTAACAACAGTTCATTCTCACTACTGTTGTCGTAAATTGTTACAATTTTTTCGACAGGAACCTCTTTGATAATTTCCTTAATAACCACCTTTTCAACAGGAACTTCTTTAATTACTTCAACTATCTTTTCAACAGGGACCTCAACGTATTCAATCTTAACAACTTCTTTGATGACCTCAACAGGTATTTCCACCCGTTTTTCTCGGATTACCTCAATTTCCACCCGTTTTTCTTGAACTCCACCCGTTTTTAAGTGTTTTTCACCTTCATTAAGTGTATTTCCCAATAATCCGTACTTCTCAATCATAAACCCTTCCAAATAAGACTTCTTCACAATATCTTCAGGAACTAACTTATTTAGTTCGCAATATCGTGTCAAATCTTTATACTGACCTGAGTCAAGTTGAAAGGTGATATCCATTAGTAGTTCATCAATTTTTCAGTCCCATCAACAAGGTTGTCGATTGAGTTAATGTGAAATGCCAAGAATGGTTTTGGATTAGGTAAATCAACAAAGTCATATTCATCCTTCTCAACATCATAAACACCATAACCATGTTTGGTAATCTTCTCACCAAAGTTTTGTTGGATAGTTGAACCAATCATGTAGGCTTTCTTTTTACCAGGAATGTCGAACACTTGTCGTTTGTGAATATCACCACATAACACCAAGTCACATCCACTGAATTTGTCCACATCAAACCCATCTTCAAACTTGAATCCGATATCGGTATACAACCCTTGAATAGGTCCGTGAAATAATCCAATGTTCTTCTTATCTGACTTTTGAATATCAGGTGGAATGTTATGTTCCATCAAAGAGTAAACACACCAGTTCACATTATCATCTTCATAGACTCCACGATTCTTCAAATAAGTGATTCTATCATTCTTTAATGAATCAATAATAGGAGTGAGAGCATCTAACCTTGTGTTGTTGTTTTCAAGGAAGTCATGGTTTCCAATAATAACTATAGTTTTGGCAATTTTAGCACATTCAGATAAAACCCACGCAACGAATTCAACCAATTCGGGTGTCATCTGATTTTTAGAATGTACCAAGTCCCCTGTGAAAACAATACGGTCTGGTCGTAATGTTTCCCACTCCTTTAAGGCGGTTTGAAGTATACTACGATATAAATCGTGGTCTTTAAATAATCTGACGTGTAGGTCAGAAAAGTGAACTAATCTATTAATCATTTAATGTAATCTTTGGTTGCTCAACGTCATCAAAAGGATTGAACCCTTTATTTACATGACCACAAGAATCACATTTATAGATTGGGAAAGGTACAATCGTATCTTCAGCAGAACCTGTTAATAGTTTTGATACTTTCTTAATGTAAATCACCTCTCTGAAGTAGATACTTTCACATTTCTCACATTTGATAGTTTCACTATCTCTTAAATTAACTTTTGGTGTTAAATCGCTCATATTTTTTTTTTATAAGTTTAGTCAATTAAAGTTATTTTGTCAAATATTGTTTCATATCCATATCCATTACAGTATTGATAATTTTTTGAGGTACCTTGTATTCATCATACAAAGAATCTTCTTTTAAGTGTGAAATTACACAACCATAAAGTTTAATGTTTCCATACTTACTACCTTCCAACATTTTTAATAACAACTTACCGTAAAGAGGTAACTGAAGATAGTAGTGACCCAAGGCATTGTCATGATAATCATCGAATGGGTGTAACATTTTCTTAGTGAAATTTGTTACGGTAAAGTTCTTTGGTTTGTTAGTTTTCCAGTCCGTGATGACAATCCCATACTCAGTTTTGTCACGGTTCATCATTAACCATACTTTATCAGGTTGACCTGTGTATCCAAGTTCAGGATGACCCAGAACCATCTCAGTATCAAGTAATACCGCTCCTCGTTCTTCCATAAGGTCAAGGTATTTTTTACCCGCAACAATCATGTTATCCCCCTTCATAATTTGGGTTAAATCACAATCGAATTCAGGTTGTCTTACATCCTTATAGCTTCCGTGTTTTTTGATAACCTCACTCTCTAAAACAAAGTGAACTCGACTACCCATATTGGTTGAATAATCACCTGCCGCTGCCCACTCCGCAATCAACTCTTGTTGTTTGATTGGGTCACCTTTAGCAACTTTATAAGCAACTTCTTCCGTGGCAAATTCTGTGTAAAATTTCTTCAATACTTTGGACACTGATGGGTAATCAGTTCTCCCATTCATTGTATATTTGTGGTCAGCTTCTTCAAACGTCAAACCAAGTTCATTTTGTTTTTGTGAAATAATATCTCTTATTTCTTTTGCAACATCATTTAATTTCATAGTAGTATTCATTTATTTGTCCTCTTAAATCACAGATATCCTTATCCATCGGCAATTTAACGATTTTTATTTTATTATACAACACTCCACCATTTAATTCATGATAAAGTTTTAATCCATCCTTCCACGCATCTCCATCAGGACATATAATCACATTACCTTTGGCATTGTTATATAAGGTTTCAAATAACAACTTACTCATCTTCTTACCCAACATAACAATTGAGTTCTCTAAAAAGAATCCATCAAACGCACCCTCAACTAAATAAACATCTTTGGACCAGTCAATTAACCCTTCGTTGAATATGATTTCATCTTTAGCTGCGGTTGGGTTTTTATATTTCATCTTCTTTGATACCCACGCTCGAGCAACAAAATAATTCAATGTACCTTCTTTGTTAAATGATGGAACGATGATTCGATAAGCAAAGTCACCTGTTACGGTGTACCCTATCTTATATTTTTTAATCATCTCATCCGTAATACCTCTTGACTTGAGGTAGTTCATTGCTTCGATGTGTGGAATGAATCTTGCGTTGGAATCTTCAAAGGTTGTGTAACCTTCAGGTAATTTTAATTTTGGTTTCTTTGCATCTTGTTGCTTTAATTCCTCAGGTTTGATGAGGTTATATACTTTCTTTTGAGCTTTGGTTGCGTGTTTGTCAAATAGTTTTCCTAATGGTCCTTGAGTGCCGTATGTCTCACCACAAGACCAACACTTGTATACGTGTTTTGAATAGTTGATTTCAAGGTTACCTTTTCCATCTCCGTCATCCAATCCTTTCTCGTCGGCACAGACAGGACAGTCAAAAGATATTTGTCCTTTTGACTCGTAGTGTTGTTTTTCATGACCCAACACATCTCTTAACAATTCCACTAAAACCTCTACCTCATCTGACATACACTAAATATAGTACTTTTTTTAGGATTAACTACACACGTGGGTGATTACTATCCCAAACGCTAACAATATTTCTTCTCCACCATTTTTTAATAGGACTTTCATCCTTAAATTTTTTGTTAATGATATATTCACATATCACAAAAACTACCGCTAACGACAACATAGCGGCCCAACAAATTAAAATTATATCCATGTTACTTTTTTTAAATTTTCTAAATATCTAATATTAATACCAAAATATGCTGCATGAGTTTTTACCTCACTTAATAGGTGTTTTTTAATTAATTTATTAACCTTTATTTTGGAAATATTTTTTTGACCATAAATTTCAGATGAGAGCCATTTTTTACCGTCTAAAACACTTGTTTTAGCAAAAAGTTCTCCTTTGAATTCTACATCAACTTCGTGATGCATAAGGTATTTTCTGAAGTTTGTGATTTTAATTGAGCCTCTTAAAAATCCATTTGTGATTGATATATCAACACCCGAAAACTTTTTGATTGTTTTCTTAATTACTTTGGTGTCATCATCATTTATCACATGTCTCATACGACAAAGATATGGATAATAATTTAATTTACCAAATTTCTTTGAACTTCATATAACCAAGAGCCGCACAATAAGCATCAGTTTGGTCAAAATTTTCTTTCTTAAGAGTATTGTTTTTGGTATACGACCAAATAATTTGTGGTTCTCGTTTTGCGACCAATTCCCATATTATAACTTTTTTGTCAGTATCTTTTGGAAGACCACCAAATAAAACATGTTTACCTTTATCGTTTTGTTGAACTAAATGTGGGAACGCAAACTTTCTTGAGTTGTATGTTGATATAAATTCAGGTACGATTCCAAGAACATCATAAACTTCTTTACATACCAAAGTATTAAATCTCATAAGAGTACCAACGGTATAGATATTATTAGAATTCAATAATGGTTCTTCAATGACAACATGAGTAATACCCATACCGACATATTCTTTAATTTTTTCTTTAAAAATATGACCCTTAAGGATAAGTTCCTCAATTTTATTTTCAACCTTTGGTTTGGGCACTGGAGATACGTGAGTTAATTCTAAAAGTTCTTTTGTTTGAATGTCAAATAAACTCCACCCAATAGTTTTTGTTGAAACGTCAAGCCCAAGTACTTTAGGTGATGTTTTATTAATTGTTTTTGTCATATGTTAAAAATCTAATTTAACCACGTACTGCTGAATACCTTGTCTTAACTCAGGAGATTGTAATTTAGATATAACAATAAGGTCATAATTTGAATCGTAAAGACCAATTTCAGTAACATATGAAGTTGTTCCTGAAACCCACGTAGGATTTGATGTATTAGTAAACTGGTTTCTCCCAAGATTTATAAGATATCTCATCTCATAAATTGTTGCGGTGATGTCTGTTTGTAAGTTACCGTAGAAGTAATACTCATCACCAAAATTTAATATTTCAGGATATCCATTTTGAGGTATATCAATATAATTGGCTAAGTTATATGTTGTAGCACTATTATATAAATCATTAGTAATTTGGAAAGTTGTTCCTGTTAATCCACTAACGGTTAAATAACCATTTACACTTGAACCGCTTATTTCACTTGTAAAATCAATTTCTTTCCATGCGGTTGGAATTGGTTGTGTTGTACCACTAACAATTTGACATAATACTTTAAATGAATTTGCCGAGTACCCTGAAAGAGCACCTTCAGATAAGAATGGAAACTCATTACCAAATCTAACTGCAACATTTTGTGAATCAATTGTACATCCTGTACCAGGTCCTGTTATTACTGAATAATAATTACAATGTAATGAATTAGTAAATCCTGTTGAATCCAATCGGTATGTTACCCACATCTTTTGAACATCATTAGTTAATATACCCACAGAACTTTGTCCTGTATTACAAGTATTCGGTGATATTAAAGATAGTTTTGGCGCAGTTAATGTCCAGTTTCTATTTGCTTTATAAGACATTGCAGCAATAATTTCTTCATCATCAATGATGACAATCTCTTGGTCAGGGAATACCTTACCAACTCTATTTAAATTACCATTACTATCTGCATTAGTATCCCATAAATGGAAATATCTAATACCAGGGTCATTCATATCTATGTTTTCAGTTGATTTAATGTAGTATGGTTTACATAAGTCATATCCTGCAGGGTCAATATAGAATGTCTCACCTATAGTAGAACCTGTAGATTTATGCCACATCAAAGTTGGTAATGTTAATTTAAAGTGTCTTGCCAATCCTGTATCATCGTTAGGATTTTGTGGGTCATAAGGTATTGTTGCAAATTTCTCACCATACACGTTATCAATATCTTGATTTGTATAGTGAATGATTGCAATCGCCTTTTGGGCTTTAGGTGGAACAATAATCTCCTCATCAAATGAATTATAATAATAAACTCTACTTGTATCAGTTTGACCTGTTGGTTCTTGATATCCCAAATATTCTTTAGTACCTAAATAAGAAACAGACCCATAACTATTGTAACTTTCATATTGGCTTGTAAATACTCCCGCTGGGTTAACCGACCAAGGAATGTTCATATTCCAAATTAAAGTATTTTCACGATTTGTAACATCACAAGGAGATTCAAAATTAAGTGTGTCAGTTTGCCAATAAGGTGCTGGTGTTATTGTATCATATAATTGAGTCATCCCTGAAGGATAAATCAAAGCACGAGCCATATTACCTGAAATGGCAATTGAACTATAATTAGGGACACTTCTATCCAAAGTTAAGGTAAACATAGTCGTACCTGTAGTACCTGTCAATGGGTCAATATCTTGAATTCTATATGTTAAAATTGGATAGGTTCCAAAATCACCACATCCACCATTACCATCTAAGATAAGAGTTAAGTAATCATTAATTGTTGGAGTACCTGAAGTAATAGCACAAAATGCTGGGTCAAGTTCAATATCTATTGTTGTTTGACCTGTCAATGTTGTCATATCCACCCAATAGTTAGATGTGACAGTATACGCCGAACTTGTTTGTGCCGACCAATTACCTTGAGTTCCTCCTGTCGCAAAAAAACCTTTAGGTCCTGCAGAATTATAAACACTTTGAATCTTATTATCTAAGAATGGGAGTCCATAAGTACCACCATTACCTCCTTGAACATAATATGGGTATTTAATATTCTGTTTGTTTGATTGTGGTGAACCTGTATCGTTTTGAGCGTTAAACGCTGGCATTAAAATATTATTATTAGTTATATTATAATTTGTTGCAGCACTATAACTAACCTCACTATCACCGATTTGGAAATAAGAAATGGAAAAATTTCCTTGTGAGATATTTCTCCTACCAACATCAGTAAGTCTGGTGTTAATTAATCCCGATGTATTTTTTATAATATATGACATTATCTATAAATATTGTTATTCTATTTTATTTTAAATTTATTCATTAACATGTACTACCATAAGGTCCAACAAGTGTCATTTGACCACCAATTACCACGTAAACATTCGATGAAGTACTGTTTGGATATCTAAACACCACATTGTCAGGGACTAAAGTTGATACATTAAGAGAACTATTAGTATAAACCGTAGCACCATCTACAAATCCTGGTGAAGCATTTGTATATATTGTTTGTAAACTTGTTGTACCATAAACACCTGTCTGACCTCCATTACAACTTGTAGTACCTGTTAAGGTTCTTAAAGATATTGGATTAACCGATGTTGAACTTGCAAGAGTATGGTTTACGATACCTTGAGACGTAGGATTACTATTAGCTTCACCACAACTACCTTTTCCTGTTAATCCAGCATTTCCATATATTGACACTAAAATATCTTGTTGTAATGTGGTTATACATCCGTTAGGTGAAACAGCTCCATTAGTTATTGTTAATACTGAAGATGATGTACCTGTGATTGTATCACCATGTGACATAGTTAAGGAATATAATTGTGTGTTTGAAGTAGTGGTTGTTGTGTTAGGTGAACAATTTTGTCTAATCACAGTGTTTGATGCCGTTGTTACTGTTGGTTGAGATAACACAACTCCATTTTTCTTCACAGTTGTTGTATTAACAATTGTTCCTGTACCTGGTGTGTTAACTTTTTGTGTGGCATTTACTTTTAATTGGAATGTTATTGTTGCTCCAACAGGTAATGGTGGTGTAATATTTACTTTCCAACTTGCAACTTCATTCTGAGGTGAGTAACTAACAACATTAAGTAATTGAGTACTAATTGCATAGTTTATTACGGCATTGGCTGCTCCTACAGGTACTACTCCACCATTGGCAGTATTTCCACCAGAATCTTGAACAATTACCGTGTAGTTGTTTGCACATAATCCGTTAAATATACCACTTGATTGATATGTTAATCCATTATTAATTGAATAACTATAAGGTGGAACTCCATTAAATGCGTAAATACTAATTGAGCCGTCACAATTTTTAAATCCAGGACATGAACTATTTTGTTTATTTACTGAGATTGATAATGGAATTACTGGTGGACAAACACCTTGTACTGTAGTAATAATAGGTTTACCACTACCTCCTAATAAAGACCAATTACCCGTAGGTATATTTCCTTGATTATAACTTACAGGAATTCCTGTTGTAAACGGTAATCCACTAATAGCCCATCTTCCACTAGCCGATGACCATTGTATTAATAAAAGATTACCTTGATATGTACCAGTCCATGTTGGTTTTCCATTTGCGTTACCATATGGTGTAAATTGAATTGGTCCGTAAGATGTTGATAAATTGACATATGTAAAACATAAATCACCCCAAACAGGAGATGGTGTAATTGTTGGTGTTGGTGTAATTGTTTGTGTTGGTGTTTGTGATGGTGCAAATAAATTACAAATTGTTGTAGACGAATAATCTCCG
>Ga0194045_1000542_pt1 | contig 12454 bp, 8 predicted proteins | sample JunL6211m_MetaG_FD_161686 | JGI IMG/M metagenome (GOLD analysis project Ga0194045, IMG submission 161686) | Anoxic zone freshwater microbial communities from boreal shield lake in IISD Experimental Lakes Area, Ontario, Canada - Jun2016-L626-11m | ecosystem: Environmental > Aquatic > Freshwater >...
TTCCGACATGCTCGGCAAAGCCCAGATCGCGGCGCTCGACCTTGCGTCGAAGTATCGCGAGCTGGCTGCGGAATTGCGGTTGCAGGTCGTCGAAAGGATCGATGATGAGTATGGATTAGATTGTCCGCAACTGTTTATCGTCAACATTTCCTTGCCCGAAGAAGTTGAAAAAGCGCTCGACACCCGCACGAAGATGAGCATGCTAGGCGACCTCGACCGTTTTCAGCAATTTCAAATGGGTGAAGCGATGACAATGGCCGCCGCGAACCAAGCTGGCGGTGGCGCCGCCGAAGGACTCGGTTTGGGAATAGGATTGGCGATGGCCAATCGAATGGCGCCCGGAATGACAGGCTCCGGAATGACAGGCGGTGTGTCCGGCGCGGCGACTGGCCAATCTGTGCCACCCCCTCCTCCGACCGCCGCACCTTGGCATGTGGCCGTCAATGGTCAAACTCTTGGGCCATACAGCGTTCAGCAAATGACGAGTGGTGTTTCGCGATCTGAGGTGACTCTAGAAACGTTGGTTTGGACGGCTGGTATGCCAGCTTGGCTACCCGCTGGCCAAGTTCCTCAATTAGCTTCCATTTTTGCGTTGACGCCCCCCCCTGTTCCTCCGCCAGCTCCTTAATGCTTATGTGGTTTCATTCATGAAGACTCGTACAGCAAGTTGTCCTGGCTGCGGTGGTCCAGTTGAATTCCGAGCTAGCTCGTCGCTCGTGACGATTTGTGAATTCTGTAACTCCGCCGTTGCCCGCGGAGACAAGCGAGTGGAAGACCACGGGAAAATCGCCGACCTCGTTCAAACGCAGTCGCGGCTAAAGCTCGGCATGAACGGCAGCTACAAGGGCAAACGATTTGATGTTGTCGGGCGTGTCCAGTACCAACATGCGGCAGGTGGAGTTTGGAACGAGTGGTACTTGTTATTTCCCGGCGAGCGGTGGGGATGGTTGGCAGAATCGCAGGGACGTTATTACCTAACGTTTGAAGAGCGTCTAAAGTCGACTTTTAAATTGCCCGACTTTGATTCAGTAGAGCTTGGCCAGTCTTTCAAGATCAAAGAGAGTAGCGTTACCGTCACGGAGAAGGGGACGGCAACATTAAGTTCCGCCGAGGGTGAGATACCATGGGATGTTCGACCAGGGGCAGAACATCAGTATGCCGATTTACGCGGCGATGCAGGCATCTTCGCCACTTTTGAATTTGGGCTAGTGCCTCACATATTCTTGGGACAGTCGGTAGAACCCGACGATTTGAAACTTGCGGGCGACGCAGGGATGGCGCTTGATGAAACAATCTCCGTGAGTGCGTTGAAGCTCAGTTGCCCAAAATGTGCAGGTGCGCTAACACTTTACGCGCCGGACGAATCGTTGCGAGTTACATGCCCCAGTTGCAAGGCGTTGCTAGACGTGAGCAATGGCAAGCTTGCGTATTTGCAAACATTGTCGATCAAACAGGTACATCCCGTGCTTCCGTTAGGGTCACAAGGGAAATTGCAAGGCAACGAGTATACGGTCATCGGCTACATGGAGCGCTTTGTTCTTTACAACGGGATTTCATTCCCGTGGACGGAATATTTGTTGTACAGCAATTCAAGTGGCTTTCGATGGCTGGTCAATAGTTCAGGTCATTGGTCCTTTGTCGAGCAGATAGATTTCCCGTCTGCTTGGCCACCGCCAGACGTTGTTAGTTATAAGTCTGATAGCTATCGAAAATACGATGTTGGTACGGCGACCGTGCGTTACGTTCTCGGTGAATTTTCTTGGCGGGTCGAAATCGGAGAAACATCCGAGACCGTGGACTACATCGCACCGCCGCACATGCTCTCGTTCGAGCGAACTTCGACTTTCAATGCGAATGCGAACAAAACCGATGTGACTTTGGGAAAGCGAAAAGAAGCCTCAGCATCCTTTGCTGCTTCAGAGGAAATCAATGTCTCCCTGGCAACATACATTTCGGTGGACGAACTCGAAAAAGCCTTTGGCGTGTCCGAGATCCGTCGACCTTGGGGGGTCGGCCCGATTCAACCCTCTCCAAACATGGAGGGAAGGAAAATACTTTACTGTAACCTCGGCTTCGTCGGACTCCTCGCATTGATCCATTTGGCGTTCAGCACTTTCAAATTGGGCAAGGGGGCGGATGTTGGCACGATGTTGCTCTCAATGCTCTTGGTATCGCTGATGCCGCTGGGTTTGTTGTTTTATAAGCGTAATTTTGAAGTCAAACGGTGGGCAAATAGCGACTTCAGTCCATATGCCCGAGGGTAAAGAGTAGTTAACTCATCGCAGCGTTTTTGTATTTTGGGATTAGTCCGATAGCAGAGTCGCTGTGGTGTTCCTGGAAATCTTTGAACAAGGATATTTGCTTTGAAATCACTATTGGTTACCTATCTCGTGACGGGGTTCGGCATTTGCCTGGGATTTGGCGCAGCCGCCTATTCCGGGTGGCGATTGCCTAGTTTTGATAATTCATTTGGGAGCAACTCGTTCATCGGGCGCTCCTCAGGCAGCAGTTCCTACATTGGGCGCTCCTCAGGCAGCAGTTCCTACATTGGGCGCTCCACAGGTGGTTCTTGGGGAGGGGGCAAATAATGGTCTTTTTCAATCAGCTTCCCTTTTCGGTGTTATTGGCAATCGCTGATGGCAGCCAGGGAGCGGGGTCCATGGGGCTCCTTTCGTACCACTTGTTGGCAGTCGCAGTGTTTTCCATCGTTGGGATTTTCGTTTTAACGATCTGTTTGTTCCTGATGGAGAAACTGACTCCGTTTTCGATCGTCAAAGAAATCATCGATGAGCACAATGTTGCACTTTCGGTGATCATGGGTTCCATCGTGATTGGTATCTCGATCATCATCGCCGCTTCGATTTTGGGATGATGCGATGATCAACCGAGCGCCGCTCTCATTGCTTTATTTGAACGTGTTGGCGATCGCCACCTGCGGACTGATTTACGAGTTGCTGGCCGGGACCTTGGCCAGTTATGTGCTAGGGGACTCCGTTACCCAGTTTTCGTTTGTCATCGGCGTCTATCTTTCGGCAATGGGAGTAGGCGCGTGGTTGTCGCAATACATTCAGTCGAATCTGGCGAGAACCTTTATCGAAATTGAATTGGGGTTGGCGCTGATTGGTGGCGTTTCGGCTCCGGTATTATTCCTCGCGTTCCCGTGGATCGATTGGTTTCGACCCTTGCTATTTGGGATGGTATTTTCCATAGGTGTTTTGGTCGGGTTAGAATTGCCCTTGCTCATGCGGATCCTGAAAGAGTATTTGGACTTTGGTGATCTTGTTTCGCGAGTTCTTACGTTCGACTACATCGGCGCGCTGTTAGCTTCCCTTTTGTTTCCGATTTTGTTTGTGCCCTACCTTGGTCTTGTACGAACTTCTTTGCTTTTCGGCATGCTCAATGCATTGGTGGCATGGTGGAGCACGTACTTGTTGCGGCCTTTGTTGAGTTCACGCGGGCTTGAGAGATTGCGATGGCGAGCCATTCTTGTGACTTTCTTACTCGGCGAAGGGTTCTTTAAAGCAGACCAACTCACGACGCTAGCTGAGGAAAATGCATTGGGAGGTAAGATAATCTTTACCACGCATTCGCCCTATCAGAGGATTGCTATCACGCAGAAAAGGCTTGGTTTTCAACTTTTCTTGAATGGCCATCTGCAATTCAACTCAGTCGATGAATATCGCTATCACGAAGCCCTCGTGCATCCTGCCATGTTGGGGAATGAACCTCCTCGACACGTTCTAGTCATGGGAGGTGGAGATGGATTGGCAGTTCGGGAATGCCTAAAGTACTCCAGCCTTGAATCGTTGAGCCTAGTTGATTTGGACCCTGCGATGACGCAGCTGTCAAAAAAATTTGAGCCACTCAATCGACTGAACCACGGCGCTTTCTCCGATTCGCGAGTCAAGGTCATCAACGAAGATGCATTTATTTGGATTGGCAAGCCGGGTCCGCAATACGATGCGGTCATCATTGATTTTCCTGACCCAGGATCGTATTCGGTGGGGAAACTCTATACAACCCGATTTTTTAGACTTCTTCAGAAACGACTGAAACCGGCAGCCCTCGTATCGGTTCAATGCACCTCTCCGCTTGTGGCTCCGAAATCGTACTGGTGTATCGTTCGCACGTTGGAGGCAGCCGGCTTTCACGTGCGTCCCTATCATGCGCCAGTACCATCGTTCGGTATCTGGGGGTTTGCACTCGCGAGCATGTCGGAGTTTGACTCGACACCGTTACCATTCGATCGTGTACAGGGTGAACTGCGATTCCTGACCAACGACGTTTTGAAAGGTCTGTTTGAGTTGCCGGCGGATTTGCAGCCGATCGATTCCGAAATCAATCGGCTCGATAACCAGGCGCTGGTTCACTATTACGACTCAGAATGGAATCGAAGTGATTAGTCGCCGAGATCTTTTTCATTCGCTGCTGGGAATATCAGCTGCCTCGATGATCGGCTGTGGGCCGCGTGTCATTCCTCTGCAAGGAGAGTTATTGGGACCGGACATAGGTCTAGGGCATCGTTTGAGGGATCGTCATTCGCTTGTTCCTGCCCATGCCGATTGGCAGGAAATACCGGTGATCATTGTTGGTGGAGGGATTGCAGGCTTGTCTGCAGGCTGGCGATTGCAGCAGGCTGGCTTTCACGATTTCGTACTGTTAGAACTCGAGGATCAATTTGGGGGCACTTCTCGCAGTGGAGTTACGGGATCGTTTCAGTACCCTTGGGCTGCCCATTACATTACGACCCCGATGCCGGAGAACGTGCCTCTTATACAACTATTGCAGGAGATGGGAGTCGTCGAGGAGGTATCGGCAGACGGTGTTCCTGTTGTGGCGGAGCATTATTTGTGTCGCGAACCCGAGGAACGGATCTTTTGTGATGGCGTCTGGAGCGAGGGATTGTATCCAGGCGCAGGAGCCTCGCGTGACGATCTTCGGCAGAAATCGGAATTCGATGCTTCCATGTCGACTTGGGCGCAGAAACGGGATGCACAAGGCCGACGGTTTTTCTCACTTCCTATTGCTACCGGTTCCGACGATTCCGAAGCGATCGCACTTGATAACGAATCGATGTTGAGTTGGATGAATCGTCAGGGATGGACTTCCCCCCGCTTGTTTTGGTACGTGGAATACGGCTGTCGCGATGATTATGGGTTGCCCCTCGATCGCACCAGTGCATGGGCCGGCATCCTTTATTTTGCGGCCCGAATGCGGACTGCTTCGAAAGACTCGCAGGATGTTATCACATGGCCGTCCGGGAATGGTCATATTGTCCAGCATTTAACATCGCGTTTGAGTGACCAACTGCGTAGCGGTCAGCTTGTCTTCCAAATTGTTCCGCCACACAATCAAGATGAACCATTCGGCACAACAGTAGTGGCTTACGATAAACAACGTCAGCAACCGATTGGGTTTCGTGCTGACCGTGTGATCTTTGCGTTGCCTCAATTTCTTGCACCGCACGTAATTCAGGATTTTTCGGCTCGCACGGGTCGCTCGACCGCTGATTTTCAGTACAGCTCTTGGCTGGTTGCAAACGTCCATTTGCGGGGCCGTCCCCAGGAAAATGGATTTCCACTGTGCTGGGATAATATTCTCTACGGCAGTAAGTCTCTAGGTTACGTGGTGTCCACACATCAATCGGGGAATGATTACGGTCCGAGTGTTTTCACATGGTATTATCCGTTCACCGATATAAGTCCGATGCAATCACGCGAGAAACTCTTGAAACTTGGGTGGGCTGATTGGGCGGACTTGGTGCTGGCAGATCTTAGTTTGGCCCATCCCGATATTCGGAGCTTGGTGACTCGCGTCGATATCATGCGTTGGGGACACGCCATGATCCAGCCTTATCCCGGTTTTGTGTGGGGACCAGCCCGTAAAGCGGCGGCAATTCCGGATGGAACCATCCACTTTGCCAACACGGACTTGAGCGGAATCGCATTGTTGGAGGAAGCTTTCTACCATGGGGTTCGAGCTGCCGATGAAGTCCTTTTAGCGAGAGCAAGTTGATTTGCAAAGCGCCGTATCACCAGGAGAACCACTGACTTCATCTACGACGGCGAGTTCTGCTGTTGATCAGGAGTTGCCTTGGCTGTTTTCGGCCCGCGTGGACCTCTTCACGTTCCTGGGTAGTGCTGTTCTGGCATTGAGTATGTTGTTGTTGGGGTTGCCATTGGGACTCGGGGGAACAAACGGGGACACTCCACTTTGATTTCACGCCGAACGAACGACAGAGAAGTCGCAAATCAAGACTCCATCCCAAAAAATGGTGTGTCCCCTTGCATCCTTCCTTCCTTGCATCCTTTCGTTAATCGGCGCTTTCCGCTCGTCCTCGGCCGGTCTCTCTCACCCATAACCTGACGGTAATTGCCAAAGCCATTTCGAAGCCCAAAAAGCCCATTTTGGCCCAAAGTCTCTCGACTCTCTGATGGCGAAAAACCTTGGTTATGATCAAGGTCTCTAATCGATCTAAACCCACGGTTTTTCGTGCAGCTTGTTTCTGGGTTATGAGGTAAGAGACTTTTTGGCCAGTTTGCGTCCGTTTCTCCCATACATGGCCACTGCAAATTCGTCTTTCTCAATGTGCAAACACGAATGGCCAACCCGAAAGTCATCTTGCTTTTGCGTTATTGTACTTAACTCAATGACCCGGGTAGAATAGCGTTCTGATCATCAGTTTGCGAAATCAAGAGAGCCATAAAGTGACACCCATCGAAGAACGAATCGAACGACTAGAAAAAGCGGTATTCGGGAAACGTCCTGAACCGTCCCGTGACGATTGGCAAAAATCCGTAGGGATGTTTCGCGGCGATCCGGTTATGAAGGAGATTCTCGATGACGTCCGTCAGGCTCGATATCAAGAACGCGAGCAAGCCCGCCTAGCAAGCAACCGGCCACAATGATCCTGCTGGACACAGATCACATTTCTGTTTTGCAATGGGAGGGGGAAGCCGCCGAAAGACTTCGTAGACGTATGGCAGATTCCACGGACGATTGGCTAGGCATAACCTCAATCACACTCGAAGAGCAAACACGGGCTGCAATCAGCAGACTCGGCCAATCGAAAACAACACACTCACAAGTCAAATACTACGCACTGCTATCTTCGCTCTTTCGTTTTTTTTCGGATTGGAGGGTGGCTCCGTTTGACGAGGCAGCGGCAACCATGTTTGATGCACTTCGAGCAAAAAAAGTGACCATTGGCAGTTGTGATCTTAAGATTGCTTCAACTGCCTTAGTCAACGATGCGACATTGCTTACCGCGAATACCATAGATTTTGAAAAGGTTCCTGGCCTCCGTTTTGAAAGCTGGCTGTCGTAACCAGATTTGTAAGGCATTTTTGGCCGTTCCAATTCGGTCTTACCGCTTCCAATCGAACGATCAACAAGGAGGCAGGCATCCAGGGGCGACGTTGCGGTGCACGTCGGAATGCGAACCCGAAGAGGCGAATCGTTGTCATGAGAAACGTAGACCTGTGAAACGAGTTAGAGCCACCCTATTTCAGTGACGAGAATCTCACTCGCTGAACTTCTTATGTATTTCCGGCAACTCACTGCTTTGGTTGATTTCCTCTGTTTCGTGCTTCGATCACTCGCTCAATCCCCTCGGCGATGTTCGACCAGCCTTTGTCGGCGGGCTTCCAGTCATGCACCGGTTTGCCCGACGACGGCAGTGCGTTCAACTTGCCCAATACGACTCCTTCGACCTGGTTGTCCCACTTGACTTCGTACTTTTTCCAGCCGTGTGATTCACGGATAATCAGCGGCAAGACATCAACGCCGGCTTCGGCGCGATGTTTCATCGCAGCGGGAAGTTCGATGTTCTGGCAATAAGGGGACGCCATGAAGTCGTCGCTGATCAGCAGTAGGATGATATCGGCCTCTGCCAGCTTGTCGGCGATCTCTTTGTCGAACTCGGCACCGGGCAGGATTTCGTTGTCGTACCACGTGCGGATCAGCCCTCGCCGTTCCAGCAGCGATAGCGACTTCGACAACCGCAGACGGCGCTTCGCGTCCACGCGCGAGTAGCTGTAGAAGACGCGGAGCGGGCCATGTCCGTAGTTCGGCTCGAACTCTTCGGGCATGCGGTGCGTGCGTCGGGCCTTTCCCGGCGTCGGCCGCAACGCTTCGTCGAGCGGTGCGAACTCGACCCCTTCCAGCAATTCGCGGACTGTCGCGGTGACGATCTTGCCCTCAACCACACGCTTGATCGAGGTATTTGGATCTTCGGCATACAGCACTTCCAGTTCGCTGTAGCTCACGTGGATCTGCGATGCAGTCGGGAACGAAACCAGCTCCTCCGGCTTCAGGTGCGGCACATCGCGGTGTATCACGTCGAAGTCCTGCCGAATCACACCCAGCATCCGGCGCCTTCCTGCGACCGGGCCGTTGATCAGGATGCGAATGGTCTTCTCCTGTGGGTCCGCTTTGACCAATGCGGTGTTCCCGTCGAACTGTAGGATCACGCCGGTCTTCCAGCGATGCTCTTCGCTCAGCACATGCGTCCGCACAATGAATCTCGGCAACAGGCCCGGCGGCAGGACGGGGTACCGATAGAGAAAGTTCAAGCACTTCGCATCGTTGAAGTCCCGTGCGGCAATCTCTGGTTGTTCGGGGTCGAGCAGTTCCGGGATCAAGTACCGCGACGCCAGCGAAACGGCTAGCGAAACGACGGGTGCAGCGACATCGGCAGACCGCTTCTTAGCGGTCTTCTTCGGCCGTTGCGGCGGCTCGTCGAAACTGAAGCAGAGTTCGAACTTCTCCATCAGGTTGATCAGGAAAGGATGCATCTCCGCCGGATACTTCTTCGCATCGAGTTCCCGCGACAGGTCGGCGGGAGCGAGTTCTCCTTTTCTCGCCGCCAGCCGCTTTGAATTCAGCAGCGTGTAGATGCCTGTCGTGAGCCAGTGTGGGTTGAGCACATGCTTGTCGTGCAGACGTGGGTCTTCGCTGAAGTTGAGGGCAATCCCCAGGCGGTGCAGGAACAGGCTCAGGTTGTCCTGCGACGCGGGGCTCGCTTCGCCGTGCAACTCGCACAATGCACGGTACTGATCGACAGTCAAAAAATTCCTTCGACGCGGCTTGCAAAGTTCGTCTTTGATCGCGAACCAACTATTGGGAAACGGCTGCCGAATATCGGGGAGCTTATCGACCTGCTGAGCGATCTTCTTCTGCAACTCATCAATGCCTTGCCCGTCCTTGCCCGGCTTCTTGTCGCGACCGGGATTGTCGCAGTCGGTCTCGACAAAGCCGACAACCTGCGGATATTTCTGCTGCAGCGAGGCGCGATTTAGAGCGAAGGGGTCCTTCTTGATCTTGTTGAGCACCACCAGCACCGGCGATTCGGGAGCGAGGCTGGCGATCAGGCGGAGCCAGTAATCGGCCTCAGCTTCCTGTTGTCCCGCGCGGCCGTCCAGCACGACGAGATAGAGACTTCGGTCGGTCAAAAAGAGCTGATGCGTGGCGTGCATGATTTCCTGACCGCCGAAGTCCCAGACATGCATCTGGATCGTGTCTTTCTTCCGTCCGGCGACGACCGGCAGCTTACGAATACGAATCCCTTGAGTCGTGTCTTCGCGCCGCGAAAACGTATTATCGATCAGCCGCCGCACCAGTGACGTTTTGCCGACATCACCGCGCCCCACCAGGATCAATTTCCCTTCACACAACGGCCGTCGTTCGGAAACGTCCCGCGTACGGAAGTAGTAATCCAGAATCGGCCCCGGCTTGGGAGCGGTGTTGTCTTCGTGCTCCCAGTCGGCGAATGAAATACCCAACACGGAAGCCGGAAGACCCAACTTCGGGTTGTCGTGCAGGAATAACGCCTTAAGTCGCGAACACCGGCGTAGACTCTCAGGCAAAGACGCGAGTTGGTTTTGGTATAGAAATAGATCCGCGAGTTTGGCAAGCTGGCCGATCTCCGATGGTACGCTTGTTAGTTGGTTTTCGCTGAGACCGATTTCCTTGAGTTTTGCGAGCTGGCCGATCTCCGGTGTGACGCTCGTAAGTTGGTTGCGGCTGAGACCGAGCTTCCAAAGGTTCGCGAGCCGGCCGATCTCCGGCGGTACGCTCGTCAGTTGGTTGTCGTAGAGCAAAAGCTCCGTGAGATTGGCGAGCTTGCAGATCTCCGGCGGGACGCTCGTTAGTTGGTTGACGCTGAGAGAGAGCTTCCAGAGGTTCGCGAGCCTGCCGATCTCCGGCGGCACGCTCGTCAGTTGGTTGTCGTCGATCAAAAGCTCCCTGAGTTTGGCGAGCTGGCCGATATCCGGCGGGACGCTCGTCAGTTTGTTTCTATGGAGATACAGCGTCGTGAGGTTGGCGAGCTGGCCGATCTCTGACGGCAGGCTCGTCAGTTGGTTGTTGTCAAGAGCCAACTCTGTGAGGTTGGCAAGCTGGCCGATCTCCTGCGGCACGCTCGTTAGTTTGTTGGCATGGAGATGGAGCGTCGTGAGGTTGGCGAGCTGGCCGATATCCGGCGGCACACTCGTTAGTTTGTTAGCGTGGAGATGAAGCGTCGTGAGGTTGGCGAGCTGGCCGATATCCGGCGGCACACTCGTCAGTTGGTTTATATGGAGATAGAGCGTCGTGAGGTTGGCGAGCTGGCCGATCTCCGGCGGGACGCTCGTCAGTTGGTTTTTGCTGAGATAGAGCGTCGTGAGGTTGGCGAGCTGGCCGATCTCCGGCGGGACGCTCGTCAGGCCAAGTCCCGATAGGTGAAGGGACTTACTGCAATCGCGCGCGGCTTGTGCAATCGTGGCCTGGGCTTCTAGATAAGCCTTCTTGGCTTTCGGGTTATTGGATGGGGAGTCGGCAGCGGTCATGCGAGAACCTCGTGGCAGTAAAACGGGCTGTTGAGTTCTTCATGGTTTAAGTTGAACGGCGGATGAGTTTGTACCAGATCTGGAACGCGTTCGCATCCGGTTTCGTCGAGAACTGGGCAAACGTCGGCGTACGTCTTCTGCGGCGTTGCATTCCGTGGCACACGGTTGAAGACAAACGGGGACACTCCACTTTCCGTGAAGACAAACGGGGACACTCCACTTTGATTTCACGCCGAACGAACGACAGAGAGGTCGCAAATCAAGACTCAGGAGCAACGTAATCGTATGGATCCCGACCGGAACAGGGCGCGCAACGTGTTCTGGATGCCGTCCGATGAGAGATATCGACGGGTGGAGCGCGTACCTTCAGATAGTTGTTGATTCGGTGTCTAAGAATTTCTGCCCAAAACACTACTTCGTCGGAACCGGCTCCGGCTTGAGACGCTTGAGGTAGAACCGACGCTTCGAGATTAGGCTTCGCATCTCGTAAACATCCTTCGGTTTACCCGCAACGTTGGCGAACAAGCGGCCGTGAAAGAATGATCAAGATCGTAAGTTCGTACCGAAATTGAATCACATCAGAAAACCAAAAACAACTACCCACCCAAAAAATTGGTGTGTCCCCTTGCATCTCACATCCCCTTGCATCTCACACAACCTGAAATGGTTGAAAGCCATCCAAGGTGGTAACCAAATTGTGCGATTACACACCACATCGGTAGCTGATCAGCCGGGTGCGATCCGTGCAATGCGCCTGAAAACGGCTGAAGTGAAACAGGCAATCACGCCCTTACGAGCTCACGGGGTTGAATGCCAAGTAGAGATCATTGTCAGAGAGTTAGGTCGATCGTTTTTGGAGTGGTGTTTCGGAGGGATCGAACCGGAAAGTGTTGAGTCCTTGCCCGGCGCGGTTCGCTCCAATGATCATTCGTTTCGAAGACTATTCGGGATGCAAGGGATGCAAGGGGATGCAAGGGGACACACCATTTTAGGTGATGCAAAGGGACACACAATTTTTTGTAGGTGATGCAAAGGGACACACCATTTTTTGGGTGGGTAGTTGTTTTTGGGTTTCCGATGTGATGTTGAATAGATTTTTTCCTTGCGTGAAATTTCTCGGTTTTTGTTGATCCCCGTGAAAAAAAGGGACGAGTAACGGCGATTACTTCGCGATTGGCACGCCATCAGCTTAATGCATAAATCGAGTAGTTACCGGGCTTGACCCGCTTCCCCGTTTTTTAGCTTTTGGAGTATGCCATGAAAAAGTTTTTAGCTCGTTTGCGACGTGATGACAAAGGTGCTAGTTTGGTAGAGTACGGCCTGTTGGTCGCGTTGATTGCGGTTGTGTGTATTGCCTCAGTTACCCTATTGGGAACGACTATTGGATCCAAATTCACCGCAATTACTTCTGCAATGTAAGAGCGACCAACTGATTTTGCATTCGTTAAATTGGATTGCTCAGCAGTGGGCGGAAAATTAGTCTCGGTTTTCCAAAGTGTTTGGGTGTGACCGGCGTTCCGCCGGTTTGTTTTGCGAGCAAAAGTATTTAGGGTAAACAAAAAGCGGCCAACCTGCCATGATTCGGTTATCTAACGACCCAATCACTTCAGGCAGGAGGCCACACTATG
>Ga0194045_1000544_pt1 | contig 12444 bp, 8 predicted proteins | sample JunL6211m_MetaG_FD_161686 | JGI IMG/M metagenome (GOLD analysis project Ga0194045, IMG submission 161686) | Anoxic zone freshwater microbial communities from boreal shield lake in IISD Experimental Lakes Area, Ontario, Canada - Jun2016-L626-11m | ecosystem: Environmental > Aquatic > Freshwater >...
GCGTTGCAGGTTTCTATCCACCACAGGTTGGGTGGAACCGGGCAACACATCTGCTGGAGGTATTGGCTCTTGAGAATAAGAATACCAAGCACGCGCATCTGCAAAAGCATCGAAATCATCACCCAAACGCGATTCATGGGTTAATTCGCCAGGCAAAAATTCTACTTGGGGCTTTTCAACACGCCTCGGGGCAGGCAGCACTGGGAACCTTTGTTCCACTGGTTTTAACTTATCCTTCTTGGCTTCCCAAGCATTAGGCGGTGCAGGCGGGGTATCTTCAAATAAAGATGGTACTACTTGGTTATCAGATAGAAACCCGATTACCGCATCGACTGATTCGCATGAAAATTGCCTTGCTTGTTCAAACTTTGTTTCTTTGCGGATACCATCACGCAATCTGCGAACCAACTGCGGGTGATCCTTACAGAAATTATCGAATTCGCGCATTGCCTTTTCGATACGGCCCTTCATCGTCTGATTGGTTGGGTTTTCTGCAAGATAGGATGCGAATTCTGCCCATCGCAATTCCTTGCCCTCATCGGTGAATACTCTGAATCGGGAAGGGTCGCGCTCGCTGGGTGGGATGCAGCTTAACTGAAATATTGATCTTAAAGTGTTGGTTTCATCACTTTGACAAATCTTGTGCTGGTTGTAAAAACCAATGTTGAACCGCAGATCGGGGTGATGCCGGTTTTGCTTTTCACCCTCTGCAAGCAGTTCGATACCCCGAGTGATATAAAAGTACTTATCTTTCACTCTGTCTGATTCCACCGAGACGTTATAAGCAAGATTCCAGCTTTGAAATAACCATGGTGTTATGAAGTAAGGTTGCAATTTGGTTAACGAACGAACCAATAATTCGAGTTCATTCCATTGATTCTTTTTTTGTTTATCAATTGCAGAAATCCAAAGCGCACAGGTTGCAAGGCCCCTGGAACCGGTGAGCGTGAGGCGAATTACAGAACCAGATAGTTCTACATCGCCTCGATTGATTTCCCGGATTGCAAGTTTGCTAGCTTGGGCATCAATGTTGTAATGGCGCCAAAACCATGCGAAGGTAAACAATACAATAATAAGCCCGATATAAATGAACTTACGATCTCTTGCCTGTTTTTGAAAAGGACTTGCCATGCTACACCTCTAACCTGAAAGAAGAAACAGGGTATCAATTAAAATCAAGAAGAAGCGATTTCGCGCCATCTCAGCAGGAAATACGCCAGTATTGCCCACGGAGCTAAATAACCAACCAAAATAAGAGCATTTAATATTATTTGAGTTCCTGAGATATCGAAACCTTCTGCAACAAATACCGTGAAATCCAGTCTCTCAACATCTGGAATTATATCCAGCAACCTGCGAATTATCCAGCGGAAGAAAACATCACTGGTCGTGGCTATTTGGTTTGCAGTCGTTTGTTCTAATGGCGCAGCCATGTTTTCTCTTCTTACCAACCTGAAGAGCGCTTCAACTGGGCCACCACCAGGGTTTACCCCCATTGCAACTTGCTGAATAAACTCTTGCACTAATCCACCTAAGTACAAAATCATGGTGAAAAGCAGGCTGATAACCCCAGTTAGATAAGTGCTAAGGCAAACTGCGATTCCAGTAACCAAGCACATACGCAGCCAAAGCCCCATCGAACCCTTGAAGAAGTTCAGCGAGAACCAAAGTTTTTCATTCGTGGAGTCTGGGTCATCTGCACGGAAGTATAAGTCGTATTTTGCCATGCCGATGTATTGAGTCGGGTCTAGGCAGATCACTTTTACTTTAATGGGCTCAATTGCTCTGTTCGAACTACGAAGTTCGGTGGCCCTATTATTATCGGCAGTGTTTGCATTTTTGAATAACCCCGAAGGGACATCCAAGGAAAGTGTTTGGTAATCGAAGATTGGCTTACTTGGGTAAACAAAATAGCCATACTTTTCAGCGAGTTCATTTTCGATCTGGGCATCGGATTTGCCGTTACGGTTTAGAAGTGCCTGCCTTTTTTCTCGTTCATAAATTTTGTCATCACCTTCTCGATAGCGCCAAGTTTGGAAGGTGAAAGAGCAGGCAACGCCCCGGTTTTCACGGCCCTTGGTTGTACGATAAATGTCGAAGGTGAATTCTGCACGAACCTTTTCCCGGTCTGAAAGATTTGTTGGGGGAAAAGGGAAAGTCCAAACTGCAGTTGCGGTGCCTTTTCCTCCCATGCCAGGCCCAGCGATATAACTGCGATATTCCCACTCACGGCCAACATTGTCGCCTTTTTTGTCGTTTTCTGTGTTTAAAAAACTAAGATCACCATATAGCGGGACTCGAGCTTTTAAACTTTCAGAAGCTGCAGCAGGGTCGATCCCTCGAATCACATAAAGCAGACTTGTTGCAGTCATTACAAATAAAATCACGGTCATTAATGCGGTGAAACCTAAGAACCTGCCAACAACGATTTCAAACCTTTCAACAGGCTTGGTGACAATAGTGTGAATGGTTTGGCTTTTAATATCTGCGGGTATACTGAAGGCTGCAAGTAATGAAGACGTTAATAAAAACAAGGGAGACATCGCCCAGTAAACAACCTGTACATAACTTCGAACCTGATCCTCTGGTTTGTAGGGGATGAACCAGCTTGCAAAAAGAAAAATAAGCAACAGGGCAGCAAAGGCGTAAACAACTTTTCTGCGTAGTGCCTCTTGGAAGCTTAATTTGGCCAAGCCGAATATACGCCTTAGGCTAAATCTAGGTAGGTTGCAAATAAAAGGCAGCAGGATTGCAGCAAGACAAAGAGAGCTAGCAAGAAGCTGAAAGTTTTCGAGGAACTTTGCGTTTTGCATCGCCTCGTATTTGTTTGCATTAGTAAATCGTAATCCGATGGTAATTACAAACAGAATTAAGCCAGAGCCTGCCAGCGCACTAAATAAAATCTTCTTCCAAGCTGGTACCCTGTTTTTATCGACCGCAGAGGTTCGTAGCCAGCCAAATACCAGCCATAACACCAGGCCTAGGCAGGCAAATCCACCCACGCTTTGTACCCATTGCAAGATACCCGAGGGAACATCTACCCAGGATAAAGGGTCTCGTTCAACGAACAATGTTGCAAATATAAAGGAATCCATGTTTCAAAAGCTCCGGCTTTTCCTTTTGCTATACCCAAGCGAAATGTTGAGGTTATTTTGTTTTGACATCAGAAGGTAAAAACCTTCTGCCAGGATGAGCTTTGCTCTCTTCCACAATATGAAGAAAATAATCTTCCAGGGTGGTGGTCGGATGCCCAAGGGAATCCAGCTTTCCACCATGGCGAGTCAGAACTTCGGTAAGTTCATTGCGCAATGTGTCATTAATTTGCAAGCCGCTCGCTCTAAGCTCAAGCCTGTTAACATCTTGCAAGAGCTCTTTTACATTACCATAAGCTTGCAATTCGCCTAAATTTAGAATGGCAATTCGATCGCAAATATCTTGTACATCTTCTAATCGATGGCTGCACATGATGACTGTTTTGCCTTGATCGCGAAGTTCGACGATCAGGTTTTTCATCCATCGGGCGCCTAGAGGGTCTAAACCGGAGGTCGGTTCATCCAAGATCACAAGATCTGGGTCGTTGATCATTGCCTGAGCTAGGCCGATTCGTTGCCTCATCCCTTTTGAGTATTCTTTGAGGATGCGTTTGCGGTTTGATGTCAAACCAACTCGTTCGATCCATTCTTTTGAACGATCGTTTCTGGTCTTGGCATCCATGTTGAATAATCTGCCATAAAAATCTAATGTCTCTTCAGCATTAAGGAAGCGGTAGAGGTAGGATTCTTCGGGCAGATAACCAATGCGTTCGTTTTTTGTAACATCGGCTGCGGGTTTGCCAAACACAAACGCTTCGCCATCGGTTGGAAAGAGCAAACCTAAAAGCAGTTTGATTGTGGTCGTTTTCCCAGAGCCGTTAGGCCCAAGCAAACCGAATATTTCACCTTTTTTGATTTCGAGGTTTAAGGCACGCAGAGCAGTATGCTTCTGGCGGCCCCAAAAATCGCGGTACACTTTTGTAAGCTTGCGGGTTTCTACGATTACTTCACCAGACATGAACACCTCTATTGCACTTGTTTCCTGAAAAATTTTAAACAGATACGACTGTCAAGCAAATAGATCTGTCAAAATTTCTCAATATACCCAAACACAGATTGATTGAGTGCCTACATTATTTTGAAGTCTATAAATCCTTCATCCTTGTCAACTTGTAAATTATCCTAATGTTACCAACGACCGAGATCAAGTAATAAGGAAAGTATCTTTTAAAGAAATGATATTTTACTTGTAAATGCACAAACGGTGTGAAGATTTGGAGAGTATTGCATATTGTTAACTACACGCCAAACCTCTGGTTTTTAAGCTTGAATTTAACGTGTGTAATTAGCTGTAAGGGATCCATTTTCCTTTAATGCTCAGTATTTCGTTTGGCTTGAACCCAGCCTTGTATTCGAGCGACTGGCACCCCTTAACATAATATCCCATGTATACATGAGGCACCCCTCTTCTCTGTGCTTCATTTATCAAGGTCATTACATTCCATATTCCCAATCCATGCGAATAAAGGTTTGGGTCGTGAAAAAAATAAATCGCAGATAAACCACATTTTAATGCATCCACATACCCCACACCGCAAAGTTTTCCGTTTTCACGATACATCCATTGCTCTACCGGAAAGGGGTTGTCGAGAAACGAACTATCGAAAGAAAACTCGTCCCGATCTTCTTTGATTGGCCAATCCCTTGAAAATGACCTTTCCGTATGAAATCTGTCATAAAGATCCATGATCTCATCGGAGAGAAATGGTTCTTTGATTTCTAAGGTGATCCGACCTTGATTAGCTTTGAAATTCCGGGACTGACTTCGGTTTGGCTTAAAATCTTTTACTGGAATTCTTAACGATTTACACTCATTGCAATTTTCGCATCTGGGCCTGAATACTTGTCTGCCAAAGTGCCTCCATCCCGCCAGCAATCGTTTTTCGTATTCTGCACTCGACATCTCTATTATTAGATCGCATTCGGTTATGCTTTCTTTGTCTGCTAAGTAATGGCAGGTATCAGGTGGGGTTATAATATTCAACGATATTTGCATCTTGGCCTTCCATGGAAAGCGGTACTCGGTTTTAAATACTATTGCCTTGAATCTCAATCATTTCAAGGCAATAGTATTCATTTAGCAACCTCGAAGGTTTGTACTTGAAATGTTGCAAAATGGTTGTTAGGGGTTTTATTTTATAATTTAAAAGGATCTTTTTTATGGCTTATCAGCATGAAGGATTATGCAAGCTTGCGGACTTTTGTGGAATTGAAAAAGGTTATTATGATGCGGGTGGGAAGTGGGTTCAGTCTTCTAATGAAGCATTTATCGCTATATTAAATCAGTTGGATATACCTATAAATCATCCGGATGAATCTCCACATTTTCTACATTCAAAGTCGCTCGCAGATTCCTCCAAACCACTTGAACCCGTTAGTGTTTCCTGGTTTTCAGCAGAGCAGGGGTATGCAGAAATTCCCTTGCTGCTTCCCAAAGATACATTCCAAGGCGTTTGCAAAGCTCGATTAAATCTTGAAAACGGTACACAGATAACTTGGGAATTTTCCACTTTTGAACTGGTTGTATCTTCTACGAAGTCCGTTTTTGGTAAAGAGTTTGTTACTCTTCAAATTGAAGTCCCACAAAAAATACCCCTAGGATGTCATCTTTTTAATCTTGAAGGCCCCTTTGGCAACTTTCAATCCGCCCTTTTGGCTTCTCCCAAGAAGGCTCATGGCGCAACTTTCGAGCGCCAACAGAAAAACTGGGGCATTTTTCTACCCTTATATGCTGCAAAATCTGATCGGAATTTAGGTGCAGGCGACTTTACTGACCTTGAAAACCTCATCGAGTGGACGGCCGAGCAGGGTGGCAAAGTCGTAGGCACCCTTCCTTTGCTTTCTGCTTTTCTTGATGAACCTTGTGAAATTAGCCCTTATTCCCCTGCAAGTAGGTTGTTTTGGAATGAATTTTATCTGGATGTCGAAAGAATTGCAGAGTTCGAATATTCGCCTGACGCTAGGAAGCTATTTCAATCCCTAGAATTCCAGCGTGAAGCAAAAAGTTTAAGAGATCTGGATTTGGTCGATTATCCAAGGGTCATGAAGCTTAAAAGGCGAATCTTGGAATTACTTGTTCTAGATTTTCTGCAAACTGCCAATCCTGTTAGAAAAGCAGCTTTGGATGCTTATATTGCTAAAAGACCTGAAGTCTTAGATTTTGCTCTTTTTCGTGCCAATGGTGAGAAATTCAAAGCATCTTGGCATTCTTGGCCCTCGGATTTAAATGCAGGCGCCTTAAAAGATAACGATGTAGACCCTTTGGTTCGGTATTATCACATCCTTTCTCAATGGTGGGCTGAAGAGCAGATTACTAATGTTTCTGAAAAGGCCTTGCAATTCGGTGCCAAGGGGCTTTACTTGGATTTACCCTTAGGCGTGAATGCTGATAGTTATGATGTGTTTCGGCACCGGGAACTTTTCGCAATGGGCGCTTCGGGCGGGGCACCCCCCGATAGTTTCTTTACTCTTGGGCAAGACTGGGGTTTCCCACCGCTTAGGCCAGATAAACTTTTAGATAACAAACTAACTTACCTACGAAGTTGCCTTACACATCATATGAAGCATTGCTCGATGCTTAGGGTGGACCACGTGATGGGTCTTCACAGACTTTATTGGGTACCTAAAGGGCTGGGAGCTAAAAATGGGGCCTATGTTCGTTACAATCCAGAAGCCATGTATGCGGTATTTAATTTGGAATCGCATAAACACAAGGCATCAATCATTGGGGAAGATTTAGGAACAGTACCTCCTGCGGTTCGCCCAATGATGAAGAATCATGGTTGGCATCGGCTTTGTGTAGGGCAGTTTGAAATAAACCCAACAGAGGGCAGGGTGCTTAATGGAGCTCCTGAAGGGGCGGTTGCCAGTATAAATACACACGATTTACCCACTTTCGCCTCTTATTGGTTGGGCACTGATATCTCAGAAAGGGTGGAAATGGGCCTTTTAACAGAAGAAGAAGCTCAAATTGAAATAACTGCACGAAAAATTATGCGTGAAGCCGTTTTAAAGGGGATTGGTGCAGAAAACCACGAGGAAATTACTGCGTTAGAACAAGAAGAACAGATGGAAACGGTATTAGGTTACATCTTTGATGAATTGTCACAAAGTGATGCTGGAACAGTACTTGTGAATTTAGAAGACGCTTGGTTTTGCAGGGAACCACAGAATGTACCAGGGACTTGGAAGGAAAAACCCAATTGGAGACATAAATCGAGGTTCAAAAATGCAGAATTAGACGGTGTGGCGTATTTAAAGAAGATCCTGGGAAAAATAAATCGATCGAGAAATAGCTGATTTTTAAGTGTTTTTTGAAGCTTAGCAAAAAATTTCTTGCACTCCCCTTGTCTTAGAGCTCCACAGCCCTAAAAATCATTATGTGTACTGGATGAATGTTACGACAGTCAAACAGTAAACGACACAGAGTTTCCAATGGAAACTTTTTCGGTCTTTGACAATTAGGCAGCGGTAAGAAGTTGCATCGCAAGATCAAACAACAAATTAGAGTAATCTAAGTCGAGTTGTTGAAAGTGAACTTTGCGAGAGCCTTTAGAATAGAGAGAACTTAAGGATCGTTACATTTGATTAATATTTTCTTAGCGGGAAGTATTAGTCGTAATCTGGAAGTCGATTTTGTTTTTTTTCAATTCGTGGAAACATGAAGAGGAGAAGACGGGATCGATGCGTCCAAATTACTAAGGGCATGTGGGGGATGTCTTGGCACCAAAAGACGACGAAGGGCGCGGAAAACTGCGATAATCCCGGTGGAGCTGTTAAACAAGCGTTGAGACCGGGGTACCTGAATGAGCTTACACTGAATACATAGGTGTATGCGGCAAACTCGGAGAACTGAAACATCTCAGTACCCGAAGGAAAAGAAAGAAAAATCGATTCCGTAAGTAGCGGCGAGCGAAAGCGGAACAGCCTAAACCAACTGGAATTTCTAGTTGGGGTTGTAGGATCAGACTTAAGACTGAGTATACCTAACCAAAGCGTCTGGAATGTCGCACCATAGACGGTGAAAGTCCCGTAGGTAAAAGGTAGAGACAGTTTGTTTGACACCTGAGTAGGGCCGGCCACGTGGAATCCGGTCTGAATCTGCGGGGACCATCCCGCAAGGCTAAATACTCTTTGGTGACCGATAGCGAACAAGTAGCGCGAGCGAAAGATGAGAAGAAACCCGATAAGGGTAGGATAGTGAACCTGAAACCACATGCCTACAAGCGGTCGGAGCCCAGTGGCGCAAGCCCGGGTGACGGCGTGCCTTTTGCATAATGATCCGGCGACTTACCGTCATCAGCCAGGTTAAGCCGTTCTGCGGCGGAGCCGAAGCGAAAGCGAGTCTGAATAGGGCGAATGAGTTGGTGGCGGTAGACGCGAAACCACGTGATCTACGCATGGGCAGGATGAAGTGAGGGTAACACCTCATGGAGGTCCGAACTCACTAGTGTTGAAAAACTAGGGGATGACCTGTGCGGAGGATTGAAAGTATCATCAAACGTGGAGATAGCTCGTTCTCTCCGAAATAACTTTAGGGTTAACGTCGTGACAGATGACATTGGGGGTAGAGCGACTGAATACGCTGGGGGGCCTACCAGGCTACCCCTCGTAACCAAACTCCGAATACCAATGTACCTTATCACGGCAGCTAGACGGTGGGGGATAAGCTTCATCGTCGAGAGGGGAACAACCCAGACCGCCCGCTAAGGTCCCTAAATCATGCTCAGTGCGAAAGGAAGTTGGATTCCTGAGACAGCCAGGATGTTGGCTTAGAAGCAGCCATCATTTAAAAAGTGCGTAATAGCTTACTGGTCGAGGAGTCCTGCGCCGATAATGAACGGGACTAAGCATGATACCGAAGCGGCGGGTATAGTAATATACGGTAGGAGAGCGTAGCACACTAGATTGAAGGGGTACGGACAACGAGCCCTGGACGAAGTGCTAGTGATCATGCCGGAACGAGTAACGATAAAACAGGTGAGAATCCTGTTCGCCGAAAACCTAAGGTTTCCTGGGGAAGGTAAATCCGCCCAGGGTTAGTCGGAACCTAAGATGAGGCCGAAAGGCGTAGTCGATGGACGGCAGGTTAATATTCCTGCACCGATTTTGTAGACAAACTGAGTGACGCTGGCAAGGAAAAGATCGGCCTGTTAGATTAGGCCGTCCCGAAAGGGCGAGGGCGTTTACGATCCCGAAGTCTTCGAGTTGACAGACAAGAAAAACCTCAGCGCGGACGAAACAAAACGCCCGTACTAAAACCGACACAGGTAGGTGAGATGAATATTCTAAGGCGCTCGAGAGAACGCTCGTGAAGGAACTCGGCAACATAACCCCGTAACTTCGGGATAAGGGGTGCCCTCCTCCGGGAGGGCCGCAGTGAAAGGGGTCTAGCGACTGTTTACTAAAAACACAGGTCTCTGCGAAATCGTAAGATGATGTATAGAGACTGACGCCTGCCCGGTGTCGGCAAGTTAAGGAAGAGGGTTAGCCGTAAGGTGAAGCTCGCAACCGAAGCTCCGATAAACGGCGGCCGTAACTATGACGGTCCTAAGGTAGCGAAGTTCCTTGTCGGGTAAGTTCCGACCTGCATGAATGGCGTAACGACTGGACCACTGTCTCCACGAGCGACTCGGTGAAACTGTAGTTGTTGTGAAGATGCAACATACCCGCAATTAGACGGAAAGACCCCGTGAACCTTTACTGCAGCTTAGTATTGGGTTTAGAACCAGCATGCGTAGCGTAGGTGGGAGGCTTTGATCTAGGCGTTCAGGCGCCTAGGGAGCCAACAAATGAAACACCACCCTTGCTGTTTTTGAATTCTAACCCCGACCCATGAATCTGGGCGGCGGACAGTGCTAAGTGGGCAGTTTGACTGGGGCGGTCTCCTCCCAAAGAGTAACGGAGGAGTTCAAAGGTACCCTCAGCCCGGTCGGCAATCGGGCAACGAGCGTAAAGGTAGAAGGGTGCTTGACTGCGAGTCTCATCAGACGAGCAGGTGCGAAAGCAGGACTTAGTGATCCGGCGGTGCTGGATGGAAAGGCCGTCGCTCAACAGATAAAAGGTACTCCGGGGATAACAGGCTTATCTCCTCTGAGCGTTCATAGCGGCGAGGAGGTTTGGCACCTCGATGTCGGCTCATCGCATCCTGGGGGTGGAGAAGCTCCCAAGGGTTTGGCTGTTCGCCAATGAAAGCGGTACGTGAGCTGGGTTTAGACCGTCGTGAGACAGGTCGGTCCCTATCTGTTGTGGGCGTAGGATACTTGAGCAGTTTTTTCCCTAGTACGAGAGGATTGGGAAGGACGTACCTATGGTGTTCCTGTTGTCACGCTAGTGGCATCGCAGGGTAGCCACGTACGGCTCGGATAAACGCTGAAGGCATATAAGCGTGAAACCCTCTGCAAGATTAGGTATCCATGTTCTTAGAACGAAGACTCCTTGAAGACCACGAGGTTGATAGGCTGGGTGTGCAAGGCTAGCAATAGTCTTAGCTGACCAGTACTAATAGTCGATTGTTTGGACGCATTGATCCTTTTTTCTCTTCAGGTTCTCCAAATGTTTCCGCTTCTTACCGCTGCCTATTTGTCACGATCTTCCCGGTGAGCTTATCTAGATGGCCACACCCGTTCCCTTTCCGAACACGGCCGTTAAGCATCTAGAGCCGATGGTAGTCTGTTAAGGGCGAGAGTAGGTTATTGCCGGGTTTTTAAATAACCTCCCTTCGGGGAGGTTATTTTTTTATACATACTTTTTTTAAACACTTCTTTGATTTACCGTTTGCCTTTTTGCATTGATTCCCTTCTACTTCTAAATTCATTCTTCTCTTATAAGTCTTATGGCACAACTGATTGAGCCTTTTGCAATCCCTGCCTATTTATGATATCTAATCGTCTTACTACCCTTGTGCGGAAGATAAGGACTATTCTTTTCGATAGGCGGATATTATCCGCTGGTTCGCCCTATTTGCTTATTAATATGCAATATTGTCTTTAAGCCCCACTGCGCTGCCTACTTTTACCTAAATGTTATTTATTATACCGTTTGCTTTATTGTCTTTCTTTGCCGGAAGTGTGAGCGACGGTAAGTGTTCTCAGTTGAAAATGTAAATGACGGTTATAAATAATCGTCACTGAAAACCCCCTGGGTAGAATAACCTCACTGTTACGTACAATTATTTTGTATTGTTGGGCGCGTAATATCTTTTAGATCGGGAAGTGTTAGCGATGGCTATTGTCTTAGGATTCTGAAGGTATCCTAACTTGTAGCCAATGGTTGAGCTCAGCGATACCATCGGGTATGAAGTGCCAAATGCACTGCACCCTAAAAGGGTGCAAGCGAAGAGCCTCCGAAGTTTATCTGCTTATAAGATCAGGGATATTTAGAATTTAAAGTTAGCGACGGCTATTGTCTTAAGATGCTGGAGGCATCCTAAACTGCACCCTAAAAGGGTGCAAGCGAAGAGCATCCCCCGTTTATTTGCTTTTAAGATTAATATTTAGTATTTGCTGGCACACTTATTATTTTGCGCGAAGTTTTGGATTTGGTTTCCGGTGGTATCGCTGGGCTCAACCACCGGCTAAAGGCTGGCATCCCTTCGGCAATAGGCATTAACACAAGAAATCATTAGTGCTAGGTCTTTTTTTGCATAACACCATCCCATCCACTTCCCTCTCTGACAGAATTTGTGGGTAAGTGTGAGGTTGAATAACCAAGCCGGCAATTCTAAACGGCAAAGTATCTGGTGCTCCTTAGTTGTTTAAAGGCATTCTCGCTAAGACGCAAAGAGTGTAAAAGAATGCTAGAAATCTGGACATGTCGGGTGCTTCTTAGCGTACTTTGCGTCTTCGCAGTAAGGATTCTTTGCTTTTGAGTTTTTCAAGGAATACTAATTTTGGATGAAGGAATGAGTACAACCGTCGCTGACGCCTTCGGCTCTGAAAGATCTATGGGTGAGAGTGAGCACTGCGCTGGTTGGATCCACTTATTCTTTACTGGTAGTATTTCTATATTCCGTGATTTCGCAGAGAATGATGAAAATGGTTTTTCGCCGGGAACAGTGATCTACTAATTGATGGGATTAAACCTTTTCTCTCAGCAATTAATAACGGCCAGTTCGATAAGCTCACTGACGGGATAAGGAAAACCGGCCTATGAGCTTGCCGAAGGGCCCAGCTTCGGCACTGTGAAATCTGGTCTCTGAGCTTGCCGAAGGGGCCAGCTTTAAATGTTTCGTTATTTTTGCCGCACGTCCTTTGTCAACTTCGCGTAGGCGGGGTTCCATTTTTATTTTTTCTCTCACTGCCCGTTTTACAATCACGAATTATTCCTTCACTTGCGCTGGTATATAATAACC
>Ga0194045_1000545_pt1 | contig 12436 bp, 8 predicted proteins | sample JunL6211m_MetaG_FD_161686 | JGI IMG/M metagenome (GOLD analysis project Ga0194045, IMG submission 161686) | Anoxic zone freshwater microbial communities from boreal shield lake in IISD Experimental Lakes Area, Ontario, Canada - Jun2016-L626-11m | ecosystem: Environmental > Aquatic > Freshwater >...
GAATAGAAGTATTTTAAGCCAAGTAAAGTTAAATTTGGCTCTATGAAATCTATTTCCATAATCGCTCCCTTAATGGATCCAGACAGACCACCAGTCGCAATCACCTTAAAATCAGGCTTGTACTCTTCTTTCATTCTATCTATTATTTTTTCAATCATTCCAATGAAAGCAAAATATGACCCTGCATGCATGGCTTCAATCGTCGTAATTCCAAGTATTTTATCAGATTTTTGAAAATTTAACAATGGTAATTGCGCAGCGCTATTTCTCATGGATTGCAGTATTGAATTACGTCCAGGCGCTATTGCAACACCTATGTAATTTAGTTTACTGTATTCAAGCAAGGAAAATGTCGTCGCGGTACCAAAATCAATAATTAAGCAATCACTTTTAAATAATTGTGCTGCAGCTATTGCATTAACAGCTAAATCTGAGCCTAAATGAGGAGCTATGATACCTGCAACATTAACATTATGCTTTTTATAATTAACGACAATAGAATTTATTTTGCAATAGGTAGTAAAAAATCTTTGTACAGAAGCAAGCGCACAAGGAACGACACAAGATATTACTGCATCATTTATATTGCACATCAATAAATCATTTTGCGATAAAATCGGCATCAAAAAAGCAAAAAATTCATCTTCAGTTCTTTTTATATCTGTCTTAACTCTTGCTTGTAACAAAAGCTCTTCACCTTTGAAAAATCCAAAAACTGTATTTGTATTACCAATATCAACAGCAATCAACATTCCATCACCTTTCATAAAAAAACATCGCCAGCATAAATTAATTCAATTTTCTGATTGTTAAGCAACTGTAAATTACCTTCATTATCAATACCAAAAAAAACACCACATCTACTTTGATCTGTGATTTTAATAGTTATCTCTTTGCCTAAATTAACGGCCTTACTCAACCAATAAGCTCTTATTTTCTCAAAACCAAATAACTCCCAATTCTCATAAAGTTTAAAAAATTCCTCTAATATCACTTGCAATAATTCTTTAAAATTTAACTTATTATACTTGATTTCGATATCAGCAAGACCTATCGCATTGAGTTCTGCAATAAATTTCTTAGATAAAATATTAACTCCTATACCTACTAAAATAAAATCTAATTTGTATTTTTCTAATAAAATTCCGGAGACTTTCCGATTTTCTAGTAAAACGTCGTTAACCCATTTATGCGATATTAGATTATTTGGAAGAAATTTTTCTATCGCATTGCTCACAGCAATTGCAGCTATGTAGGTAATTTGAGCATGAAAATCCTTTTCTTTACTAGGCTTCAAAATAATAGTGCAAGCTAAATCACCACGTTCACTAGACCAAGTTCTGATATTTTTAGCTCTACCAGCAGTCTGTGATGATGTTGCTATTGCAGTATTTGGATGAACTCTACCATCATTCAAGAGAATTTTTGCTTCTTCTTGTGTACTTGAAAGTTCGTTATACTCGATAATTAAGAAATTATTTTTCATCATGAGCTCAAAAAGGTTCGCATAATTTTGACAAAATACGTTTCACACTAGCTATTTTATCATAAACAATTGTTTGAGATCTAAATAAGAATAACAGCTTTCCATCAATTTTCATCTTTGCTTCAAATTCTCTCTCAAAAGCTATTGTTTCAAGGATTTTTGCCTGGTTGTTTGCTTTATTGTCTCTAAAAGAAAATGCTAATCCTTTATCTCCCAATTCAATTTTACAAATATTGGCTCTTTTTGCTAGTTGTTTTATTTTAATAACATCAAATAAATGATCAGCTTCTTCGGGTAATTTCCCAAAACGATCTATCATGCCAGCAGCAAACTTATCACACTCTTCTTCATTATCAATATCAGCTATTTGTCTGTATAATGAAAATCTTAATGCTACATCCTCTATGTAATCTTTTGGTATCTGCACAGAAAGGCCTAAATTAATAATAGGACTCCATTCTTTACTTAATTCAGATGATAATTCAGCGCCCTGCATTTCTTCTATAGAAAGTTCAAGCATTTTTTGGTATAATTCAATTCCAACTTCTTTTATATGACCTGATTGTTCGTCACCCAGCAGATTACCATACCCTCTATTATCCATATCATGACTTGCGATATTAAATCCTGATCCCAAAGTTTGAAGAGATTGCAATATTTCTAATCGATTTCTTGCAACTGGTGTGAGAGAGCTTGTTTTAGATACTAAAAAATAAGCGTAAGCAGGAATATCACTTCTACCAACCCTGCCTCTCATCTGATAAAGCTGAGCAAGGCCAAACATGTTTGGTCTGTCAATTATTATTGTGTTAGCATTTGTTATATCAAGACCAGATTCAACGATACTAGTACTGAGTAAAACATCAAATTTATGATCATAAAAATCATTCATGACTTGATCTAATTTGCCAGATGATAGAGAGCCGTGTGCCTTCGCTATTTTCAATTCAGGAACTAATTTTAATAATTTTTGCTCTAATTCATCAAAGTAACTAATTCTTGGAGTTACGTAGAAACTTAGACCATTTCTTGCTTTTTCTTTCAACAAAGCTTCTCTTATAGTAAATGAATCATAAGGTAGTATAAAAGTTTTCACAGGCTTTCTATTGATCGGCGCAGTAGCAATAATACTAAGAGATTTGATGTTGACCAAAGACATTTGTAATGTTCTAGGTATTGGAGTTGCTGAAAGAGTTAATACATGAACATTATTTTTTAAATTTTTGAGTTTTTCCTTTTGTGCAACTCCAAAATGTTGCTCTTCATCAACAATAAGCAGGCCTAAATTTTTAAAATCAATTCCATCTGCAAGAAGAGCATGTGTCCCAATTACAATATCTACTTTACCATTTTTAAGATCTTCTTTTATTTCCTTGATTTGACTGCGTTGAGTGAATTTTGAAAGCTGTTTTATAGATACTGAAAAATCCTTAAATCTCGATAAAAAAGTCTCGTAATGCTGTCTTGCAAGAAGCGTTGTGGGAACAATTACTGCAACTTGTACTGGCTCATGATTAAGTGTTGCAACTGCAGAAGCTCGGAGTGCCACTTCTGTTTTACCAAATCCAACATCAGCACATATGAGTCTATCCATCGGCTGTCCAGATCTGAGATCTTCTATTGTGTCATTAATAGCATCTTCTTGATCTTCAGTGGTTATATATGGAAATTTATCGCAAAATTTTTGATAACTTGTTTCTATAGCTTCTAAAATTATAGCAGACACAGTTGATCTTTTAGCTGCCGTTCTTATGAGAGCTTCTGCTGCTATTTTAATTCTCTCCTTCAGCTTGGCTTTTCGTGATTGCCAAGAAACACCGCCTAATTTATCTAAAGCAACTTGCTGATTTTCATCGCCATAACGAGAAATCACCTCTAAGTTTTCTACAGGCAAATAAAGTTTATCATCATCTGCATATAATATTTCTATGAAATCGTGAGGTACTTCCTTGATAGATATAGTTGTTAGCCCCTGAAACCTTCCTATGCCATATTCTGCATGCACCAATAACGACCCTATTTCTATAGCAATCAAATTTTGAAAAAATTTAGCTGCAATATTTTTTCTCTTTCTTGATTTTTGATTCTTGATCTTTTTGCCTAAAATAATTTTCTCTGTAAAAAAAGTTATTTTATCAGTATCAAATCCAATTTCAAATCCTAAAATAGCAAGATTTATATCTGAATTCTCTTTAGAAATTTCTTCATAACAATAAATCTGCCTTGATTTGATATCCTCTTCATCTAAAATTTTTTGAAATCTATTTAAACTTCCTTCAGAATTGCAAAATATACAGATATTTTTATTGCTGGCTTTTTTATAGTTCAGAAGTGTTTCTATTGTCTCTTCATTATTAATTTTTGATGCCAAATATAAATCTGGAGGATATTCAACTAAAATTTCATCATTATTATAGATTTTAAAATTATTCAATAGCATTAATATGTATTCTCTATCTTGATATAAAAGAGATGGTTTCAGCGCATTATAAGATTTATCATTAGCTTTAATTCTAGCTTCATAATTTTGATTAATCAGAAGACATTGATTATTTAAATCCAACTCAAATTGATCATTCTTCATAATCAATGCGTCTTTAGGAATATTTATAAATATACTATCTAAGTTTTTGTAAAATAACGGCAGCCAGTGCTCCGCCCCTATGTATTTAACTCCATTTACAGCATTATTATAAAGCTGATCATCTGTAATGCCAAAGAGGTGCAAATAATTCCCCTTAAAGCAATTTATTGACTCCTCATCCAATATGATTTCGCTAATTGGATAAAATGCCACTTCTTCTTTTTTATGCAATGTCAATTGAGTATCAATATTAAATGCTTTTATGGAATCAACGATTTTGCCAAAAAAATCTATTCTATAACCAATGTGATCATATCCTACAATATCAATTACACCTCCTCTCACTGCAAAATCACCAACGGATTCAGCGACACTAGTTCTCCTATAACCAAATATAATTAATGATAAAATAACTTTTTGCCTATCATAGGATTGGCCAACTCTAAAATTCAATACACCATCGATTAAGTGCTCTATAGGTGGAGTTTTTTGAATTAACGCATCTACGGTAGTAATTAATAATCTTTTTTCATTACTATCGCTCCCATATAAATCCAATAGTGCTTTAATTCTTTGTCCAGTGACCGCCAATGAAGGAGAAGATCTACTATAAGGCTCAACGTCCCAAGGGGGAAACTTTATAATCTTGATATTGGAACAAAAAAAATCTAACTGCGACTCAATAAAAAGATATTCCTTTAAATCTTTTGCAATATAAAAAACAAAAGAATTTGAGTTTATTGCATGTTTTATTTTAAACCCAGCCCCTTCATTTACTGCCATAGATGCAATTTCAAATTTTATTCTTCAGTATGTAATTTGCTGTGAAATTGCCCGTAACATAGATAAAAAATTACCACAATACTAACCCAAATAAGCGCGTAGAAATACGTTACACTAGGTAAACTTAACATTATTTGCATTAAAATCAGCATTCCAGCAATAGGAATAAATGGCATCCACGGACATTTAAAATTACGCTTAAGATTTGGTTGGCTATATCTTAGAAATAGAGCAGCAAAGCAAACTATTGCAAATGTACCAATAATACCAAAGTTAGCTAACGGAACCAATCTGTCAAGGGAAACCGTTGCACTGGTCAAGCCTATGGCAGAACCGCATATAACTGTAATAATATGTGGAGTTTTATATTTTTCATGCACTTTAGATAGGCAGCTAGGAAGTAAGCCATCTTTTGTTATAACAAATAAAACTCTAACTAAGCCATAAAGCATTACTAAAATAACAGATGTAAGTCCTGCAATAGCACCAATTTTTATTAATAAAGAAAACCAAGGTAAGCCCATTTTGTCAACTGCGACTGCAATTGGTTGTGCAACTCCTAATTCTGTATAATTAACTAAACCAGTTAACACCCAAGCAACTGCTATATAAGTAATTGTTGCAATAATCAAAGAGCCTAAAATTCCTATAGGCAAATTACGTTGCGGATTTTTAGTTTCTTGTGCAGCAGTTGCAACAGCATCAAATCCATTATAGGCAAAAAATACCATAGCAGATCCAGCTATAATTCCTGAAAAACCATATTTACCAAATTCTCCAGTATTTTCAGGCAAGAATGGTACCCAATTTGAGCTATCAACATACATTGAACCAACTATTACGAATCCAAATAATACTGTCATTTTTAAAAATACTATAACTGCATTTACAAAAGCAGATGCCTGAATACCTTTATATAAAATATAAACCATAAACAACACAATGAAGAATGCAGGCAAATTTATAAAAGCTTCAACTTGGGAACCGTCGCTCAATGTAATTAATGAGCCAGTTGTAGCTGCAAATTGCGCAGGAAGATAAATATTGAAATCAGCCAATAAACTTTGCATATATCCGGACCAACCACTAGCAACAGAAGCGATGCTCAGAAAGCTTCCAAGTATCATAAACCCAGCCATAATACAAGCTGCGAGCTCCCCAAGAGTTGCGTAAATATAAGTATATGCACTTCCAGAAACTGGGATCATAGAAGCTAATTCAGCGTAACAGAGCGCAGCGCAAACGCATGCTAAACCACTAATTGCAAATGAAATAACAATAGCAGGACCAGCATAGCGGCTTGCAGCTTCACCAGCCAACACAAAAATTCCAGCACCAACAATTGCACCAATACCAAACAAAATTAATTGAAATGCACCAAGCGAACGAACTAAGTCTTTCGATTCTTCTACTTCATTGATGAGTTTATCAATTGACTTGCGCTTAAAATATTTTAAAATACCCATTTACATAATCATTATAAGTTGACGAGTTAAAGAAAGGCTATAGATTAACAATCAAAATTTATCAACAATAAAATGTATAATGAGGCTTTTTTGCTCAAATTCAAAATAATAAAAAATCATGAATAAGTTAAATAAGTTACTTAATGAAATAGCAGAAGTAACTTCAAAAGCAGCAATTTCTTGTTATCCATGGATAGGTATTGGCGACGAAAAAAATGCTGATAATGCAGCGGTTGAATCTATAAGACAATCTTTAAATAACTTAGATATAAGTGGAACTATTATCATAGGTGAAGGTGAAAGAGACAATGCCCCAATGCTATATATCGGAGAGAAAGTTGGAAAATCTGGAATTGAAATTGATATAGCTGTTGATCCTCTTGAAGGCACAACTTTATGTGCTCATAATAAATCTGATGCCATATCAGTATTGGCTATTTCTAATATAAACACAATGCTACATGCTCCGGATATTTATATGGAAAAAATAGCAACAGGTAATAATTTGCCAAAAAATCTGGTTGATTTGGATCAATCTATTGAGAAAAATTTAAAAGCATTAGCAAAAGCTAAGCATTGTCTAGTCAGCGATCTCAATATATGTGTGCTCAATCGACCAAGGCATTCTGAAATTATAAAAGAATTAAGATTATTAAACGCACGAGTCACACTTATAGATGATGGAGATGTTTTGGCATGTCTAAAAACTTGTCTTGAGGGCGGCAATATTGATATGTACCTTGGAATTGGTGGAGCACCTGAGGGTGTTTTGGCGGCTGCTGGCTTGAAATGTCTTGGTGGGCAAATTCAATGCAGATTGATATTCAATACCTCACATGAAATAGAGAGAGCTAATTCTATGGGAATAACTGATATAACAAAAAAATATAATGTAGAAGACATGATAAATGGTGATGTTATTTTTTCTGCTACATGGATTACTGATGGATATCTGAAAGGCATAAAAAAATTATCAAGCACCCATCATGTAACAAAAACTCTACTCTTGTCTTCAAGACCATCTACAATCATGACAATAAAAACAGAATTTAAAACTGCTTATTAAATGAAAAAGATGGCAGTTAAATAGTTAAATAGCATGATCACAATTGCTGGCTGCGTTATTTGTATGATCATCTGAAGAATCATTTAAAATTTCCACACTACTATCTAGGTCTACTACATAATGTTGCGATGGTTGCAGTTCTTCCACAACGTGATGCTGAGGAGGTCCTTGAGGTTCTCTTGAGGTGGCCTGTTAGAAAAAGAATCAGAGTTGGTCATTGCATCTACATAATACTCAAAAACATTGCTATCGCCATAAATCAAAGAATTGTCACGCATTAGTAGTGCAATAGCACCATTTTCATTTATGGTAAGTGTAACTCCATTCACACTATACTTCATAACACCGTCTGAAATTACTAAATTTCCATCAGTATCAAATGAAGCTTGAGATTGATTGGCAACAGCATCTTGATTTATAACATCATCTACAGAATCACCTCGTGATTCTCCTGAAACACAATCTTTATAAAGAAACTTCTTCGATCTATAATTCACAGCCAAATGAATTATTAATTTGCCCGCGCTCACTATCGTTATTAGACCAGCTGTATGATTCACAGAACATATAACGCTTCCAGTTTCAGAATAATGAGTGTATTTTTCGATAATCCCCGCATCAGAAAAAAGCTTTTCAAAATGGAAAACTCCAAATGTATGTATTACTACTACTGGTAAATTATAATACGGATTTTGCGCAGCCGAATTGAAAGCAGACATGTAATGCGTATATAATTGAGGTTGTGTAAAATTTGGTCTTCCAGCATAATATGTGCCTTCGTCATGCGAACGCAATACAACATAATTGGATATTCTTTCTATCAATCTTTCTTGACCGGGCTCTCTACTCTCTTCCATATCTTCGTGAAATTCAATAGGTGGCTGAGCATGCTGTAGCTCAGGATCAGGATAGGCATTGGCGCCGCCTGTGTATTGGGGTGGCAAACTCTGTGGCGCCGCCTGTGTATTGGGGTGGCAAACTCTGTGGCGTCGCTTGATAAGTACTTATGTATGGCAATTCCTCTGCAAGATTATTCAAGCTTATTGCGCTAGTAAAAGTAAAACTGATAGTATTTTCATTTATTTTCACTTGTATGTCCTCATGTAAGCAAGGAATATCTTGCGCCATCTCACCTAAGTACGGGTAGTTGTCATACAATAAATCTTTATTGTATTTTATACATTGCTTGGGATGATTTGCCTTTTTTACACGGAGAACTGTAACATTCTCGTCTGCATTTATTGTAAGCACTATATCGCATTTGGGATTTTCACACGCTAACTCCTTAGTTTGCTTTTTGCCAGAACGAGCTATTCTGAAACCCTCTTTTTTACAACTAGGATATTTCACATATTTATATGTAAGTTCTTTCCCCAATTTAATAACTCATGAATACATTTATTATGGATATTCTTATAATATAATTCGCAAAAATTGCCTATAATTGCTTATATTCTTTTGATGATTATTTCAAACAATCAGCTCTATTTATGAAATACATAATAAGATTTTTCATGGCCTACTTTAATTTATGAGCAATCGCCAATATGAATTTAAACTTGCAACTTTTATGTATTATGCAGCGGCGCTAATAAATCTTTTTGTGTGCGTATGATTATAATAGAGATTATTAGCGCTATGCTCATTGTGATTATTATCCAATATCCTATTGGTGCAAATGTACCATCATATGATGCTCCAACCAACCATAAACCTATAGAACAAATCATGAGCCTCATGCCTGAGATGAAAGCAGATGCTCTTCCTTTGCTGTTTTCCAAAACTTCAAGAGAATGTGGATACAACGTATTAATTGGTATAACTACGCCAGCTGAGGCGATCGCCATGCTCAAAGTGATAATTAATGGATCTTTAACATTAAGGATAATTATAAAGCAAATCGCTATTATATGTATAAAGCACATCGCTAATCCTATAAAAAAAGCCTTTTTTGTTCCTACTTTTTTAATTAAAATTCCACTTAACGAACTTCCAATTGCAAAGACCATTGCCAACGCTCCTTGATAGAAGCCAAAATTCTCTAAAGAAACTTGAAAATCTTGACGATATAGAATCGGTGAAATACCTACAAATACCCAAAAAGGAACGGCAAAAAAAGATATTGCTGCAGTGAATAACATTAATTTTTTTGATTTTATTAATGGAATATAAGATGTCAATGATATGTTGATATGAAGTTTTTGATTATTTGAATGTATGAAGAAAGTAGATAGCAATAAACAGATCAATGAAAATAATAATAATAAAACGAAATTTCCTCTCCATCCAAAATAATGAGTTATATAACTCCCAATAATTGGAGCTGCAGACATCGCGAAGGCCGTTAGGCCATGCAATAGTCCAATAAAAGAAATTTGTTTTTCTATTGGATATTTATCTGCGATTATTGCGTATGTAATTAGGGATGGTCCAGCAATCCCTATGCCCTGTAGCACTCTACCTATTAATAATACATAATAACTATAAGTAAATAAACAAAAAACGCTGCCTACAATGAAGATCAGTAAGCTAATCATTACAATTTTTCTTCTATCGTATTTATCACTCATTATACCTACAAATAAAGAGCATATACAGTAAGCTATGAAATTTAAGCTCAGAGTTAACTGCGTCATAAATGGTGATAAATTAAATTGAGCCTGGATTTCTGGAAAACTTGGCACAAATATGTCTAGCTCTGCTCCACATAGCATGCTTATCATAATGACGGTGATGATTAAATACATTGCGCTTTATAAGATATGTAAAAAGAATGTTGGTACAATATCAGATAAATCTAAAAATAATATTCTTTAAATTAAAAAATTATCTAGGCATCGTTAACAGCGCCCAGATGTCGTTGACATCATCTACAACGCAAAGATAAGCTTGCTCTAAGTTGTATTTTTTATTGCAGCTAGGAGTAGAAAAAAAAAGGAAACATGCCTATCTTAGTGGGAAGGTTTGCGTGTGTGTGAAGATAAGATAGGCATGCTATTAGCAAATGCTGAGTTCTTGAAATACTCTTACTCAGCACGCTTAAATAAAGTATAAGTTGTAAAATTAACAAGTCAACAATCAACTTAAAGATTTAATGAGAATTTTCATAATTTTCACAAATATTAATTTTTTATGAAATTACGCTCTAACTTTTGACAATTTATTAGGTTATATGTCAAATAATGCGCTCAGATGCGCTGCTAACAAATTCATTATACAAACTATTTTGATCTAATTTTTTGACTTATTTCGCCTCGCCAACTTCTTTATAACTATATCAATATTTGATGCAGAAATTGACTTGTAATTCTAAAAATTATATCTAAAATCCCTCACATAAGCTCCCTCGCATCGGAAGGTTGTTGATAATGTTATATAAAAAATTATTCAAATTCAAATAAGTAAGTGCAATGAAGGAAGTTACAAGAAATGATGCGATCGAAGCGATAAAAATCATTTTGCGATGGATAGGAGAAGATCCAACTAGAGAAGGTTTGCATGATACTCCAGAGAGAGTCATCAAAAGTTATGAAGAGCATTTTAGTGGTTATAACGCAGATTTACAAAAGATTTTCAACGTTTCTTTCTCAGAAATTGCAAATTATCAAGATCTTATTATCTTAAAAGACATAATGTTTGAATCATTCTGTGAACACCACATGGCTCCAATTATAGGTCATGTGCACATAGCTTACATACCAAATAAAAAAGTAATAGGGATCAGCAAATTGGCAAGAGTTGTTGAAGTATTTGCTAAAAGATTGCAGATACAAGAGAGGATGACAGCTCAAATAGCTTATGCAATTTTCAGTAAAGTAGAGCCATTAGGTGTATCAGTGATCGTCGATGGTGAGCATCACTGCATGACCACAAGAGGAGTGAAGAGTCACCAATCAAAAATGCGTACTCAAACTTCACTTGGAAATTTAAAGACTAATCCTGAAGAAATGAAGAAATTTATGGATAGTATAATTAGGCCATAATGCAGATTTCGCATTTTGTTGACAATGCCCAACAGCGCCCACGACTCACGCTCATCACTTCTATAGCTAAATCATTTTAATTTGAATATAGGAACGAGGAGCTAGAGTATAGTAAATTTCCAGCCAGTTAGTAGTATGAATGAGGAGCCGATGTGTACAAATTAGTACATGAGCGACGAATGACGCTCAAGTCAAATTATAAAGGATTAGCTATATATCGAAATCAAATGAGTTAGCTATAGAGCAGGATCGCATAAATTAATTGCAACTTGTAATGGCATCAAAAATTATATTATAATTAATTATGTAGGTAGGTAGATAAATAACATGCAGGTTATATTATGGAAGGAGTAATTCATAAAAAAGTTGATGAATCGCATAGGGGAGTTAGTGAATCAGATTTAATAACACAGAGTTCGTCTTTTTTTGACGACGCCATTACTGTTAAAAAGGCTATAGAATTCGCTATAAATTTAGTTATTTATGATTCAGATAATCCATTTGAAAACATTAAGAATGAATACATAGCCGAAATACAGAAGGCTACTGCAGAGAATAAAGATCATATTAACAAAGCAGTTAATATGATAACTAAAGAGATGAAAGTGAAATTAGATGCATCTCCAGAAGCTAGTATCGAAGATGTTCGTGAGCATATTAAAGATAAATATGGTAACGCTATAAAAGGTCCATCCGATGAAGATTTTGCTCTAATGGTCATTTCTAGCGCATACCTTAACTCACAAAGCTTCAACGATATATACAATCATTTTAAATTTATCAAACAAAGAGATGCTTTTGAATCTAAGATTAGTAAACTTCATCGTTATATAATTAAAGATGTTACTGAGAAATTCATTAAAGAAAGAAAAAATATTGATAAGAGTGTAAAAGAAATTGCTCACTCAATAGCTAATTCAGATTTATCAAAAATAGAAGAAGCAAAAGAGATTAAGATTGGTGATATGATATTTCTCTGTAATAAAGCAGTATACACAGAAACACTCGAAGAAGTTAACAAATTAAAAACAAGCAAAGGCTCAATAGATAATAAGATAAGACAAGAAC
>Ga0194045_1000546_pt1:0-2500 | contig 12420 bp, 13 predicted proteins | sample JunL6211m_MetaG_FD_161686 | JGI IMG/M metagenome (GOLD analysis project Ga0194045, IMG submission 161686) | Anoxic zone freshwater microbial communities from boreal shield lake in IISD Experimental Lakes Area, Ontario, Canada - Jun2016-L626-11m | ecosystem: Environmental > Aquatic >...
CCTCATTCATATGCTTGTCTCAAAGTTTGGGGCAAATGGCTGTCTAAGTACAAGCCTCAGCAAGGTGAAACTGGACTTTGAAATTTTTAGGACGTCTTTATTCAAACAGCAGTAGCTCGGACATCTCTGAGAGATAAGAAAAAAGGTTCATCACACTAATGTCTTAGTTTGTGGTCTAGTTTGTGGAAGAACCAAAAAAATTGCAAAAAGTTTGAATTTTGAAAATTTTTGGGTGATGGTCATTTTTTTGTCAAATTTTTCAAACAGGAATAGCTTGGACGTCTTTGAGAGATAAGAAAAATGGTTCATCACAAAAAGGTCTTAGTTTGTGGTCAAGTTGGTGGAAGAACCAAAAAATTTGGAAAAAGTTTGAGTTTTGAAAAATTTAGGGTGATAGAAAAATTTTCAAATTTTTCAAAAAAATTTTTCAAACAGGAATAGCTCGGACGTCTTTGTGAGATAAGAAAAGTGGTTCATCACAAAAAGGTCTTATTTTTTAGTCTAGTTTGTGAAACCATCAAAAAAAAATAATTAATGGACGCCCCCCTTACCCCGAACCCGACCCGACCCCACCCAAAGTTGGTCAAAGTTGACTGAAAACCTCCAGACTGTCAAAAGACATCCTCGGGAAGCTTGCCGAACCCCCCGAGAAGCCCCGGGGGCCGGGGTTAGGCTTTGGGGTATGACCCCCAAAAATTTGGCAGAGTCCCCAAAGAAGGTTTTTTTTCAAAGTCCAGAAAACTCCATTGAAATAGGCAGACATCTGAAAACCTCTCTTCACAAAAGTGGTAGTGTTTACCATCCTCACCCTGCAAGAGCACAAGAAAGCAAGTTTTTTGGAAAACAGGGTTAGTTTGGAAAAAAGCAGAGTTTGGCGGGGATATGTTGGCTTCGGCCTGCCGAGCGACCGTCAGCTATGCTAAAGTCTTGCTTCCCTTGATTTCTCTGACCGGCGGGGGGCCCTCGGGCCGCCAGCGTGGACAGTAGCCTGGCTCTTGACGGGGCTTTCCAGGGCTAGACCTGTCCCTCACTGATTTTGCGCGTGTTGTCTCTCCTCTCCGAGCATTTGCTTCTCCTGTCGGGAGTCTGCTTATCCGAAGACGGACGGTGAAGTTTGTTAGTTGTCTGGCGCTCCTCGGAGCGCCGACTCCGAACGTTTGTTCGCTCGGTCGGTCTGTGAAGGGTCCCGGCGGGCCGGCGGTGGCTTCGGTCGCCCCGTCCCCGGGAGCTCCCCGTTAGCAATCGATTGGCGAGTTACCTGGTTGATTCTTCCAGTAGTCATATGCTTGTCTCAAAGATTAAGCCATGCATGTCTAAGTACAAGCCTCAGCAAGGTGAAACCGCGAATGGCTCATTAAATCACACCTAATGTACTGGACAGTGTCAGTTACTTGGATAACTGCGGTAATTCTGGAGCTAATACATGCGTACAAGCCCCGACTCACGGAGGGGCGCTTTTATTAGACTAAAACCAAACGGCTTCGGCCGTTCCACTGGTGAATCTGAATAACTTTGAGCGGATCGCACGGCCTCGTGCCGGCGACGTGTCCTTCCAAGGTGTGCCCTATCAACTGTCGACTGTGGCATAGACGCCCACAGTGGTTTTGACGGGTAACGGGGAATTAGGGTTCGATTCCGGAGAGGGAGCCTGAGAAACGGCTACCACTTCTAAGGAAGGCAGCAGGCACGCAAATTACCCACTGGCCGAAGGCCGAGGTAGTGACGAAAAATAACGATACCAGACTCATCCGAGGCCTGGTAATCGGAATGAGTACATTTTAAATCCCTTAACGAGGAACCATTGGAGGGCAAGTCTGGTGCCAGCAGCCGCGGTAATTCCAGCTCCAATAGCGTATATTAAAGTTGTTGCGGTTAAAAAGCTCGTAGTTGGATCTCGGCGGGCAGGGGGCGGTCCGTTATTTGACGCGACTGCCCCATTTGCCCGTGTATCTTCGGCGGAACTCCCGGGGTGCTCTTCGCCGAGTGTCCCGTTGGGGGCCGCCAGCTTTACCTTGAAAAAATTAGAGTGCTTAAAGCAGGCTCGACACGCCTGAATATTTGTGCATGGAATAATGGAATAGGACGTCGTTCCTATTTTGTTGGTTTTCGGGAATCGACGTAATGATTAATAGGGACAGCCGGGGGCATTAGTATTCAGACGACAGAGGTGAAATTCTTGGACCGTCTGGCGACTCACTGCTGCGAAAGCGTTTGCCAAGTATGTTTTCATTAATCAAGAACGAAAGTTAGAGGTTCGAAGGCGATCAGATACCGCCCTAGTTCTAACCATAAACGATGCCAGCTAGCGATCCGCAGACGTTTTTATTGTAGGCTCTGCGGGAAGCTTCCAGGAAACTAAAGCTTTTGGGTTCCGGGGGAAGTATGGTTGCAAAGCTGAAACTTAAAGAAATTGACGGAAGGGCACCACCAGGCGTGGAACTTGCGGCTTAATTTGACTCAACACTGGAAATCTCACCAGGCCCGGACACCGGAAGGATTG
>Ga0194045_1000546_pt1:7500-12420 | contig 12420 bp, 13 predicted proteins | sample JunL6211m_MetaG_FD_161686 | JGI IMG/M metagenome (GOLD analysis project Ga0194045, IMG submission 161686) | Anoxic zone freshwater microbial communities from boreal shield lake in IISD Experimental Lakes Area, Ontario, Canada - Jun2016-L626-11m | ecosystem: Environmental > Aquatic >...
GATGCGAGGTCTAGGTGTGAGAAATGGTATGCCTGGACTAGTGCTTCTTGTGCGAGTCTAAAGATCTGTAGTTTGATGCTGGGTGACGGCATTGCTCAGTTTCATGTGTCAATGGTGTCAGAAAGATTACCATACTCTTTTCAGCAAGCCAAAAAGGCCTACGACACTGCGTATTCCCAGGCGGTCACCCATCCAAGTACTAACGCAGCCCAAAGTTGCTTAACTTCAGTGATCGGACGAGAACTGGTGTTTTCAACTTGGTATGGCCGTAGACATATAGTATCATTTCAAGTCTCAATGCAACTTTTTCTGAGAAATGAAAAAGCAAAAAGAAAGATTTTCTTGATGGCATTGCTCAGTTTCGACCAACTGGCGGGTGATGTTCTTGTCTGACGGATGGGCTGGCGGGGGACTGCCAGAACTTGTCACACAAAACTGGCAAAATGAAAGATTTGCCTGATGGCATTGCTCAGTTTCAGCCGGCGGGCAGGTGATATCCTAGTCGGGCGGATGGGCTGAAGGGTATAGCCAGAACTTCTCACTGAAGACTGGCAAAGTGAAAGATTTTCCTGATGGCATTGCTCAGTTTCAGCCGGCGGGCGGGTGATATCCCAGTCGCGCGGATGGGCTGGAGGGTGTAGCCATAACTTCTCACTGAAGACCGGCAAATGGAAAGATTTTCCTGATGGCATTGCTCAGTTTCAGCGGGGGGGCGAGTGATATTCTGATCCGACGGATGTGCTGGGCGGCAGAGACTGGACTTATGTTTAGAAAGGTGAAAATCCGCCGGCTCCATGCAGCAAAACAGCGGATCAAACAGAGACGGGTATATAATACACAGTTGATGTGTGACTTCATTCGCTGTGTATGGCAAACTTTTTCTGACTGCAAAATAGGTGTTTTCACCTATGAGGAGGTAGTATGGGAGACGAACAGTTGTGTGTCTGGCTGTTTGGCTTGTACAAAATTGTGTGAGAGATGGACAGTTGAGTGTCTGACTGTTCGGAATCATACAGAATTGTTTGAGAGATGGGCAGTTGAGTGTCTGACTGCTCGGAATCATACAATACCGTGTGAGAGATGGGTAGTTGCGTGTCTGACTGCCCGGAATCATACAGAAAAGTACAAAAGACGGCCAGTTGTGTGTCTGACTGTTCGGAATCATACAAATATGCCAGTTCCTTGAGGTATCGACAGTTGGGTCGGAAGTCTGCTTTCGGGTTGGCTGTATACGACCGAACTGTATCCTCTGCTTGGTCGGTTCCGTTATCCGTGCGAGAGATTAGTATCCCGGCGCAAGCCAGATGTTAACTCACGTTGACGGGAAACTTTGTCGGATGTCGGACGGGCTTAGGCCCGGTCTCAAAGAGCGGTAGTGACTTGCTCGCTTGTTCAGTTGCTTGCAGCTAACAAGTTGGAAAGTAAGCAAGCTACCTGGTTGATCCTGCCAGTAGTCATATGCTTGTCTCAAAGATTAAGCCATGCATGTCTAAGTACAAGCCTCAGTAAGGTGAAACCGCGAATGGCTCATTAAATCACACCTAATCTACTGGAAAGTTACCAGTTACTTGGATAACTGAGGTAATTCTTGAGCTAATACATGCGAAAAATCTCGACTCACGGAGAGATGCTTTTATTAGATCAAAACCAAACGGCTTCGGCCGTCTCATTGGTGACTCTGAATAACTTTGGGCTGATCGTATGGCCTTGTGCCGACGACGTTTCCTTCGAAGGTGTGCCCTATCAACTGTCGACTGTGATATAGACGCTCACAGTGGTTTTGACGGGTAACGGGGAATCAGGGTTCGATTCCGGAGAGGGAGCCTTAAAAACGGCTACCACATCCAAGGAAGGCAGCAGGCACGCAAATTACCCAATGACCGAAGGTCGAGGTAGTGACGAAAAATAACGATACAGGACTCATCCGAGGCCCTGTAATTGGAATGAGTACACTTTAAAACCGTTCCCGAGGATCTATTGGAGGGCAAGTCTGGTGCCAGCAGCCGCGGTAATTCCAGCTCCAATAGCGTATATTAAAGTTGTTGTGGTTAAAAAGCTCGTAGTTGGATCTCGGCGGACAGAAGTCGGTCCGAATGCTTTCGGTACTGGCTTGTTTGTCCGTGTGTTTTGCCAGAGGCAGGCGGGTGCTCTTCGCCGAGTGTCCGTCTGTGCTGGCAGGTTTACTTTGAAAAAATTAGAGTGCTCAAAGCAAGCTCTTACGCTTGAATATTCGTGCATGGAATAATAGAATAGGATGTCGTTTCTATTTTGTTGGTTTTCGGAAATCGACATAATGATTAATAGGGACAGTCGGGGGCATTTGTATTCAAACGACAGAGGTGAAATTCTTGGACCGTTTGAAGACAAACTACTGCGAAAGCATTTGCCAAGAATGTTTTCATTAATCAAGAACGAAAGTTAGAGGTTCGAAGGCGATTAGATACCGCCCTAGTTCTAACCATAAACGATGCCAGCTAGCGATCTGCAGGCGTTTATTTTTACGACCTTGCAGGGAGCTTCCGGGAAACCAAAGCTTGTGGGTTCCAGGGGAAGTATGGTTGCAAAGCTGAAACTTAAAGGAATTGACGGAAGGGCACCACCAGGAGTGGAGCCTGTGGCTTAATTTGACTCAACACGGGAAATCTCACCAGGCCCGGACACGAGAAGGATTGACAGATTGATAGCTCTTTCTTGATTTCGTGGGTGGTGGTGCATGGCCGTTCTTAGTTGGTGGAGTGATTTGTCTGGTTAATTCCGATAACGAACGAGACTCTGTCCTGCTAACTAGTGTCCGCTTCTTTTCTGAGCGGATTATTCTTCTTAGAGGGACTGGTAGCTCTTAGCTACACGAGATTGAGCAATAACAGGTCTGTGATGCCCTTAGATGTTCTGGGCCGCACACGCGCTACACTGAATGGATCAGCTAGTTACTCCCTCTCCGAGAGGAGCGGGTAAACTGTTGAACCCCATTCGTGGTAGGGATCGGAGCTTGCAATTGTTCTCCGTGAACCAGGAATTCCCAGTAGGCGCAAGTCATAAGCTTGCGTCGATTACGTCCCTGCCCTTTGTACACACCGCCCGTCGCTACTACCGATTGAGCGTTTTAGTGAGGTCCTCGGACTGCTTGCCTGGCGGTTTACGCTGCCTCGCTGGTGGAAAGACGACCAAACTGTAGCGCTTAGAGGAAGTAAAAGTCGTAACAAGGTTTCCGTAGGTGAACCTGCGGAAGGATCATTATCGATTAATACTTGATGCTTCGGCATGAGAGGAATTTCGATGATACCTCGGGCTTCGCTGCCTCGGGACCTCGGCTTGCCTGCCGTTGTCCGCCAAGTCGGGCTGGAGGCTTGCGGCTACCTGGCCGCTTGCTTCCAACCGACTGCCCAGTCGGAGGTGCTGTGCGTCGTTGTCGTTTACGATAGGCGGTAATCCAGCTTCAAAGAGCCTCGCCTCCGGCTTGGGTTTCGTGCACCCCCCATGTTGGGCTTGTGAAAACGGTGCTATACCAAAACTACTGGCCTCGTGCCGGAAACCACGAAAACAACACTATACAGTGGATCATTTGGCTCGGGGGTCGATGAAGAACGGAGCTAACTCCGTGACGCAATGTGAACTGCAGGACACATGAACATCGACATTTTGAACGCATATTGCGGACGTGTGCTTGTTGCACGTCCATGTTTGGGTCAGGGTCGGTTGAAACATCCATCGGAGCTTTGCTTCGCTCTGGGTCGTCCTGTTGGCTTCGGCTGGCGGGTGGCCTCAAGTTGACTTGTGCAGTGCTCTGCCAAAGACTCTTGGGTCGTAAAACGCCTGGGTCTGAGCGGAAAAAGCCTGCACGAGGGATCTACCGAGAGGCAAGCGCCTGCCCGGTTGCCAATTCCATCTTTCGACCTGACATCAAGCAAGACTACCCGCCGAATTTAAGCATATTAATAAGCGGAGGAAAAGAAAACAACTGTGATTCCCTTAGTAATGGCGAATGAAACGGGAAGAGCCCATCGTCGAATCGCGAGTCGTTCTGGCTCTGCGAAATGTGACGTTTGGGAGGGTCTTCCACAGCTCAGACGACCAGTCAAAGTCCAACTTGACAGTGGCCACAGTCCGTAGAGGGTGATAGGCCCGTAAGGCGGTTGTCTGGCTGTGCTGACCTCTCTCTAGAGTCGGATTGCTTGGGAGTGCAGTCCAAAGCGCGAGGTAAACTCCTCGTAAGGCTAAATATTACCCCGAGACCGATAGCAAACAAGTACAGTGATGGAAAATTGAAAAGAACTTTGAAGAGAGAGTTAAGAGTACGTGAAACTGTGTGGTGGTAAACGGAGGCGTTCTCGAAGTGTCCGCGGGGGACTCAAGCTTGGTGTCGGGCAGCCGGCGGGTCGTGATCAGCAATGACTCGGCCTGTCGTGCAGGCTCGGCTCCCGGCCGCACTTTCCCCGCGGTTGACGGCAGGAACCGTTGGGACCGGACCAAAGGCCTGGGATGAAGTTGCTTGCCCTCACGGGCTTGTAGCTCCCGGTGTCCTGGCTTCGGGCCCGACGGGTTACGAGCGGACTTGTATAGCAAGCGACAGCCTGTTGCGGTTCGCCCCTCTCTGCCGAGTAGGTCGGCGGCGCCTCCGACCCGTCTTGAAACACGGACCAAGGAGTCTAACATGTATGCGAGCCATTGGGTTGACTAAACCTAGCGGCGCAGTGAAAGCAAAGAGTTGCTTGCAGCTCGAGGGACGACGCGCAAGCCGCAGTCCCGCGATTTCCAATCAACCTCGCATTGTTGGGAATACGCAGAGCATAGATGTTGGGACCCGAAAGATGGTGAACTATGCCTGGCCAGGTTGAAGTCAGGGGAAACCCTGATGGAGGACCGTAGCGATTCTGACGTGCAAATCGATCGTCGGAGCTGGGTATAGGGGCGAAAGACTAA
>Ga0194045_1000547_pt1 | contig 12416 bp, 9 predicted proteins | sample JunL6211m_MetaG_FD_161686 | JGI IMG/M metagenome (GOLD analysis project Ga0194045, IMG submission 161686) | Anoxic zone freshwater microbial communities from boreal shield lake in IISD Experimental Lakes Area, Ontario, Canada - Jun2016-L626-11m | ecosystem: Environmental > Aquatic > Freshwater >...
GCCCTCTGCGCCAATGATGCAGTTTTTTACTACCGCAGAGTTGCCCACAACTCCCATGCATGGGAGTTGTGGGCAACTCTGCGGTAGTAAAAAACTGCATCATTGGCGCAGATGGCGTTGTGGAACCAGGCGAAGTATTGAACAACGTGAAGCGGCCCGATCCGGAAGGTACTTAGTGCGCTTTTTGGTCTGTGGCGGTGCTGGTTTTATTGGATCACATGTTGTAGATCGCTTGCTGTCGGAAGGGCACGCTGTAGAGGTTGTTGACAATCTCAGCACCGGATCTTTTTCTAATTTGCATCAGGCACGGCTCTCAGGTGGCGACCTCAAAATTCACAATATCGATGTCACGACGCCAGAGTTTCTCGACTTAGTGTCGTTGCGTCGGCCCGATGTCATTATGCAACTCACAGCATTGTCGCCAACTGCGGCGCACTCTACACTTGCGCTTTCTTCTGCCCCGGCTGTTGTTGCTGCGCTCGAAGCCGCGCGTTTATTTGGCGTCAAAAAAGTAGTTCTTGGAGTGCCTGCTCATTTGTTATATGGCGAAGCGCCCGTACGTGAACTTCCCATCAAAGAGGGGCACCAAAGTGAGCCCATCAGCGTTCCACACGTCATCACGCGCACTCTTTTACAACTGTTAGCGGTGTACCGAGAAGTACATGCAGTGGAGTACACCGCTTTGGCCATTGCCAATGTCTATGGTCCTCGCCAGCGAGCAGAAGACGGGGTAGTGGCGGCATTTGCTGCTGCAATTGCCAACAATGAACCGCCAGAGTTCTTTGGTTCAGGAAAACAAACACGCGATTTCATTTTCGTTGAAGATGTAGTTGATGCCTATATCAAAGCAGCAACCAAAGGTGACGGACTCGTCATCAATATCGGTACCGGCGTACAAACAAGCATTGGTGCACTATGGAAAGAAATAAGTGCAGGCTCTTCATTGCAACCAGTAGTGGGGAAACAACGCCCGAGTGATCTCACGCGATTCGCAATTTCACCTGTTCGTGCGCGTATTCAACTCGCGTGGGCGCCGTTTACTTCTTTGAATGAGGGCTTGGCAACCATTTTGCCACAGCACTAAAACCGAATTAGCGAAAGAGATCTTCGCTAGGGTTGCGCACAATTTCATCCATGCTCGACTCGCGAAACCACGCTGCATCTGCACCGCGAACAACGCCCACAGGTATGCCATTCGATTTGCCCATTACCAGTTCTGCTGCACAAGCAAGTTCGTCGGCAACTGCAATTTCGGTTACCTGCATCATGCGGCCAAGTGCATCGGGTGTGCCGCGTAGGTCGAGCACGCCAGCAATGCCCGCAACTCCAATAGCAACATCGGTGACACCCTTGCGCCACGGGCGTCCGAAGGTGTCGCTCACAATGACTCCAACATTCACACCGAGTTTTGCTTTCACGATGTCGCGAATCCGCCGTGCAGAGCGATCGGAGTCAAGAGGGAGAAGTGCAGCTTGACCGCGCTCTACGTTCGACAAGTCGATGCCGCTATTGGCACACACAAAACCATGTTTGGTTTCGGTAATGATGAGGTCGCCTCTCCGGCGAACAATGCGAACAGCTTCTTCTTCAACAAGCACTTTGTGTGACAGTGGGTCGTCGGGGTCAATTTCTACGAGTCGACCTTCTGCTTTCGACACAATTTTTTGTGTGACTACCAAAACGTCGTTGTCGAGAAGGGGCCCATTGGGTTCGCCTGAGCATGCTTCAACAATGATGTCTCCGAGTTGCATGCCGGGAATAATTTCCCCAATTCCTTCAACACCCCACGCAGTTAACTTGCTCATATGGCTCTTATGTTGCCACGCCAATGGCGCTTAAGCACGTTTGGGTGAGGGTGGCAGAAATTTCAGCCGTTTTCATGATGGTATTGGTGGCAATACAGCGCATTCCCTCGCGCTCGACAGCTGAAATGAGATGCTCATCGGCGGTATCGATAACGAGAGTAGAAGCAATGGGCGCATACAGCCGAGCTACTCCGACCACGCTTGGTTCATGCCCCAGCTCACTCATCATGCGATCTGCGGGGCCCTTCAGTGCGGCTCCGGCAACGATGGGCGAGATTGCCACAACGGTGTCGCGACGTGCCGTCAGTGTTGCGTCGAAGTCCTTCAGCGCTCGCATGGGGCCAATAGAAACGATCGGGTTCGACGGAGCAATAATGACCGCCTCGGCAGTGCGCATTTCGTCGAGACCAAGAGCGGTAGCAACGGTTATGCCTGCAAAACGAACGCTTTGTATTGCAACAGAATGTTGCTGCTTCACAAAATATTCTTGAAATGAAATTTCCTTGCCATCGAGAAGCGTAACCATGGTAGAAACGCGTTCATTACTCATGGGAATCATGCGAAATCGAATGCCGAATGCTTGTGCGATTTCTGCAGTTACTTCTGCAAGTGTTGCGCCTTCGGAAAGGCGTGTTGTGCGATAGAAGTGTGTAGCAAGGTCGCGGTTGCCTAAGCCAAACCACGATTCTCCGGCAAGTGACTGCGCAGGGCGCACTGCAGTAAAACGTGCCAAGTTTTCCATGGTGACAAATGTTTCATTGGCAAGGCCCCAACCACGCTCGGGGTCAATTGATTCCGACACGGTGTATGTAACGGTGTCGAGATCGGGCGAAATAGAAAGACCGTGCATCACCGTGTCGTCGCCGGTATTCACAATTGTCACGAGTTTGTTATGAGCAACGACGTGTTGAGCACCACGCAGAAAGCGTGCGGCTCCTACACCTCCTGAAATAACACAAATCATGGGTTATTACTCCAAACCATCTCCCTGATCGTAGAGGCGTAACTGTTAGAGTCAACGCTTGTATGGCACGCGCATTAATTACCGGTATCACTGGTCAAGACGGACAACACCTCGCAGAGTTCTTGCACTCCAAGGGTTACGAAGTTTTTGGCATGATCAAGGGCCAAAATAACCCTCGAGCTGAATTACTGCGCGATGAGTTTCCCTTTGTTGAATTGCTCTCGGGCGATCTCACCGATTTGCCGAGCTTGGTCTCTACCCTCGAGCGTGCCCAACCCACTGAAATTTATAACTTAGGTGCAATTTCCTTTGTGCATTTCTCGTGGACCCAAGCCGAACTCACCGCTAACACCACAGGTCTTGGCGTGTTGCGCATGTTGGAAGCGATTCGCATGGTGGGAGGCGCTCAAAACAACCCCATGCGTTTTTACCAGGCCTCTTCTTCGGAAATGTTCGGCAAGGTACGTGAAGTTCCACAAACAGAGCTCACACCGTTTCACCCGCGTTCGCCGTATGGCTGTGCAAAAGTCTTTGGTCACGACATCACCGTGAACTACCGCGAGAGCTATGGCATGTACGCCTGCTCGGGTATTTTGTTTAATCACGAAGGACCCCGTCGTGGTCTCGAGTTCGTTACACGCAAAATTTCTAATGCGGTTGCTCGCATCAAGTTGGGTGTGCAGCAAGATATTTCATTGGGCAACCTCGACGCCAAGCGCGACTGGGGCTATGCCGGTGACTACGTGAAGGCCATGTGGCTTATGTTGCAACAAGACCAGCCCGACGACTACGTAGTGGCCACTGGCGAAACACACTCCATTGAAGAGTTCTTAGAGTTGGCTTTTGCTGAAGTGGGCATTGCCGACTGGCATCCGTACGTCACCCAAGATCCTAAGTTTTTCCGCCCGGCAGAAGTAGACCTACTCATTGGCGACCCCACCAAGGCGAAAACCAAATTAGGTTGGACACCAGAAGTTGATTTTCCGCAATTGGTCAAGATGATGGTGGAAAATGATTTGCGCATTGAAAGCGCAAAACTGCACCGCTAACAATTTATGAGACAGCTAGCCCTCAAGTGGGCGGTCGGTGAGTGCTTCAATCATCGATTCCACGTCGGGTGTATCGCCAGCAGCAATACGACTGCGCAATGCAATGGCTAAAACGAATAGTGCCAGTGCTGAAGAAACGACCGAAGCAATTTCTATGCGCAAGTACAGGTCGTGGCTCGAAAGCCAAGTGGTGAGTACAAAACTGCTCATTCCTACACACCAGCCAAGGGCAACCCATTTGTGTCCGTGCAGTGCAATAACAGCTTGTGCCGTGGCTAACGCCATCATGTAGAGCGCGCTCCCCAGAGCCAACAAAGTGAGTGTGCGGCGATCGAGATTGCTTTGATAGACCGCTTTTAAGAGAGGTGGACCCGCTAGTGCAGAACCACTGACGCCGATGACGCCAATAGCTATCACTGCGTAGGTGAGTTTGCGAAATGCAAGACGAAATTCAGAGAGGTTGCCATGTGCAGCAAGGCGTGCCAACCGCGGCAATAGTGCAGCTTGAATTGCCTGAAAGAGAAACAGCGGTACGCGAGCAAGTAATACGCCGTTACCAAATTTGGTGACGAGTTCAGATTGTGAACCATTGGCCAAGATGTTCATGCCAATGGGGCCAGCGTTTACTAATGCAGCCGCCATGATGGAGCCACCAAGGAGCCAACCCAAGTTTGGTGTAATTTCCGACCATGAGGCGGGCTCACCTTCTTCGGTGCTGAGCGCTCCGCGGAAGTACACAATGACAACACCGAGAATGGGTGCGAGGGCCACCACCATTGCATATGCGCCAATGACCTTCACGCCAATGAGCCACAACACAATGCAACCTGCGATGCGCGTGGCGCCGTCCATGCCCATCACAATGCCGTAGTCAACAAATTTTCCGGTGCCAGAGCAAATGCCGCGTGCAAGGTGTGCAGGTGCGTAACCCACAAATGCAAGGACAAGAGCTGCAGTTACTAACCAGTGACCTTCAAAATAATCTTTGGTGAGCCAAGGGCTACCGGCAAGAACTAGTGCGCTCACAATTGCTGCGAGCCCAATGGTGAGCGGAATGATTTTGCGAATAATGGGGAGGCCACCTTGGCCAAGAGCGCGTCGATGCGCAAGAGCGCGGCCAACTTCTTGTTCGATGGGCATAAAAAAACCTGGGGCAAGAGCAAAGGTGGCAAACCACAGAGCAACGATGGGTTTGAAGTTTTCTTGACCGAGGGCTTGTTGGCCAACTTTGAAAAATGCGTAACTGGCAACTCCAGCAACTAACAGACCAATGCCTACAGGGACCGTGCCTTCAGGAAGAGGAATTCTGTCGTCGAGAGTTCGCTTCTCGTTAGCACTGTTGTTGTTCACGCACCTTGCAGGTTAGTGCTATTGCGCATTGCGAAGAGGTGAGCGCTCACTCAGTTTTTCGCACAGAATTGATGCAATGCTTTTTGCATGTAGAACAACTTCAGAAATGTGTGTTTCAAGGTCTGGATTTTCTGTATGCAAAGTTGTCATCATTTCGCGACGACGCACCTGAAACTGTTGGAAGGCAAGCACTCCGGTGCCAACAGTGACGTAAAGAGCTTCTTTGCCATATTCAGTGAATTTTTCCGCAAGCTGGGCCACATCGATTTCCGAGAGATCGACTTCAATGATGGGTACTTTCCATGCGGGAAGGCGAAAGTCTGAGGGAATAGCCACGATCCGAGGGTATCTCCTACTGCTAACTTTTGCAAGCACTTGGGGAAGCGGGGGAGCCTTTGGGGGACTCCCTACTAGCCTTACTCCATCACGGATTTCACCTCTTACCAGTGGCCGAACGACGGCAACGCGGTGCCACCCGTGGTGGCATCAATGGTGGTGTTCTGCGACCCTGTGGGGGGAGAAGCGGCTCCAGGCGGGTTAGTGGGTGCCGACTTTGCAGCAGTTATTGCGGCCTTGGTCAACCAAGACTACGAGTCGCTGCAATACCTCTTTTTCCTGGTGGGTCCAGATGAAGACGTACGACAAGCCTATGAGAGCCACATCGCTCAGCATTTGCCACTCGCTGCGGTACGCAGAGTGGAAGGCAACCCGGGCTACGGGCCAACTCAAAATGCGGCTGCTCGTTTGGTAGAGGGCGATAACGGTCTCTTTCTCTTTTTGCACGACGATGTGTGCCTCGCCAGCAATGCGGTGAGTGAACTCGTGACCGAACTCTCACGTTCAAATGCGGCAGTGGTGGGCCCAAAACTTGTGCAATGGGATGACCCATCGCTCTTGCAACATGTGGGGATGGGCGTCGACCGTTGTGGCGAAATTGACCCCATCGTGTTACCTGGTGAAAAAGATCAACAACAACACGACGCGGTAGCCGACGTATTCTGCTTGCCCAGTGCGTGCATGCTGGTGCGGTCCGATCTCTTTCGCACCTTGGGTGGTTTTCATCCGGGCATCACTTTCGGCGGCGAAGAGATGGACCTGTGTTGGCGCGTGCATCTCACCGGTGGTCGTGTTGTGGTGGTGCCAAGTGCGGTAGCGCAACACCGCGAAAATTTTGCTTCCCGGCAGCCGGCAATCGAACTGACCAAGTTGAGCGAAACACACCGGGTAGCAACAGTTTTATCGTGCACGTCGAGTGCCCGACTCTTGCCGGTCTTTTTTCAAATGCTGGGGCTGTCGTTACTTGAGCTGCCGATTGCTATAGCAACAGGGAAATGGAAACAAGGAATTGCAGCACTTCGTGCAACGTGCGGTGGAGCACTGCAATTGGGGGCTGTATCAAAGCGCCGCCGCATTGTGCAGCAATCGCGTCTTGTGAACGACGCCGAAGTGCACGACTTGCAGGTACGAGGAAGCGCTCGCGCAACAAACTTCCTTCGTTTGCGTCGCGCCGAGGGCGAAGCGCGTCGACGCGAATCTTTCGCTTTTGCAAAGCAGCGTGAACGTGGCCAACGTTTTTCACTCATTGTCGGAATTTTTCTTGCTATTTTTGTTCTCATAGGAAGTCGCCAACTCTTTTTGCACGGTGTGGCAAACATCGGGCAATTTGTGCCATTCACCGAGTCGTGGCGATCATTGGCGGCTGCTTACCGGTTGGGGTGGTGGCCAGCAGGCTTTGGCTCGTTGTCTCCGGCGCCAACAGGAACCGCACTCGTTGCCGTTGCCTCATTTTTCTCATTGGGTAATCCGGCACTCTTGCACACTCTCGCAGTTGTGGGGCTCCTCCTCATTGCCGCAGTGGGAATGTGGAAAGCGAGTGTTGTTGCATCTTCAAGTAGGGCCCGTATGGCGGGGGTCGTTACTTACCTTGCTTTGCCCATTGGATACGAATGTATTGCAACGGGTCGCTGGGGTGCCCTTGCGTGTTTCGGAGCGCTGCCATGGGTCATCACGGCTTTCAACACTGCGCGCAATGTCGATACGGCACGCGCCAGCGATATCGCGCGACAAGGAGTGCGACTTGGGTTAGTTATAGGAGTTGTCGCCGCATTCGAATCTTCATTTATTCCTTTATGCATAGTGCTTTTTGGTTTATGGTGGCTCAGCGGCGTCGTTGCCGGCGGAAATACTTCTATTCGTGGCGCAGCGAGCATCTTTGGGGTCGGAATATGTAGTGCCTTGTTGTTGCAATTGATGTGGCTCAGTAATTATGTCAATACCAATTGGTGGCAAACAATTGTCGGATTCGATTCGGGTGTAGGCCTGCATAAGGGAATCCAGGAACTAGCAAGCTTTGATTTTGGTCGCTTTCATTTCGCAAATTTTGCGCTGTTGTATTTCTTTGTACTGGTGGTGAGCCTCGCAACAGCGCGCGGCGAGCGTTTCGTGCTTGCGCTACGTGGAGCAACATTTGTTGTTGCGTTTCTGGGCATTGCAGTAGTGGGCGACACTCGCGTGGTGAATGCGGCGATGCCCGACCCTGCCGTGCTTCTCACAGTGGTTGCTTTAGGGCTAGCGCTTGGGGCCATTGCAGCAGTTGAGGCCTTCGATGTAGACGTAAAGGGTCGTAAGTTTGGCTGGCAACAGCCTGCCAGTGTCTTGGCGCTCTGTGCAGTAGCAGTGGGGGCATTCCCGCTAGCGGTGAATGCAGCAAATGGTCGTTGGAATCAACCATCATCTTCGCTGTCGAGTCTGTTGTCGCAATTGCAAAAAAATCCTGTTGAGGGCGACTATCGCATTTTGTATCTCGGTAATTCACAGATGCTTCCTGCGGCCCCGCGTACCATTCCTTTTGGCTCGCAAGGCGGCTTGCGGTTGGGTTATGCAATTACCGATGATGGTGCTGCAACGTTGTACAACCAATGGGCGGCAAAGAAGACCTCGGCAGTTGTTTCATTGGAAAATACGCTGCAAAGCCTCAGCGCAGGGAATACTCCGCGAATTGGTCGATTACTCGCGCCGCTCGGAGTGCGCTACATCGTGGTGCCCCTCATCGACGGATCCCGCAGCACTCGGGCGCATCCTTTGCCAATTCCACAAGGGCTGATGGGGGCACTTGAAGTACAACTCGATTTTCGGCGCCAATACTTTGCGAGCGACTTAGTGATTTATGAAAATGTTGCGTGGGCACCAACGCTTGCGCAGCTCTCTGAAGCAGGTATCGCAGCAAGTAAAAATGCAGGCAGCGAAGCACTTATTTTGTCTGACCTGCGAGGGGCAACTCCAGTAAAAACAGGTTTCATACCTGGCCGCGCAACACAAAAACTCGATGTGAGCGGTGGAACAGTGAGCGCTGCCATTCCTTCCTCTTCGCATTGGCATTTAGAAATTAAGAATCAAAAGGTGCAGTCGCGTCCTGCATTTGGTGCAACTCAGGCATTTGATATTCCCGCCGAGGTTCCTGCTCACACAGCGGCAACGCTTACCTTCTCGAGGCCATGGAAACATGTGTTGCTTGTCATTCTTCAGTTTGGAATGTGGGTATTTGCAGTATTTTTCGCCCTAGGTATTCGTCTTCGCCGCCGGCGTATGAGTGAAGTTTCCCTCAGTTCAGATGCTCGTGAAATTTCCTTTGGTGGTGCGCAATGAACACATGGCGTCGTGTGTTGTCGCTCGCAGTGGTTGCCGCTAGTGCAGCCGGAGTTTTGTTGTTATCTGAATCGCATAAAGATAAAACTGCTCAAGACCTCACAAACGTTGTGGCCAACGTTCAAGATTCGTTCCCACACGTTGCAGGTTCTGCCGCTATTAGTAGCTCGTGGTATTGCCCTGGCGTACCGCTAGGTGGCGATGCATATGCGGGAAATGATTACGGCGGAATCATTACTGTTTCCAACCCCACCGACACAGAAGTGCAAGGTGTTGTAACTCGTTATGGAATAGATCATGAACCAGAAGTTGTTCCCATAATTGTTCCACCGCGTGATTCTCTGATTTATAACTTCAGCCAAGGTGCTCGTGGTGCGTATGTCAGTGCATTAGTAGAACTTGCTGGTGGTAAAGGTGCATCAGTCGAACAGCGTGCCGTGTATCCCGCCGGTGATTCAACACAGCCATGTGTGAACCAGCCCTCGCCGCAATGGTTTTTTGCAGATGGTTTTACTGCAAGCGACAGCAAAGAAGATCTTTTATTAACTAATCCATTGCCCGATGCAACGGTTATCAACGTGCGCTTCGTTACAAAAGACGGAGAGCGTCAGCCCTCGGCGCTGCAGGGTTATGTTCTTCCACCTCACTCATTGCGTGTGCTCGATATGGCAAGCCAAGGTGCTCGTGGTGAAGATTTGGTGGGTGTAGAACTGCGTGCGGTGAGCGGTACTTTTGTGGCTGCGCGAGCACAACATTATTTAGGCACTGGGCGTTTGGGTTATTCGGTCAAGTTGGGTGCACCAGAAACTTCAACCGACTGGTGGGTGACAACAGGTGACTACCAAGGTAAGCCCAACGAACAAATTATTCTCTTTAACCCCACAGAAGACGACGCAAAAGTGGTAGCTCTTTTTTCTGGTGGGGGCGGCGTTGGCGTTGCGCCGCTCAATCTCACCGTGCCTTCGCATCGCGTGGTATCACTTGCCATGGCAAATATTGCCGGGTTGACAGAGAATCGATTCGCTGTTTCTTTCTCCCTGCTTGAAGGGAGCGGCATCGTGGTAGAACACGTGTCAACGCGCCAACTAGAAAAGTCAATGGCAACCACTGTTGATCTTGGAGTGCCTTTCGCCATGGCCGCAAAACAGTGGGCCGTTCCTTCACCCATTGCGCCAGGAACACCCGATGCTATTTCTCTCACCAATGTGACTGCGCTACAAGCAAGTGTGCGTATTGAAGGTGTAGGGCCCGCGGGAGCGCTACCTATTGCAGGCTTAGATGCTCTTGTTGTTGAACCAGGCGCCACGCGCTACGTATCTCTACCTGAAGGCGCAGTACTTGGGCAGTTGCGGGTGGTTTCTACGCAAGATCTCGTTGTTATGCGTTCTCTTCCCCGCACGTTTGGTGTGAAGGGACGAGATCTCGTTTCTGCATTGCCGGTGAAATAACACCTTTAATCGACTTGTGGGATCTCCATTGCCATTTCCACTCGTCTAATTTGTTGGTCTTCGGCTTTACTCGTGTAAGCATCGGATGCAATGTAGAACACCAGCGACATCACGAGCCCAACGGCAACTGCAACACCTAAAGATTGCACCCACTTAATCCAACGACGGCTTGGCGCAGGCAGTAATGCCATGGTGAGAACAGCAAGCAAAGCAAGCAAAATACAAACAAGAGTGGTGATGGCATCGAGAGTTCCTGCCGCACTGTCAACTCGATTATCGCGGTCATCGACGAGTTGTTTTACCTCCTCAAGAACTGTTTGGGCTTCTGCTTTTCTGCCAGTGTTACCTTCTACGTCTTTTTCTAGTGCATTAAATTCCTCCAACAATTTGTTAAAAGAGACTTCTGCACGTGGGTCACCACCCGAAGGAGGAGATTGATCAACTTCGTATTGGCGAATGTCATTGAGGTAATGAAGGACAAGCCCTTTGACCTTGGGCGCAAGCGTTGGGTCAAATGCTCTGGTTTCTACAATGATCGATTCCAAGGTGCTTGTTTCATTAAAGAGAGTATTTTGGGACGATACTTGGTCGCTCCATACGTTCACAATAATGAAGGCCAGCAACAAGGTAAATGCGGTTCCGATGAAACCAAAAACTGCAACAAGGCCTTCGGTGTCGCCACTGTCGGAAGGAATACGTTCATTAAGTATTGCGCGCACGAAAGGAATAACAATAAGGACAGGAACCCCAACGCTGATGAGAACGATCAGCCAAATGGGGAAAGCGAGAAAAGCTTCAAGCATGTTGTGGTGTCTTTCGTTCAATGGGGTCAATAGTTTTGACCTTACAGTGATTCGTAGGGCTGATAAGAAAATGCCTAAGGTGTGGGCGTGAAGTTCGTAGCAGTCATTGTGGTCGTTGCCGTTGCTGCATTACTCGCCCAGTTCTTGCAGCGCAGAAAACCGCAGGCTCCTACGCAGCCGAAAATGGAAGTGCCCGTGCAAGTAGATCGCAGTGATTTTCCCCAGGCAGATGCCCCATGGCTAGTTGCAGTTTTCTCGTCGGCTACGTGTGAAACGTGTATTGATGTGGTCTCGAAATCTGAAGCCCTAGCGACACCGCAGGTAGCAGTGGTGAACGTGGAGTACCCCGGTCGTAAAGACCTGCACGATCGTTATGGCATCGACGCAGTGCCCACCGTGGTGGTTGCCGATGCACAAGGAGTAGTGCGTGGCAGTTTTATTGGGCCAGTAACAGCTACCGACTTGTGGGCTGGGGTAGCCGAAATGCGTCAGCCTGGTTCGCGACCAATTTCTGATTGTGCAACTTCTATTGTTGGAGAAGACGACGGAGAATCAGACTCACTTAAGCCCTGTTGAACAAGGCGTAACACTGCTGGCCCATCGATGGTTTCTTCTTCAAGAAGACGCTGTGCAACGAGGTCGAGACCGCGGCGGTGCTTGGTGAGAACCTCACGAGCACGAGTTTCTTGTGTTCGCAAAATACGAGCAATTTCACCGTCGACCAACTTTGCAGTGTCGTCGCTGTACTCGCGACCACTGGTCATGAGGTCTTCGCCAAGGAAGACTTGCTGCTGGCTATTCCAAGCCATGGGGCCAACTGCTTCGCTCATTCCCCATTCGCGCACCATGCGCCGGGCAATGCCTGTTGCTTGTTCAAGGTCGTTAGCTGCTCCGCTATTGATATTGCCAAAGACGATCATCTCGGCAACGCGGCCACCCATTGCTTTGCAAATGATGTCTTCAAAATATTCTTTGGAGTAGGTGTGACGCTCTTCGGGAAGAGTCCACGTGACACCGAGTGCCATGCCGCGTGGCAAGATGGTGACCTTATGTAGCGGGTCGCTGTGGGGGAGTACCGAAGCAAGAACAGCATGGCCACCTTCGTGGTATGCAGTTGCTTTTTTCTCATCGGCATTGAGTACAAGGCTTTCGCGGCTTGCACCCAAAACAACGCGGTCGCGGGCATTTTCGAAGTCGACATGCTCCACTTGTTTGCCGCCACGGCGCACGGCGAACAAAGCAGATTCGTTCACTAAGTTGGCGAGATCGGCACCACTCATACCAGGGGTAGCGCGAGCCATGGTTTCCAAGCTGACCTCGGGGGCCATGCGCTTGTCGCGTGAGTGCACCTT
>Ga0194045_1000548_pt1 | contig 12406 bp, 10 predicted proteins | sample JunL6211m_MetaG_FD_161686 | JGI IMG/M metagenome (GOLD analysis project Ga0194045, IMG submission 161686) | Anoxic zone freshwater microbial communities from boreal shield lake in IISD Experimental Lakes Area, Ontario, Canada - Jun2016-L626-11m | ecosystem: Environmental > Aquatic > Freshwater >...
ATCGCCATCACTTCCATGATCCCTTTTTCACGAGCGCGTTCCACACAAGCCTTAACCAATGCACTCCCGATTCCATTCCCCTGATGAGTGTCCGCGACGGCCAAACTTTGAATCTCGCCTAACTTGCGCGAGTAAATCTCGACGGCAGCAAAGCCGACTATTTTCGCCTCTCCGTTTGGGTCGATCGCTTCGGCGACATAGCCGTTGCTCATCAATAACAGAATTTCCGCTTGCATTCGCCGCAAGAGTTTGCGTTGCTCCACGAACGGTTTCAAAAGCAATTGAATGCCAGCTAAGTCATCGAAATGAGCGCGCCGAATTTTGAACGGGATTTTTGGTTTTTCGATATCAGCAGAGGGAGATTCGGACAAAATAGGAAATTCCAAGGTGATAGGAGCTCTTGAACGACACAACGAAAAATGGCGACAAACAACAGTGAATGCTACCTGATTCGTACAATCAAGCCAATCGCTCATGATTCGACCGACCGCAAACTTTATCCAAGCGGTACCAGAGTCTGCTCGTCTTGCCTCCTTTGCTCAGTTTCACGTATATATGCAAAAGCAATTTAGGCAACGTGGGTTTGCCTACCGAAAAATCAGAAAGAGTTCACCAGCTTTGGACACTTTGTCCGAAGTGTAGTCAAATCAGTCACCATCGTTCGAGCGAGACATTTCGGAAGCTTTATGGGGCAACGACTTTTCTTCTCAGTGGGCGAACCAAGCGGCGATTTGCATGCTGCCAACTTGATTCGCTCGATCCAATCGATTTCCCCCTCGTCGACATTTCGAGGTTTTGGAGGTAGCCGCATGATTCAGGCGGGCTTGGACTTGGACTACGACCTGACAAGCTTGGCCGTGATGGGGTTTACCGAGGTGCTACCGAAGCTCCGAGAGTTCTGCAGGGTGGCGGATCTGGCTGAAAAAAGCTTTGCTCGTGGAGACGTCGATGGCGTCATCTTGGTTGACTTCCCAGGTTTCAATTGGCACATTGCCAAGCGAGCCAAGAAATACAATCTTCCCGTATTTTATTATCTGCCCCCGCAGCTTTGGGCTTGGGGTGGCTGGCGTGTCAAGAAGATGCGCCGAACCGTGGATCACGTCTTGTGCCACCTACCTTTTGAGACGCCATGGTTTCAACAACGAAATGTCGACGCACATTATGTTGGACATCCGTTCTTCGATTCGGTCGCGCAACAACCTCTCGATTTGCGCTTTATGCAAAAATGGAAAGACAACCAGCAGGTGCAAGTCGCTGTCCTGCCGGGCTCACGCGACCATGAGGTACACACCATTTGGCCACTCCAGTTAGAGGTCATTCGTCGCCTTGCAGCGAAACATCCAAATACTCAATTCATGGTTGCTGCGTTGAAAGACTCGCACGCCCTTTGGTGTAGATCACAATTGAAACCGGCGGATGCCAAACTCTCGGTCCAAATCTTTGCAGGCAAAACCAGCGAGATAATCGAATTAAGCGATTGTTCGTTGATGAAAAGTGGTTCCGTTTCACTTGAACTCATGGCCCGTGGCAAACCTGCCGCAGTCATGTATCACCTCAGTCAACTGACGTTCGCCATGGCCAAGCTTCTGGTACGGTGCAAATGCATGTCACTGCCCAACCTCATGGCAAAAGAGCAGGTGTTACCGGAGTTCCTCTCGCATGGCAAGTTAACTTCGAAATCAGCACTCAAATCGATCGAACAAGCTACGATCGAAATGTCGAAACTAGTGAGCGACCCGGAGTATCGAATGATGAGGCGCCGCAATCTGCAATCTCTTGCGCAGCAATTTGCCAAGCCCGGAGCCAGCAATGCTTCCGCGCGCTTTATCATGTCGAAACTAATGAAGTCGGACGACGGGACATTGCCCATCGATGGCGATGTTGCGAGCGGGAAAGCCGCATATCCTCGCGCTGCGGCTTAGTGCCCTGGTCCAGCTTGATTTTAGAGTAGTGGATCTTGTTCAAGATACTGAATCTGTGGGATCTTTAGCAAGATCCCCTGTCATCCAACCCTAATTCTTAGTTGTTGCAAAGCACTAGGTTTTCGGCGCCGGAATCCACGAAATCGCAATGGTTATGAACCGATGCACTTAAAATTCTGTTAAGATAAAGCGGTCGGCCAGCAGCGTTTTTCAAAGCCTAAAACCGCCTGAGTACGGTTCCAAAGTCAAATTGATTGGCACATGATGAAAAGGATCGAAGTTCAATCGGCCGGATTAACCGATGCCGGGATTGTTCGAGTGGACAATCAAGATCAGTTTTTCGTAGCCGACCTAACGCGTGGTTTGTTGGTGCAATCCGGCTCTCTGGATGCCGCAAAGAAATCACGGCTTTTTGGCGGTCCAATGGGGCACCTTTTTTTTGTTGCCGATGGCATGGGTGGACACCGCGCAGGCAGCGAAGCGAGCATGCTGGCGATCAAGTACTTTGTCAACGCCATCCTCAATAGCCCCAGATGGTTGCTGCAAGTGCACCCGTCGAGCGAAGCAAATTTCGTAGACGACTTAAAGGGGATTCTCCTCGACGCACACAAGGCGATTCAGAAGCAATCTGCCAGTGATCCGCAATACGAAGGAATGGGAACGACGTTTACGATGGTTTATGTCGTTTGGCCAAAAATGTTCGTCGTCCACGCTGGCGATACGCGTTGCTATGTGATGCGTGCGGGTGAACTGCGTTTGATTACCAACGACCATACCGTTGCAAACCAAATGATGCGAGCAGGAAGGTTGGACCCACAATCCATCGAACGATCGCCTTGGTCAAACGTTTTGGTCAACGCGCTTGGTGCTGGAGCGGACGAAGTTTTTGCGGAAATGCATTCGCTTGATTTGCTATTGGGTGATACTCTTTTGCTTTGCAGCGATGGTCTCAATAAACATGTCACCGATTTCCAGATTCGACAGAACTTGCTGGCGTTCATCGACCCTGATATGGCCTGCGATAAATTGATTCAAAATGCCAAACAAGGCGGCGGTAGCGACAATATTACGGTTGTCGTTGCGCGATTTACAGAACCGCGAATCCAGAGCGGGCGCATGAAAATCATGGCATCGCATTCGTCCGATGAGTATGTTTTGCAAGACATTGAAATCCCAGAATCCGATTTGGACACGAGCGTCGAAACGGACGGCAGCGTCGCTTCTCAATCGTCCGGCGACACGAAAGAAACGGCTGAATTTCGACCGCAAATAGATACTTCCACCGGAGAGTTCTTTGAGCCTAAATGATTTGCAGGGGCATGTGGCACTGATCACTGGCGGTACCCAAGGAGTCGGCGGCGCTATCGCCATGAGCCTTGCCAAAGCTGGCGCCAACTTGATCCTGCATGGATTGGTCGAGGATGAATGCGCTCTCGAAACAATCACTCAGTGCCAGACTTTTGGCGTTCGCGTCAGCCCAATTTACTGCGATCTAACTCAACCCATCGATATTGTTTTGAACGACTTGGCCGAGCGAGCGTTCGAAATCGAACCTGATATCGATCTTCTTGTCAACAACGCAGGCGTTTTTATCGATCTGCCTTTTCCGGAAATGAGTGAAATGTTGTTCGATCGCACGTTTCATTTAAACGTCAAGGTTGGCTACTTCTTGACTCAATACTTTTCAAAAAAATGGATGAGCACTGGGCGATCTGGGAGAGTTCTGTTCACGGGGTCGATCAACGGCATTTTAGCGGAATCCGACCACACGGCTTACGACGCAAGCAAAGCAGCGCTGGCTGGCATGGTTCGATCCCTTTGCGTCGCGTTAGCTCCACACGGGATACGAATAAACTCGATGGCACCCGGCTTGGTGCGAACTCCACTAACGAAACAGGTGAGCCGCGACAAGGATGCTTTGAAATGGATGGAGATGCATACTCCCAATGGACTGGTACCGGAAGCCTCCGTGTGCGGTCCTATCGCTGCATTCTTGCTGAGCGACGAAGCGAGCCACATTCATGGCCAGACCATCTACGTGGATGGTGGAATGAGCGCTTGGCAACAGCCCGATCTACCACAAAGCTTGCGAGGAAATTTAGGCGCTTGGTAACGGACGTTCGCCCTAGTGGCACGGATTGCAAGTTTTGTTGCACTGTGCAATCAAGTGACCAGGGCAATCAAGTTACCAGGGCAATCTAATTACCAGGGCAATCTAGTTACCAGGGCAATCTAGTTACTAGGCTCTGCGGCTCTGCCTGGTAACTCAATGCAAGCGAGGCTCCGCCTCGCCGAAATGCATCCTTAGATTGTGAACTCGGGAGGCAGGAGCCTCCACACCAATGCGTTCCCAGGCAGAGCCTGGGAACGAGTAGTCTCCTGTGCGACGTTAATTCCAATCCGTGGCACTAGCGTGAAGACCACTCTACTCCGCTTTCTTTCCCTTGCCCTTGCCCTTGGTTTTCGGGGACGATTCGGTGGACGCGGGTTTTGGATCGGCGGATTTTGTGGCGGGCGTCTCCGAGGTGTTTGTTTCGGTACTTGTCTTGGATTCTGGCTTGGTTTCCGAGGAGGGTGCCTTGGAATCCGCAGCAGCAGACTTCTTGTACGATTCACTGCGATAGTCGGTCTGATAGAAACCAGAACCCTTAAAAACAACCGCTGCACCCGTTCCGATCAGCCGTCGCAATTTCATCTTCTTGCACTTGGGGCATTTCTTCTCAGGATCGGCTGTGATCGACTGGTACAGTTCAAACTTGTGGTCGCAAGCATCACATTCATAGTCATAAGTGGGCATGATTCAATCTTTCACTTTCATTGTGCAGACTAGCTTGCAGGACCCGTTGAAACGATCACCATACTCGGTCGGACAACCCGATCGTGCATTACGTAACCCATCGAGGTCTCGAGCATGACAGTTCCAGCCGCATACTCGGCGCTCGACTGCTGAGCGATCGCTTGGTGGAAATTCGGGTCAAAGCTCTTTCCCAAGGACTCAATCGGTGCGCAGGAATACTTTGCAAGCACTTGGTGAAACTGTTGTTGTACAAGTTTGACCCCTGCAATAACCCCCTCGGAACTGCCTTTCGTTGCGCCTGCCTCCGTCGCTCGATTCAAGTTATCTACAACCTCGACGATGTCTCGGACAAACGGAAGCAATGCGTACTTGAGTTGCTGATCGGTATCGCGAAGCAATCGCTTACGAAAGTTCTCAAGCTCGGCTTGGGCTTTCAATTCACGCTCACGCAAGTCTGAAACTTGCTGTTCCAACAAATCTACAATTTGCTCCGGCGACTCTAAGCCGTTGCTAGCGTTGAAAGAATCTCCCTCGAGTGATTCGAAGATCGAATCGCTGGCGTTCGCGTCGGTTGACGTCGATTCATCTGGATTGGAATTTTTGGCGGATTCGTTTGACATGATAAATAAATAAGGCGTGAAAGGTTGGTTGCTAGGATTTCCTGGACTTAAATATTGATCCCGGGTGGGATAGGCTTCTGGCCCGCAAGCTGAAAATGACAGGCTAGAAGCGTCAGAAGCCTATCCCTCTTAATTCTTTGTTTTAGGTGTGTCCACTTCGGCTGATTCTCCTTGGAAATACGCGACGATGCGATCCATAAAGCCCTTTCTTTCGGGGGTTATGTCGTGATCATCTTGTTCGGCCAAGTCTCGCAGAAGCTCTTGTTGCCGCTTCGAAAGTTTCTTTGGAACTTCAATAATTGTTTCAACCAGCATGTCACCTCTGGCACCAGAATGCGGGTCAGGCATCCCCAATCCACGCAATCGAAATACGGTCCCACTTTGCGTTCCATTCGCAATTTCTAGTGCACGCTTTCCTTCCAACGTCGGCACTTCCAGAGTCGTGCCAAGAGCCGCTTGACTGAACGAAATCGGCAATTGAAACACCAAATTATGGCCATCGCGATGAAAGATTGAATGTTGCTTAAGGTGGATAAAGCAATACGCGTCGCCCCGCGGTCCGCCGTCCGGACTCGGTTGACCTTCGTTGGGTAATCGCACACGCATACCATCATCGACCCCCGCAGGAATCTTGACCTCAAGTTTTACTTCGTGTGGCTTTAGCCCTTGCCCATCACAAGTCTTGCAAGGTTTGCCAATTGTTTTGCCAGTGCCTCGACAAATCGGACAAGTTGTTTGAACCCTCAGTATGCCGGATGCTTGGATGACCTGACCGCGTCCCTGGCATTTGCGGCAGGTTTCTGGTTGCGAACCAGGAGCAGCACCGGAACCAGTGCATGTTTCACAGGCAGCATGACGCGTTAGCGATACCGTTTTCGTGACCCCACGAAAAGCTTCCTCAAGTTCTAAAGTTACGTCGCAACGCAGATCCGCACCTCGACGAACCCGTCCGCGAGAACGGCCTCCACCGCCAAAGAAGTCTTCCAAGATCGAGCCACCGAATACGTCTCCAAACGCTTCGAAGATATCACCAACATCGCGAAAGCCTCCGCCACCTCCGCCGCCCGCTTCAACCCCAGCGTGACCGTATTGGTCGTAGCGGGCTCGTTTTTGAGCATCCCCGAGCACTTCGTAAGCTTCGGTCGCTTCCTTAAACTTGTGGACGGCGTCTGTGTCACCCTGATTGGCATCTGGATGATACTTGAGTGCCAGCTTGCGGTAAGCCTTCCCGATCTCCTCCTGCGAAGCAGACCTCACAACAATCAAAATTTCGTAATAATCCCTCTTGGTGGCCACGTTCAACCTCTTGTTGATTTATTTGCGGAAAAGATTACGCGCATGCGTGTCAAAGCTCTCTCTCGGCGAAGGATTGGGACGTTAAAACCATGGTCCTGGTCTAGCAAAAAGGGTCACTCACGGGAAGGTGCAAAACACCGTCGCAAGTGACCCCTGAACTCTTAAAAGATCAAGCAGAGTGTAGATCAACCATTAGTTGACCGACCCTTCAACCTTCCTCTTTTTCTTGTCGTCTTTGTCGTAGGTCGTTACCAGCGCTTCTGTGGTCAACAGCAAGCCTGCGATGCTAGCTGCATTGACAAGAGCCGTTCGAACAACCTTGACTGGATCGATAATTCCAGACTTAAGCATGTCGACGTAAACGCCTTTGTTTGCGTCATAACCCATGTTTGCGGGCTTTTGCGATACTTCGTCTGCAACTACACTTCCGTCGATTCCAGCATTATCGGCGATCTGACGAAGAGGAGCTTCTAGAGCTCGCAAGATGATCTCGGCTCCAGTCTTTTCGTCTCCGCTCAACGACTTTGCAACGCCCTGAACCGTTTCACGGCATCGCAGCAAGGCAACACCACCACCTGGAAGAATGCCCTCTTCTACAGCAGCCCGGGTTGCATGCAAAGCATCTTCCACTCGGGCCTTCTTTTGCTTCATGTCGGCTTCTGTCTCAGCACCAACGCTGATTACCGCGACGCCACCCGCCAATTTGGCCAATCGCTCTTGGTACTTTTCCTTGTCGTACTCGCTATCCGATTGCTCGATCTGAGCACGAATTTGAGCAACGCGTTGTTCAACACCCTTGCGATCCCCACCCCCTTCAACAATGGTGGTATTGTTCTTGTCGACAACGACTTTCTTCGCACGTCCGAGGTGTTCCAACGAAACCTTTTCCAGTTGCAAACCCAAATCGTCGCTGATGAACGTGCCGCCGGTCAAGACTGCGATATCGCCTAGCATGGCCTTGCGACGATCGCCAAATCCCGGAGCTTTGACAGCACAAACATTGAGAGTGCCTCGCAGCTTATTGACCACCAAAAGCGTCAACGCTTCCGCATCGACGTCTTCGCAAATGATCAAAAGCGGTTGGCTAGCAGCACTGATCTTCTCGAGAACAGGCACCAAGTCGCGAATGTTGCTGATTTTCTTTTCGTAAAGCAGAATGAGTGCATTCTCGTACGTGCAGCTCATGTCGGCGGGTGTGTTGATGAAGTAAGGCGACACGAATCCCTTGTCGAATTGCATGCCGTCTACGTATTCAACGGTTGTGTCTGCGGTCTTGCCCTCTTCGACAGTGATGACACCGTCTTTGCCGACCTTTTCAAGCGCCTCGGACAACAAATTCCCAATCGACATGTCGTTGTTGGCCGAGATTGCCCCGACGCTGGCAACTTCATTGCGGTTGCTGACCGGTTTCGCCATTTCGTGCAGTTTGACCGAAACCGCTTCGACCGCTTTGTCGATCCCGCGGCGGATAGCTGATGGGTTGCTTCCCGCAGCGATGTTTCGGAGGCCTTCCTTGAAGATAGCCCGTGCCAATACGGTGGCGGTGGTTGTACCGTCACCTGCGAGGTCACTTGTCTTCTGAGCGACTTCGACCACGAGCTTGGCGCCCATGTTTTCAAATCGATCTTCTAGTTCGATTTCCTTGGCAACAGTGACTCCGTCCTTGGTTACGGTTGGACCGCCGAAACTTTTGTCGATGATGACATTTCGTCCGGTTGGGCCCATGGTCACAGCCACAGCATTCGCCAGTTTCTCCACACCCTGGAGCATTCTCGCTCTGGCTTGTTCGTCAAATAGTAGTTGCTTCGCCACGCTTAGCAGTCCTTATGATTTTGAATTTAAGAGGTCGGTAGGAAGGCCATCGCTTCAAACAAACGATGGCCGAAAAACGTCAAGAACCAAACGAATCAATCGCACTATGCGAGTTTCGCAAGAACATCGCTTTCGCGGAGAATCTTGTACTCAACGCCATCGATCTCAACTTCGCTTCCACCGTACTTGCCGAAGATCACTTCGTCGCCGACGGTAACGCTCAACGCACCTCGAACACCGCTATCGAGCAATTTTCCTGGCCCTACAGCCACGATCTTGCCTCGCTGTGGTTTTTCCTTCGCCGAATCAGGAAGCACAATGCCGCCCGCAGTCGTCTCTTCTGCTTCGAGAGGTAGTACAACGACCCTGTCATCGAGTGGACGAATGTTTACTTTTGCCATGCTAGATCATTTCCTTTATTGATTGAACAAATGTTTGTTGTTTTAAGTTGAACTGTTGATTTGTGATTTGTCTAAGCCATAGGCTTTGACTGGGCCACAAGGCTTTGACGGGGGCCATGCGGCTTTGACGGGACGAACGCTACATCATGCCGCCCATTCCGCCCATGCCACCCATTCCGCCCATGCCACCCATTCCTCCGCCCATACCACCCATGCCGTGGTCATGGTCATGACCGCCGCCAGCAGGTTCTTCTTCTTTTGGAATGTCGACGATAAGCGACTCGGTCGTCAGCAAGAGGGCGGCAACCGATGCAGCGTTACCCAAAGCAGTCTTGACCACCTTGGCTGGATCGATGATGCCGGCTTTGATCATGTCGACATACTTGTCCGTATTCGCATCATAGCCTTCGGTCTTTTCCTTTTGTTGGCGAACGCGGTTCACAACAACAGCCCCATCGATGCCCGCATTGTTGGCAATCGCACGGAGAGGATAGTCCAAAACATTAACGATGATCTTAACGCCGAGAGCTTCATCACCTTCGAGCTTAAGCTTCTTCAGTGCGCCTTCGCATCGAATGAGAGCCACGCCGCCACCCGGAACGATACCTTCGTCGAGCGCAGCTTGTGTTGCAGCCTTTGCATCATCAAGAAGAGCCTTGCGCTCCTTCATCTCGGTTTCGGTTGCAGCGCCCACGTTGATTTGAGCAACGCCACCAGCCAACTTCGCAAGTCGCTCTTGAAGCTTCTCGCGATCGTAGTCGCTATCGGTATTGTCAATCTCGCGACGAATCTGGGTCACGCGGCCTTCGATCGCGTCTTTCTTGCCCGCACCACCAATAATAACGGTATTTTCGCTAGTGATGTGAACTTTCTTGCAACGTCCCAAATCGCTGAGCTTAACCGACTCAAGGTCGATTCCAAGATCCTTGAAGATCGGCTTGGCATTGGTTAGGGCCGCGATGTCTCCGAGAATCGCCTTGCGTCGATCACCGTACCCAGGCGCCTTGACAGCAACCACGCTGAGGATGCCTCGCATTTTGTTGATTACGAGAGTCGCAAGAGCATCACCATCGACGTCTTCGGCAAGAATCAACAATGGCTTCTTGGCCTTGCTGATCGCTTCCAATAGGGGAATCAGCTTTTTGTTGTTGCTGATCTTTTCTTCGTGAATCAACAGGTAACAGTCTTCGAGTTCGACCGATACTTGATCTTGATTTGTCACAAAGTGAGGCGAGAGGAAGCCACGATCAAACTGCATGCCTTCAACCACTTCGACCGTGGTCTCGCTGCCGCGACCTTCTTCGACAGCGATAACGCCATCCTTGCCAACTCTCAGAAACGCTTCAGCAAGCACATCGCCGATGGCAGGATCGTTGTTGCCAGCAATCGTAGCAACTTGCTTGATTTCTTTCTTGCTTTTGGCATCGATCGGAATCGCAACCTTGTCGATTTCTGCCTTGACGGCTTCAACAGCCTTGGCAATGCCTCGCGAGAGAGCCATTGGATCGGCCCCGGCGGCAATCATCTTGAGACCTTCACGGAAAATCGCTTCGGCCAGTACGGTCGCGGTCGTCGTTCCATCGCCTGCAACGTCATTCGTCTTGCTTGCGGCTTCCTTGACCAGTTGAGCGCCTAGATTTTCGAACGGGTCGTCCAGTTCAATCTCTTCTGCGACCGTGACACCGTCCTTGGTGATTTTTGGCGAACCCCAGCCCTTGTCGAGAACGGCGTTGCGTCCTCGGGGGCCCAATGTGCTGCGAACTGCTCGTGCGAGCTTGGAAACGCCAGCCAATAGCGGCTGTCTCGCTTCGTCATCAAAAACCATCTGTTTTGCCACGTTGAACTCCTTGCGATGAGTCGGTAACCACCAACGAACGTAAATCTGTCTCTCAGCAGGTGCAGGCTCCCCGCACCCGATTGAATCGTTATTCAAATCCCGCCAGAAAACGAAATGAGCCATAATTGGCAGTCACCGGCAGGATAACCTCTGCGAGAGCAAGCGGCGTGCCATGACGGATTTTTATTTTGCAAGTCGCATTGCAGAAAGGACTTGCGTCTTTTTTGACAATTCGAAAGGATGCGAAACTGTCAAAATATCAGGACGAACCTAGCCAGCCTCTCCATCATTCTTTGGCTTGAAACTGCATGGTGTACGCCTTATCCACGGAGGATTTGCTGGCGTCGATCATCTTCAATGACACGAGTGTGTCGGACAAAGCGGTCCAACGCTCGGGCGTCATCAAGCCAATCGTAGAATCATCGCCAGCAGCGGAGGTGCGGCAAAGCGGCTTGAGCGCTTCCACGCCAAACTCGAGCGCGTTCTTCTCCAAGCCTTGCTTGTTTTTGGCCAAGATGACCTCATTGGATTCCGCCGGCGAGGCCAAGTATTTTTTCCAGCCTTCGATGCTCGCTTGCGTCATACGTTTGCAGACATCCTGGTTCTTGCTGATATAGTCCTCGGTTGAGATTAACACGCTGCAGTATGGGTTGTAACCAATCTCCGACATCATCAATTCCGTCACCTCAACGCCTTTTTGACGCGCCATGAAGGGTTCGCTGAAATTGTAACCCTGAGTCGCAAACCCAGGTCCTGCAACCAATTGATCGACTGTTCCAAAGAATGGCACAACCTCAACCCCTTCCGTTAGAAACCCTTTGCTTTTTAAGAAAGGTACATACGGTCTAGTCTTGTCGATTTGTAACTTGATGTTCTTGATTTCCGCAAACGACGTGATGCCTGAATCCTTGCGAACCATAATGCATCTTGGTCCATTTTGAATCGGTGCCATCAAAGCCACTAATGGCACGTCCTGACTTCGCGCCACGAGCACATCGTCCGCATTGCCAACCCCAAACTGAATGCGTCCTAACGTCAATTCCTGTGGAACCAACGTCGTTTTTCCACCCGGACGGATTTCGACTTCAAGGCCAAACTTTTCATAAATGCCGTGAACTTGGGCAGCGTAGAAACCGCCATGCTCTGCTTCGGGATACCAATTGAGTAACAGCGCTACCTTGGTCAACGCGGCGGGCTTCGTTGAACTGGCTTTGGCATCCGAAATGACTTGCACAGCCGTTTCAGATTGCTCTTTCGTCAATGTTTGGCCAGCGATCTTCTTGCCTTGCCCTTGAGCTCCTTGAGGCTGCTTGGGGGCGTCGCATGCGACGAATACGGATAAGCACGCAAAGGACAACGGAAACAGGAGTTTATGAAACATAATCTCGTTTGAGTTTGAGGGGGATTTCAATAGAAACTAAGTTATAGTGTAGCGTCCCGGGCAAGCTGGGAAACAACCAAATTTCAAGCCAGGAATCCCAAAATGGGAAACGACCAAAACATCCCAAGCGCTTCGTCCACAAAAAAGTCTCGCATGCGTTCCTTCTCAAGATGGCTGGCCGTCGTTTGCGTATCACTATTGGGATTGGTCTTGTTTCTGCCGACCATGCTTGGTTCAAAATGGATTTATGACCCATTGCTCAAACGTCTAGCTCAGGATGATTTCGAGCTTGGGATCGACTCCGTCAAACTGAGTTGGTTTTCACCTCTTGAGTTTCAAG
>Ga0194045_1000550_pt1 | contig 12377 bp, 8 predicted proteins | sample JunL6211m_MetaG_FD_161686 | JGI IMG/M metagenome (GOLD analysis project Ga0194045, IMG submission 161686) | Anoxic zone freshwater microbial communities from boreal shield lake in IISD Experimental Lakes Area, Ontario, Canada - Jun2016-L626-11m | ecosystem: Environmental > Aquatic > Freshwater >...
GGGTTGTCCAGCTCGGCTTCAAGGCGATGCAACTGCTATCGAGCTTGTTCGACAGACTCTTGAAGCTCCGTAACCTTGGCTGCATCCGATTGAGTTGCCGTAACTGGGTCCACTGGATCCACTGGATCGCCGGACTGCTCCGATGCAGGAAGTTCCAGCGTCGATTGCGCCATGTTTTGGTTTGCAAACAACGCAAACCCAAGAAAGACTATCCAAACAAAGCAAAGCGCATACCGATTTGCGGACGTTGGCATTTGAAACATAGTGGCTTCCCTACCTAAAACAATTGCTAGCACAGTGATCCTTCACCGACTTCGCCGTATTGTGATTAACTGGCGCAGCAGAACTTCACGAAAGTGATCTTAGTGAAACCGCGAACGATGTCTATCTCGAATTTGTCAAACCACGCTCTGGAACAAGGAGTTGCCTTATTCGTTGTGCGACGCTCCGCGTCGCAGGAATCACGACGGCGGAGCGTCGTGCAACTAAGTCGCAGGAATCACGACGGCGGAGCGTCGTGCAACTAAGTCGCAGGAATCACGACGGCGGAGCGTCGTGTAACTAAGTTCAACAGCCCACGTTGTTGAGCTTGAATAGATCGCTAAATCTTGATGAAGATCTTTCTGCGAACCATCCACAGGAGCACAATCCACATAATCGCAAGCGTTATAGCCCCCAACAACATGGGACGAAACGATTGTGCTTGCTCGGACTGCACCAGTGGCTTCACGATCCATCCAACGAATTCGTCCAGCCGAGTCACCAAAAATCCAAAGTGACGTTCGATCGCCAATCGAATCGGCTCCTTGAGAGTCCAGCTCATCACGTACGCAACAATGGAATTGGCTCCAATCACCAAGAAGAACGAACCCCATCGTTTGAACCCACCGATATCACATACCAGATTGAGAACAGCCAACCAGACGAAACACAAACCGCCGCTCCACAGCACCCAAGTCGGCGTCCAAATCCGCTTGACAATGGGACACAGGCCTTGCGCGTCGATCGCGACAGCTATCCCAACGCATAGGGCTGCACTGATCCAAAGCCAGAGCTGTTTGGCTGGCTTCGACGAATTCCCTTGCAAAATCCGACCCGCGAGCAATCCTAACAGCATCGTGCCCAGGGTTGGAATGAAACTCAACGTGCAATAACCGCCACTGGAGAACTGATACACCTTGTTGCGTGGAAAAAGATTCATCCACCACCGATCCATGGCCCACGCAAGATTTGAATTTTTGTTGAAGTGCGAAGCGATCCCCTCGTAATGCTCAGTCCACGTCGCAGCCACACCGTATTGACTGTACGGAAAGTCTTTTCCTGGTGAAGGGTATATGACAAATGCAAACCAATATCCCAGCAGAATCACACCAACGGCAACAATCAATTTTGGCGTCGGAAGACCAGAGAGTAAAAACAGAATCCAATACCCAAGCCCAATTTGCGTCAGCGTGTCATCAAACGTAAAGTTGGTAGCAGGTTTTCCAAAGCTTCGCAAAAAGATGCCCAAGAAGATCAAAATGAGACTTCGCATCACCGCATGGAAAAACATGGCATCCCAACTTTGCCCTCTCGAATTTCGGGATGCGATGGAAAACGCCATGGCTGTTCCAACCAAAAAGGTAAAGCTCGGCTGAATCATGTCGTGGAGCGAACCACCACGCCATGGTACGTGGGTCGTATGAAAGGCCAACCATTGTGCCCCCTGCGCGAGCCAGCCCTCCCCTTGGAACACGTCCTTGAGGCCATAGAGATGCAGCATTTCGGCCAGCATCAAAAACATGACCATGCCTCGATAGATGTCGACACTGGCGATGCGATCTCTTGCCGTAGTATGGGTTGCAGTTACTGGAACAGCCAGTGCCGAAACAGTTGGTGCCGAAACAGTTGGTACCGGAACATTCAAGGATGGAACGATCATAAGTTGAAACCGAAAGCCTACTGATTCACCATGTCATCCAACTGCCTCGCAGCAGTATGGGTTAGGAAACGCCTTGATATGTAGTCACCAAGATCATGCAACTGAGTCGAAAAATCTCGCAATCGGCTGCGGAGGATGACTCGATCCAGCTTGCCCTTTTCATCTGCTACCACATCTTCGCCCAATGCATCCGAATCGAAGAGCCTCAAATTGCCTCGACATTCATTAATCTTCTTGCGATGACGTGCAACCTCCGCTTTATCGGAGGTCGGCAATGCGTCCAAATGCTGCAGTATTTGGACGAATTGGAATGCCAGCCCGCGAGGATTGGACGGGTCCACTACGAGCAAGTCAAGCACTGGTCCGATCTCATAACTCATCAAATAACGATAACGGTACGTCATTGAACTATCGCATATCTCCAGTAGAGATTCAAGCAATTGCCTTGAGCTCTTGCGATATGGAACCAACAAAAGTTCGATAAGTCGCAAGAGGTTTTGAGCGCGGTCGATTCGACGCCCAAGATCCAAGAAAAGCCAACCTGGACCGCGAGTCATGCTCTCCGAGGCTAAGCCTGCGAACGCCGAAAGGTTGCTAATCATTTGATTTAAAGTGGACAGCGATTCTCCCATTCGCTCGCGTTTGCCCGCCCAAGATCCGAGAACCGAATAGTCCAATCGACTCAAGATTTGCCACGAATCGAGGCTGAGCCGGTCGCGAATCGTCTCCGCATTGCGAATGATCCCGTTAACGGAATTGGCCAGTCCATCTAAGTCCTTCTGATCAAAAACAAAGTCGAGCACCGATTTGCGCATTTCGACCAATGCGGACGCGTCATCGGACGAAGGTGGCTCGGCAGCTAATTTCGAATGATCGTTTAATGCGCGAACGACTTGCCAATAGTAGGGCAATGAGTCGGACGAAACCTCGGATGTCAGTTGAGCGCTGCAGTACCTTGCATGCCTCGCCATAAACTCGGTCCGCTCCGCAAAACGGCCTAGCCAAAACAAGTGTTCTGCCACGCGGCTAGGCAGGTCCATCGCCGTGCGACGCAATTCGATAGATTGCTTGCCCGATGTCAGCAAGGAGACTTGTTTGACGGGTCCATTGCTCAGCACCCAGACATCTTTGCTCATGGTTCCACAAATGAGACTTTCGTCCAATTTTTCGACCGAATCTGCCGTACGCGCGACACCGCCCGGCATGATTTCCAGCCGGTCCTTGATCGCACAGCCAACCAATCGCACAACGACAGGCCAAGCCACCACGTGATTGTTTACCCATGTTGGACTGCGACTATACTCTGGGAAATAGGTGGCTACATAGCTCCAGGGACTTTTTCGAATATCAGCGATGATGGCACTGCGCTGATCGCTGCCTAAATAGCAGCCGTTGGTTTGAGTTGCCGAATGACGAACAAACGAATCTCGCAACAACAATCGATCGATGTTTGCAATCACAAACTCCATCGAGTCGGGATCGCCACACCACCACATCGGCATATTCTGCAGCTTGAGATCTTCGCCCAATAATGTTCTGCATAACCGAGGCAAGATGGCTGTCACGGCAGGGCTCTCGGTCCAGCCTGTACCGAGACCGTTGGCGAGCAACACTTGACGTTCTCTGGCCGCCTGTGCAAGCCCAGGGATCCCTTCGATCATCGAGGGATCGATTTCGAGTGGATCGCACATGTTATCCGGTACCCGTCGCAAGATGCTGTCGATACGTACCAACCCGCCAAGCGTCTTGAGATAGACAGCCCCACCGCGCACCGTTAAGTCCGTTGTTTGGGTTAGCGTGTATCCCAAATAGCGAGCTAAATAAGCATCTTCAAAATACGTCTGACTCTGAACGCCAGGGGAGAGGAGCGCGGTGCGCGCACTCTTGTCGCGAAATGGGGCTGCGTCCTGGAGCGATTGCCTGAGGTTGGAAAAGAATCCCGCCAAGCGTTGGACCTGCATCTTTTGAAAGTCGTCTGAGAGTATCCGAGACATCGCAATTCGATTCTCGACCGCGTGTCCACAGCCGCTTGGTCCTTGAGTTCGATCCGCCATGACTTGCCAATTACCATTGTTGGCGCGAGACATTTGGGCAGCGTACAAAAACAGCTTCCGATGGCTTGATTGGTCGGGTGATCGCTTTGCCGCTCTCAAATAGGCTCGGGAGCCGAAGACCAATTCGCTAGGTAGAACTCCATCGGCCAAGAGCTTTTGAGGGCCGTAGACATCTCGCAATAGCAAATCGAGAACCAACATGCGTTGTTGCATTCCCGCCGATAAAACCTCCCATTCCGCCGAGTCTATCACCAAAGGAATCGGGTCAAGTTCCCACGACTGCGGAACGCCAGGCTTGAGCGATGGTCCAGAGGATGCCGGCGGATTGTCCTTCAACGACTGCTTGGCCCCCCTCCAACGCATGTAAACTTCGGGGCCGCTCAACCGCGGCTCAACACCTATCAATCGACGGTACGCAGGCCGCACGTTTCCTTCGAGAGTTGTCAGCTCGTCAAACTGTCCGTTGAACACGCTATACGTTGAAAGCAACTCCGCGATTGCATCTGCATCCGTGCAATTGATATTGGGCATCTCGTTCCTGTCGATTGTCCGTAAAGTAGATAGGCATCTTGCCGCACATTGTAATGAAATTGGAAAACATTGTGAGTATCCAAGCTCCGCAACGCCAATCTAAAACGGATCGAGCGAAACACAGCATTCTCTTAGGATAATCTAGGTTCCTGCCAAATGGCACTCACTTTCCAATTTGGCGAGCGGGAGCATGAGATAGTCCCGTGGCACAGGCTGCTAGCGCTGCTAGCCTGTGCTTTTCAGACCATTACAGGCTGGCGGCGCTGGCAGCCTGTCCTACGTCGTAGTTTTTGGTCTGCCGATCGCCTTACATACATTTGGTTTGCAGATATAGGATGCACAGAGGGAGTATTTGGCTAGAATAAATCGGACTGTGCGAGAACAGTCGATTTCAGTGTGACGTATGCTTCCAGCTTGCGTTTTTGCCTCGCAAGCTGGAAGTGTACGCCAATTATTTGTCGAAAGATCCGAAACTCATGGTTTTCATGAATATCCATCACCCTACCGACCGGATGCTGATTTTGCGGATGGATTGGTGTACGCGGGTTGGTTGTTTGATCCTATTGTGGGCTAATGCTGCCATTGCAGACGACTTCGCGTCCGCTCAAGAAGAGCCCTCGACCTACTTTCGCGAACAAGTATTGCCTATATTCCAACGACACTGCTTTGCATGTCACTCGCATGTGACGGGCGAAATGGAAGGGGGGTTATCGCTCGACTGGAAGAGCGGCTGGGAACTAGGTGGATCGCGCGGTCCTGCGGTTGTACCTGGCAACCCGGAAAAAAGCCTCCTATTGCAAGCCGTGCTTCACGTCTCCGACGATCTCCGAATGCCCAAGGAGAAAATAACAAATCAAGAGATATCCGTCTTGAATCGTTGGATCGAGAACGGGGCCTTTGACGATCGTGTGGCGCAACCAAAATCGATCGAGGTATCCAGCCACGATTGGTGGTCATTGCGTCCGCTCGTTTGCCCCCCAGTGCCGAATGCCAAAACTTCGAACCCGATCGATTCGTTTATCCTCTCTCGATTGGAAAATGCCGGACTGAAACGTTCACCCCCCGCCGATCGACGCACGTTGATCCGCCGTGTCAGTTACGATCTGACCGGCCTGGCCCCTACTCCTCAGGACGTGGAGGCGTTTGTTACCGATCCCGATGCAAATGCCTACGAGAAACTAGTCGATAGGTTGCTTATGTCCCAACGTTATGGCGAACGATGGGCCCGTCATTGGTTTGATACGATTCACTTTGCGGATTCGCATGGCTACGAGCACGATATCGGACGCGATCATGCTTGGCGTTATCGTGACTATGTCATTCAGGCTTTGAATGAGGACACGTCCTGGTCACGCTTCATCTGCGAACAACTAGCGGCCGACTATTTATTTCCCGACGAGCCCCAACTGTTTCCCGCGCTCGGATTCCTCGGAGCTGGCACGTTCGACTTGAGCACGTACTCGACTGCAACGGTTACATTCGATTATCTGGATCGAGATGATCTCGTCACGCAAACCATGGCGGCCTTTTCGAGTACCACAGCCAATTGCGCCCGGTGCCATGCTCACAAGTTTGACCCGATTTCACAAGAGGACTACTACGCATTGCAAGCAGTCTTTGCAGGCATCATCAAAGGGGATGTTGCCTACGATCTAAAGCCAGAGACAACGCGCGAGCGCAGACGATTGCAGTCGATCATCGATGCCGCCGACCGGCGCGATCCATCCGAACTTCTGAAAGCGGAACACGCAGATGCCATCAACCAGTGGCTTGTTGCCCAACGACAAAGTGCCCAATGGCAACCTCTCGAATTGCAGACCTACGTATCAACCGAAGGAGCTACGCTAACGCGAGGTTCGGATGGAGTCGTATTGGCCAGCGGCAACAAACCAGACAAGGACACTTACGCGATCACGGCAACCACACATTCCGATCGCATAACGGCATTGCGGCTCGATGTGCGTTCGCACGACTCGTTGCCCATGCGTGGCCCAGGCCGTTGCGACAACGGCAATCTGCATCTTTCCGAGATAGAGCTGCAAATCTTCGAAGCGGAAACACAACAAGGAAAAACGCTCAAGTTCAAGAGTGCGACCGCCGACTTCAATCAATCCGCTTGGGGTGTCGAACGCGCGATCGATGGCGACCCCAAGACGGCTTGGGGAATTCACCCCGCAGTCGGACAGTCGCATTATGCTGTTTTCGAATTGGCCGAACCCGTTGCCATGCGGCCTGATACCAAGTTAGCAATCTCATTGAGGCAGTTACACGGTGGCTCGCATCTCATCGGTGCATTGAGTTTGTCTGTAACGGCCGGCGACCCTTCTCAAATCAAGGCGATTCCAGCCGAAGTCGAGCTTGCACTTCAAAAAGCAACGGACGAAGTCGGCTTGGAAGATCGGTTGACCATCGCCGCTCATGTTTTGCGAGGGTTCGCGGCCGACTCGATGCGTCTACTACCAGCCAAAGTGTTCGTCTATGCGGCTGCTCCGTCGGTTGCGATTCCTGCAGGTGAAGGGCAAGTGCAGCTCAAGTCATTGCCAGCTTCCAAAACGGTGAACGTATTGCATCGAGGGGATTTCGACAAACCGCAAGCTGTCGCGGAACCGGGTTCGTTATCGGCACTCGCGGACTTGCCCCACCGGTTCACGTTGCAAAACCTCAACAACGAAGCGGAACGACGAGCTGCGTTAGCCAAATGGCTTGCGCATCGTGACAATGTGTTGACGTGGCGGAGCGCCGTCAATCGTGTTTGGCAGCATCATTTTGGGCGAGGACTATGCGATACGCCAAGCGATTTCGGTCGTATGGGTGGCGTACCGTCGCATCCAGAGTTGATCGATTGGTTGGCGATTTGGTTTCGCGATGATGCACAAGGATCGCTCAAAGCCTTGCATCGATTGATTGTTACCAGCGAAACGTATCGCCAGTCGTCTGCAAGCGATCTGGACGGCATTCGCCTCGATAGCGACAATCGGTTGCTGTGGAGACAAAATCGACAGCGACTGGATGCGGATGCGGTCCGCGACTTTACGCTTGCCGCGAGCGGATCGCTCGATCTGAAAATGGGTGGTCCTGGAGTCCAGCATTTCAAACAGAGCAAAGGGCCGCAGTCGACCCCAGCGCTGGATTATTCGGTGTTCGATTGGGCGAGCCCAGGTGCAGCTAGGCGGAGCATCTATCGCTACGTATGGCGAGGAATCGCCGATCCCTTCATGGAGGCAATGGATTTCCCGGACTTGGGCTTGTTATCGCCAGTGCGGGGGTTCTCAGCGTCATCCTTGCAAGCTCTTTCACTCTACAACAACGACTTTGTGTTGCACAATAGTCAGGCGATGGCCCAAGACGTCGAAACGCGTGCGAGCGAGCTCGAACAACAGGTAGCGGATTGTGTCATGCGTGTTTGGCTGCGGAAACCTTCCGAGGGTGAACGTGCGGGGCTTACCGAATTTGCCAGCCGACATGGATTGGCGGAACTTTGTCGTGTGCTTTTGAACAGCAACGAATTTCTCTTTGTGGAGTAGAGCATGCAAGACATAGAGGCAGCGATCAACAGCGGTTTTGAACAACAGCCGCCTAACCGCCGTCAAGCACTTTCGTCTGTGGGGGGTGGGTTTGCTGGTCTGGCATTGTCACATCTGTTGGCCAGAGAATCAGCCGCATCCGAAACCAGCCACCACCCAGCGAAAGTAAAACGGGTCATCCAACTGTTCATGACGGGTGGCGCCAGTCCGATGGATACGTTTGACTATAAGCCGGAACTTGAGCGGCTCCATGGTCAGATGCTTGGGCCAAAGGAAAAGCCCGAGGGTTTTACCGCTCCGGCAGGCGCAATCATGAAGAGTCCATTCCAGTTCACGCAGCATGGCCAGTGCGGTCGATGGGTTAGCAGCGTCTTTCCCGAGCAAGCAAAACTCGTCGACGAAATGGCCTTTCTGATGGCCATGACGACCAAGACCAATGTGCATGGTCCTGGGACCTATATGATGAACAGCGGATTTCTCCTGCCAGGTTTTCCTTGTATGGGAGCTTGGATTTCTTACGCGCTGGGCAGTCTAACCGATAACTTGCCAACGTTCGTGGTGTTGCCGGATGCCAAAGGCTTGCCCTATAACCAACGGGCCTGCTTCAGTTCTGGATTTCTCCCGGCAGTCCATCAAGGAACGGTTATTCCAACGAAATCGACACCTCAGTCCAACCAATCGATCGCCGATTTGTTCGCGAATGAAAAGTACCCGTTTGCAAAGCGAAGCGCCGATGAAGACAGTTTTGCGATTTTACAACAACTCAACCGCGAGCATGCCAAGACTCGCTCGGATGATTCGCGGCTTGAGGCGCGCATCGCAAGCTACCAGTTGGCGGCCAAGATGCAGTTGTCCGCCCCAGAGGCTTTCAACATCGCAAGCGAACCCGAACACATTCGCAAAAGTTACGGTTTGGATCAGCCAGCCACCGAGGATTTCGGACGACGATGCTTGCTCGCTGCCCGATTGGTGGAACGCGGAACGCGTTTTGTACAAGTATGGAGTGGACCACAAGGGGCAACGGGCAATTGGGATAACCATGGCAATATTCTGACCGAATTGCCTCCGATGGCGTTGAGCGTAGACCGACCTATCGCCGGTCTCTTGCGGGATCTCAAGGCACGCGGCTTAGCGGACGATACGTTGGTGATTTGGACGACCGAGTTTGGACGAACGCCGTTTGCTCAGGGCAGCCTTGGCCGCGACCACAACGGTGGTAGTTTTGTAAACTGGCTATGGGGAGCGGGTATCAAACCTGGAATCGCAATCGGCCAAAGCGACGACTGGGGCTATCAAGCCGTCGAGAATAAAACCTATTGCTACGATCTACACGCAACCATCCTGCATTTATTGGGCATCGATCATGAGAAGCTGACGGTGCTCCAAAATGGAATTGATCGACGGTTAACGGACGTCCATGGCAACGTGATCCATGCGGTTCTAGATAAACCCAACACTTAAGGGAATTGACGACGATGAGATTCTGCATTCTAGCGTTGATGCTGATCGGCACTGGCTTGCATTCCGCGACTGCCATGGACCACGTAAGTGTCTCCGACGACAAGCGTTCGTTTGCACTAAAACCTAGCATGACAGCTTTCTCGCCGTGGGGTGTGAACTACGATCACGATGATTCCGGTCGACTGCTCGACGAATATTGGCTTGAGGAGTGGAATACCGTTGTACAAGACTTTCACGAGATCAAATCTCTCGGCGCGAATTGTGTCCGTATTCATTTGCAGTACGGCAAATTCATGGACGCAGCCGACAAGCCCAACGTCACCTCGCTTCAGCAACTTGCCAAACTCGTCAAGCTGGCTGAGGAAACGGGACTCTATCTCGATATTACGGGGCTAGCCTGTTATCACAAGGCGAACATTCCGGAGTGGTATGACGCTCTTTCGGAGGCAGACCGTTGGACCGCACAGGCCAAGTTTTGGGAAGCGATCGCAAACACTTGCAAGGAAAGCCCTGCTATCTTCTGTTACGACCTGATGAATGAACCGGTCGTTGGAGGTGGTACGTCACCGACGGATTGGCTCGCAGGTGAACCACTCGGTGGCAAGTATTTTGTCCAGCGGATAGCTCTTGATCTTGCGGGACGTACCAATGTTCAAGTTGCTCACGATTGGGTGCGTCAATTGAGCGAGGCGATTCGTCGCGTAGATCCCAAGCATCTCATCACGGTCGGAGTCATTCCCTGGGCGCACGTGTGGCCAGGGGCCAAGCCAATATTCTATGCACCGGAGCCGGCAAAGTATCTGGATTTCGTCAGCGTTCACTTTTATCCTGAGACGGGGCAAATGCAGAAGGCCCTCACTGCCCTCCAGGTTTACGACGTAGGCAAGCCGATTGTGGTCGAGGAGATGTTCCCGTTAAAATGCTCCTCGGCAGAATTGATCGAGTTTGTCCATCGCTCGAAAGGAGTGGCATGTGGCTGGATCAGTTTCTATTGGGGAAAGCCGATCGACGAACTCGATCAAAAGACGATTGTTGGCAAGATCACGGCCGATTGGTTTAAGGCGTTTCAAGCGGAAGCGACGGCTCGTGTGGGGAACTGAAGAGAGCTATAACCTGCATGGCATTTGCTTGGAGACAATAAAGTCATCGCGATCCGAGCATGTTATTGGAAGCAATGGCGCAAGGCAGGGGCGCGAGCCCGAAACTTAATGAAACTCGGCTTATCGCGAGAGTATGCGGTGAAAGGCTTAGTTGGTTCAAACCCTCAGCCTTCCATGCGGGCTTGCCCCGATGGAGGCAACAATTGGCTGCTACCTAGGCTTGAATCCTTTGCTGGCTCTCCACCGAGTTCATCACTGAGTTCATCTCGGTGGAAGCACCGTCTGGCAATAGGAGACGTTGCTCCCATCGGGTTGAAACCGATGGAGAGCGGAACGGCAGGACAGCTTGGTAGCCGTCAATTATCGTCCCGCTGGGATAAACCCAACGGTAACGTTTGTATCGCTCGCTACCCGGACTCTTCACACCATATCGATTGGCTTGGTTCGTCAACATTGACTCGCAAGTCTTGTTCGCAGTCCATTTGGAAAGAGCTGAGTGGTTTGAGAGATTCATTGCGATCTCCATTCCGAAGCCGCGATACCAAACCAATCGTTTGCCGCTTTTTCGGCGTCGGTAAGTTTTTGGTGCCATGTGTCTCCTGACACTGTTCCATCGGTCGATTCGTGACACAGAAGATAACCGCCTCCATCAAACTGTATTTCAAAGTTGATTAGGAGATGGCGTATTGGCGTCGGCAAGGCGTTGCAGCTCCAGCGGGAAGCCATCCCGAATGCTCTTCGCCGCCGATAGTCATCGGACGGTTCTTAATAGATTTCAAGGTTTCCATCGGCATCCTGCATTGGCCGAACGACCATGTTGACCTAGCCCCAGTTAGCAAGGCTTCCATTTCGAAACGGACCGTCGGGAGGTTCGGTCCAACATTTTGTTATCGCTTCGTTTGTTTCGCTGCATTTTTTTTCCATTCGTCTTGAAGTTGAAGATAACCTGTAAGACTTTCATTTAACATTCTGCGCTCCTCTTCATTCGATCGATCGACATCTCGCAAAAGCTTCCTCTGTGTTTCGATCGATTGGGCAATCAATTTAAAGGCGACTTCAAAATCTTGACGTAGTGCGGCGACCTCAGCGCGATGTACGTTTCGTAGGGCTATCATATCCTCTTCCAATTTCTCGTTCTCCGAAAGACTCAAATACGCTAGAACGAGATCGAGAATCCGATTGTCTTTGTTCTGCGGAAACGAGCATTTGAATTGTTCTAAAAGCGTATAGCACGGAGGGGCTTTCTGATCCAATTTTCGTGCAACATAATCAATCGCCAAAGTGTATGCTTTTTCTTTTCCGATCGACGCCCCCCCCGAAATGACAACCCTTTGTGACCTAAATGCATCACAGATGTCTAAATCCTTGTACTCTTCGATTGCTTCGTCGAGCATTTTCATCAACACATCATATTCCTCTACGGTGTTTTTTGGTTCCACCAATTGATTAATCTTCGCTGCTTCTGTTTCGCGTTCATTTGCCAATGACCGCAATTCGAGTTGTCGCTTCTTGATTCGATTTATAACAATCATTTCAGCGTCTTCTTGATACGTGTGTGTATTTGCGACGATCGCTCGCAATCTTTCGCCAAGACCATCTGGCCTCCCAATCCAAGCGACGTTTGAGCGTCCGTCTACTACAACCGTGAGCGGGATTCCGTTCCATCCAGACGCCGTTGCGTACGAGTTCCATATCGTTCCGTCCGAGTCGACAATAAGAGTAGATGGGAGGCTGTTTTCGAATTTTGCGACGAATTTACGGATTGCGTCTTCATCCCTCTCAGAAA
>Ga0194045_1000551_pt1 | contig 12364 bp, 12 predicted proteins | sample JunL6211m_MetaG_FD_161686 | JGI IMG/M metagenome (GOLD analysis project Ga0194045, IMG submission 161686) | Anoxic zone freshwater microbial communities from boreal shield lake in IISD Experimental Lakes Area, Ontario, Canada - Jun2016-L626-11m | ecosystem: Environmental > Aquatic > Freshwater >...
GATATTGAGGTTTGATGCTCCAAGAGGTTGATTGAGTTCGTGAGCAATCGATGCTGATAAGGCGCCAGTAGCTGCTGTTTTATTGGCTTTCATCAGACCATAGATCAGGCGCTCTTTTTCTTTGAGGAGCTCGGTAATTTTTTTATTTTCATCTTTAGAATTTACTAAATCATTGGCAACTCTATTTTCTTTAGCGATCTGTTTTTGCAGATAAAAGATACCCAATCCGACAAAGGCAATAATGTTATTGGCATAAGTAAGCCATCGCAGAGCCAAAGCAAAAGGTTCTTCGGTGTAAAGGAAAATATTTGTTGGTCCGTCTCCACTCAAAATCTGATAGGTCCTAACAACATTGCCCATCAGCGTGAAGAAAGTTATCAAGGCAAGCCAACCAACAATCCTTGAGCCCTCTTTTTTATAAAATTTTATTAATTCCAATAATTGCCAGGCGATTAATACTTCTAGAGTAAGAGTGATCAAAGCAACGCGTTGGTGGAATGTATTTGGCGCCGTTCTTAGTGGTTCATAAAGAATGGCAACCCCCAGGGGTAGGAGCCAAATCAATAGAGTCTGTATTTTATTAAACGGTTTTCCGTTCCAAGACCGATACAAACAAATAAGGGCTATAGACGACATCAATAATGAAGTATTGGCTATCGTTAGGAGAAACTTATTGACCCATAATGCAAAACCAAAACTTAAGGCGCTAAGAGCATAAAAGCTGGTACTTAATGGCCAATAGATGCTAGGCCAGTCTACCCTCGAAGACTGAAATTGCGGAATTGCACTAAGCCCAATGGCTAAGGTAATTAAACCGAAAACAATAAAAAAGATTTGATTGGCGACTTCCATAATCTAGATAGTACTAAAGATTATTCAGATTGATGTTTTTAACTACATTGACGTCTGAATGCCTATTTCTGGTAGCAAAAGCTCGTTTAAATTCCTGGATTAGCCCGAATTTTTTTCACTAAAGATTGAGTGGCATTGGGATTGGAGCTATTTCCCCAACTAGATCTCACGTAATTAGCAATTTCCGTAATCTCTTGATCATTCAATTTAGAAGCAAATGCTGGCATTGCAATATAACCATCTCGTTGCTGGATGCCGCGGATCATCACCTTAATAATATCGCTAGGCTGAGCTGCTATGACTACAGGGTTACCTGCTAAAGGTGGAATAACACCCGTAATACCCCTGCCGGAGGACTGATGACAGCCACTACAGTTCTCTATATACAGTTTGCTGCCAACCAGATAGCTAGCATCCACTTTTTTACGATCTGCAGATAAGCTTGAGTTGGCTGGTATGGATTTGAGATAAGTAGCCATTGCCAATAAGTCTGTATCGGTCAATTTTCCAGTACTGTTATGCACAACCTCTTGCATCGGGCCCAATACAGTTGTCTTGCCCTTATAAGAACCCGTTTTAAGATATTGTGCAATATCTTCAGCTGACCACTTTCCGAGACCTGTCAGAGGATTTGAGGTGAGATTCAGAGCATACCAGCCATCAATTACAGAACCGGTATACGCCTTAGAATTTTCAATCGCCCCCATTAAGTTACGAGGGGAATGGCAAGCGCTACAGTGGCCTAGACCCTCTACCAAATAGGCGCCGCGATTCCAAACATCAGACTGAGCGGGATCTGGTTTATACGAACCCACTTTGAAGAATAATTCTCGCCACACAATCATGCTGGTACGAATATTGAAAGGGAAATCTAAATGATTGACTTCAATTGGGTTAGAGACAGCTGGAACCGTTCTTAAATAATCATAAATCTTATCCGAATCCTCTCTAGTCACCTTGGTATAGGCAACATAGGGCATAAAAGGATAGAGATCCTGATCTTTTTTATTTACCCCATTATGTAGAACACGAAAAAAATCATCTTTACTATAGGAACCAATACCTGTGGCGATATCTGGAGTAATGTTGGGCGTTAGCAAATACCCAAACTGATTAGCCATTTTGAGTCCGCCAGCAAAAGGTTTTCCGCCAGGTGCAGTATGGCAAGAAGTGCAATCGCCGGCTGTAGCCAAATATTGCCCTGCCTGTACAGATGTCTCTGCTTTTGCAAGCAAAGGGAATATTCCCGTCATACAGAAAAGCAATGCTAATAAGCTGGGAGATGCTGAAAAATTTTTCATAGTTTCTTATTCTTTAATATAAAAGAGAAATTAATTCTTAATCCCAACTTTACCTTTAGAAATATCCATAATGAGGCGTGAAAGTAAATACATTCTTGGGGTAATCGAGCTCACTAAAATATATTCATCGTCATTAGAGTGTGCGCCAAAACCTTGGACGCCCATACTCTCAATGACTGGATTTTGAGTATCGAGCGCTGCAAAGGCAGCATCTGTTCCACCACCAGCAGCCACTGTTCCTAAAATTAAGTCTCGGCCAATCTCTGCATACACTTTTTTTGCGTATTCGGCCATTTGTAAAGTCTGTGGACTAGGAACCATGGGTGGGCGACGACGCTCAAAACCAAGATCAATTTTAGTATCCGGTATTTGCTGCGTTTTTATACGCTCCCTCACCTTTTTCTCCACTACATCAAAATCTTCCTTCTTCATCACTCGTACATCAGCAGTGGCAAATGCAACTGAAGGTATGACGTTGCGATTAGTGCCCGCATTTGCCAAGGTCCAATTCATTTTGATGCCCTCTTTGGGATCAGACAAATCACGCATTTGCTGAATCTGGAATGAAAGTTCGTCTAAGGCATTGCGCCCTAACTCAGGAGCGGAGCCGGCATGTGATGCCTTCCCTGTGATATTTAAATTGACTGCCGCTATCCCTGCCGTCGTAAGGGCAATGCGATCTGATTTTGCTTGTGATGCCTCACAGGAAAAAGTAGCATCATGCTCCGCACCGAGCTTCGAGAAATAAGCTCGTGCTGCCGGTGAACTGATTTCTTCATCGCCATTAATGAGTACCGTAATTTTTCCATACTCATTAAATTTCAACTTTTTTAAACTGTCGATGGCATGCAAAATTAATGCTATTCCTTGCTTATCATCAGAAATCCCAAGGCCATAAGCACGGTCTCCATCAACCCTAAATGGCTGCTTAGCCAGCATCCCTTTTAGATATACGGTATCCATATGCGCAATCAAGAGTATTTTCTTAGTACCGCTACCTTTGAATTCGGCTTTCACCATGCGTCCTGGTTTTTCAGGTGTGTCGTGCATTCGATACATGCTTGCATCTGGCTCGATAAACTCGACCTGCCCACCAAGCGCTTTAAGCCGATTGAAAATGAGTTGCGATATCTTGTCTAAACCTTCACGGTCTCTACTTCCAGACTCAATCGATACCAATTCTTTTAAAGTATTTAAATAGGGCTTTTGCTCTTTTTCAACTACTGAAAAAATAGGCTCTTGCGGGGCGGCAATGCCCACTGTTGAAATACCCATTACAGCGCAAACAACTAAGATGAATTTTTTCATTTGACCCTCGATAGATACAGTTTAGCCGCCGCTTCCTGAGCAATCACTTTTTCTCGGAAATTGACCAATAGAGTTTGATGTTGGGCGCTATTTTTCGTCTTGATGCGATAAAAAATACCAAGAACAATAAACCAGACTGGCAAGAAATAAAGTGCAATGCGGGTTTCGTCACTGAGAGTGAGTGCGTACAAGACAATAGCAAAGAATACAAAAGCAACATAAGGCATCACTTTACTAAGTGGCATTTTGAAATCAGATTCATCATGAGCCTGTGGGAGCCGCTTGCGATAGGTTAAATACGCAATCAAGATCATGGACCAGATATAAATAAAGATGATGGCCGCTACGCTTCCTACCAATTCAAATGCGGACATCACTGATTTGGTCGTTGTCAGGATTAAAGCGGCTGAAAGCATGAGGCCTGTAGCCAAAAAGATTCCTCCCGTGGGAATCTTGTAAGAAGAAAGCCTGCCAAAGACTGCAGGCGCATGATGCTGTTTAGCTAAACCATACAACATGCGTGAAGTGGCATAAACCCCACTATTGCTAGATGACGTCGCTGAGCTGATGACTACTAAGTTAATAATAGATGCAGCGCTGACCATGCCTACTAAGGAAAACATTCTCACAAAAGGACTTTCATCAGGAGATATGTCGATCCAAGGCGTAACCATCATCAAGACAACGACTGTGCCAATATAAAAGATCATGATTCGCACTGGCAGTTTATGAATGGCATCTGGTAATAGGACTTTAGGATTTTTTGACTCCGCCATCATCGTGCCGACAATTTCCATGCCAGCAAACGCAAAGATTGTCGACTGTAAACCAGCAAGCAAGCCAAATACTCCATGGGGAAAGAAGCCGCCATACGACCACAAATTACTCACCTTGGCCTCTACTCCACTAGGAGATACAAAGCCGATAAAGCACAAATAAATGCCTAAAGCGATCAAGCCAATAATGGCGACTACTTTAATGATGGCCATCCAAAATTCAAGTTCACCAAATGCTTTCACGGTAAGGAGGTTTAAAGTCAGCAATAAGAGAATGAAGCCCAGCGCTGAAACCCAACCGGGCAAGTCAGGGAACCAAAAAGAGACATAGCCTGTAATGGCAATAATTTCGGCGATGGCAGCCACAATCCAAGCAAACCAATAAGACCAGCCTACAAAAAAGCCTGCAGCAGGCCCCAAAATATCTTCTGAGAAATCAACAAAGGACTTGTAATTGAGGTTGTAGAGCAATAACTCGCCCATCGCTCGCATCACAAAGTAAAGAATAAAACCGGTGAGAGCATAAATCAGAATGATCCCAGGCCCTGCCAATGAAATCGTTTTTCCTGAGCCCATGAATAAGCCGGTACCAATGCAGCCGCCTATGGCAATCATTTCAATATGACGGCGACCTAAGCCACGGTGTAATTCTGTTTTAGTATCCATCGGCGTCTCTTACCAAAAGTAGTAATGATAAATAAGAATACAGGTTCAGGTGCTTGGTATTAGCAATCGTTTTTCGATGCTTCTGGCAAGCAATACAATCACTGAAACTAGCGCTAAATATACCAAGGCGGTGAGAAGGTAGGCTTTAAAAAATTGGAAATTAGTAGCTGCTAGCTCTTGCATCCGGGCAAAAAACTCGGTGTACTGGATTAAAAATGCTACGGAACTATCTTTGAGGTTGCCAATCACTTGATTGGTTAGCGCTGGCACGGAGGAACGCAATACCTGCGGCAAGGTAATCAAGCGAAATATTTGTGCTGGCCGAAAGCCTTGAGCTGTTGCCGCCTCAAGCTGACTCATATCCAAACCATTAAATGCGGTTTTTAAATAAGCAGCATTGTAGGCAGCCACATTTAAAGTAAATCCAATCACAGCCACCGTAAATGGACTTAATCGGATTCCCCACTGAGGAAGTCCGTAGTACATCAAAAATAAGAGGACGATCAGCGGCATACCAATAAAGAAAGAAATGTATGCATTAACAGCATTGCGTACAAGCTTGTTTTTACTAACCGTCAGATAGAAAACAAAAACACCTAATAAAAATCCAGTGATGCTAATAATGACTGCCAATTGCAGGGTATTCACAAGCCCAGCAAGTATTTGTGGCATTTGCTCCAGCAGGTCACGCTCAAAGGAAGTCCAGGAGCCCATTAGATAGACTTTCTCTTGCCAAAGAAGGCTTGCAGCTCTGGATCAGAATGGTCGTTCGCCAGGACATCAATGCGTTCATCTGCCCGAATCACGCCACGATCTAGAAAAAGTACTCTGTCAGAGATAACGCTAGCTAAATCTAAATCATGCGTCACACAAATCATAGTGATCCCATGGTGATGTAAGCGATTAATCATATCCCCCACATCTCGTGACATGACTGGATCTAATGCTGAGGTTGGCTCATCTAACAAGAGAACAGCAGGATCCATCGCCAAAGCCCTTGCAATAGCAACACGCTGCTTTTGACCGCCTGACAATTGTGAAGGATATTTACTTTGATGAGGCGTCATCTCAAATTGAGACAATTCATGTAGCGCTTTATCATTTGCCTCTTTTAGCCCCATACCCTCTAATTTACGTAAGGCTAATGAGACATTTTCTAATACGGTCAAGTGGCTATACAAGGCAAATTGCTGAAATACAAATCCAATCTGTTTACGTAGCTGCCTGACATCTACCTGAGGACCGAGAATTTCTTTCCCTTGAAACTGAATCGATCCAGAGGTAGGCTCTACCAGTCTATTAAGGCACCTCAATAAAGTAGATTTGCCACTGCCTGAAGAACCCATCAAGACCTTTACCTCACCTTGGGCCAACTCTAAGTTAACTCCAGAGAGTACGGCTTGATCACCAAATTGTTTAGTAAGGTCCCGAATGGTAATGACGGTCATGCCACAGCCTCTTTCATATTCGGAATTTCATAATGCTTTTGAATAAGTTGAACACCTACCAATAAAATTCGGTAAATTGCAAAATATAGAATTCCAACGGCGAGGTAGATCTCAATTCCCTTGAGGGTAGTAGCGGTCAGATTCATGGCCTCCTTCGTAATCTCTGGAATACCAACGGTATAGGCAAACGGCGAATACTTCAGAACAGAAGTAAATTCATTGACCATGCCAGGGATAGCAAAACGGAGCATCTGGGGGATTTCAATATATCTGAGCACTTGGATGCGACTCATACCCATAGCCTGTGCAGCAATAATTTCTGCAGAGTCAACTGAATTGAACGCGCCACGAAATACTTCAGTTAAATAGGCGCCAGCAACTAGACCCAGACTCATAGCCATCGCTAATAATGGTGGTGGTTTAATACCAATGCCCGGCAGGCCAAAGTACACCATAAATAGCAGAACCAGAACTGGCACGCCTCGAAAGACGTAGGTATAAATGTCAATTAGAAAAGAAATGCTTCTGTTTGAAAGTCTATGCAAACTAGAGAGCAGCAGACCAACCACAAGGCCAGTCATACTGCAAACCAGAGTGACTACGACGGTATAGACAACACCTTTTCCTAGCTGTAACAGAATCTCTAGAAGACTCATGGCTAAATTTGCCGAAAGCTTAATTCATCCATTTATTTAAGATGGCTTTGATTTTTTCAGGACCTAGTTCAACGAGATATTTATCAAAGTCATCCCGCAACTTAGAGCCCTTAGCAAAGGCAAATCCCAATTGATCATTGCCGCTAAATACATACGAACTTTGTAGCGGCAGCTTGAGCTTATTTTGGTAGTTCAAGAGTACAGGCTCTTCAATAAACGCTAAATCAATATTGCCATTCTGCAGGTCTGTTACTACTTCGGCATAGGAAGGATAAAGCTTTACCTTGCTTAAAGAGTAATAGCCCTTCGGCTCGAGATCGTTTTTGATCAAATCATCGTAAGCCATACCACGTGGATAGCCAATGGAGTATTTCTTAAGCTGATTTAAGTCTGTAATCTGAATATTTTTGCTTTTTAGACTTACCAAATGCCAGGAGTTATCGTAATACGGCTTAGAAAAATCCATCGCCTCTTTGCGCTTATCGGTGATCGAGATACCAGAAAAAGCAACGTCAGCTTGACCGCTTGATACCGCTCCAAGCATCCCCTGCCAATCATATGCAGTGACTTTTAGAGTGCAACCACGAGCCTGACAATAGCCTTGAAAAATATCCATATCGGCGCCAACAATCTGGCCGTTTTGATCAAAGAGCATTGGAGGTGAAGATGGCGATACGGCCACCTTAATCTCTTTTGAATTTGTTCCCTTGGAGCAGGCAATGATTCCAAGACTCAAGATACTGGCTAGCAATACTAAAAAAAGGCGCTTCATATAAAAACTCCTAAGGTTAAGATTGAATCAATTGATTGTATAGAGGCCTGCTTTTTAAAACTTATCTATATTCTAAGCATTTAGTGGGCTAAAGATGCAAAAACTTATGCCCTGAATTAGTCCCTCCAGGTGGGATGTTTATCCATCACTGAAATAAATAGCTCAGACTCCATATATTGGCGCAACCATCTTTGAAGATGAGGGAATGGTAATTCTGCGAACCTTTGCTGATCGACCATCATGAACTGTCGAATAAATGGAAAAATGGCCACATCCACCCATGTCATTTTGTCGCCTAGTAAATATTGGCTTGATTCCAGCGCAGCTTCCATCGGTTTTAGCATCAACCCTATTGCATCAGTCAAAACTACTGCTTGATTTAAATGAGGATATCGATTGGGATATTTGTATTGATCTAGTAAATTCTTAAATAGTTCATCATTTTTTTCAATCCAAGTACGCGCAATATCCTCATCAAGCCTCGCCCAACCATCTGGATCAGATACCTTTAATGCCCATCGCATGATATCTATGCTTTGATCTAGGACAAGTCCATCTACACATAAAACCGGAACGGTTCCTTTGGGTGATAGACGCAACATAGACTGCGGCTTATTTCTGAGTTCAATCTCTCGGTGTTCAACCTGAATGCCAGCATATTGCAATGCCATTCGAGCCCTCATAGCATAGGGACACCTACGGTAAGAATACAAAATCGGCAGCGAATTCAACTGACTTTGACAAGCTCTTGTAATGCGGCTCTGACGTTCTTTGGAATCGGCGTGGATGTACTACTCAATCGATTAACGTACACATGTACAAAGTGCCCTAGTGCGCAGGCAACATCCTCATTATTTTTGAAGATCGCAACCTCGTATCGAATACTGCTCTTTCCTAAATGAACGACTTTTAATCCCACATGAATTAAATCAGGGTACACAATTGGTGCAAAGTACTGACATTGAGTTTCAACCACTAAGCCTATTTCTTGATCCTGATGGATATCTAATACATTGTGCTCAATCAAATAGCGATTGACTGCTGTATCAAAAAATGAGTAGTACACCGCATTATTGATATGCCCATACACATCATTGTCATTCCATCTCGAATGGACTTCTTCAAATGCAACAAAATCTGCACGAGTAGGAGGGGAGGATTTCTGATTACTCATAAGGCTTCTTTATAAAGAGCGGTAGCATCGGCTAAAGTAATTTCACGGGGACTATTTTGTAATAAGCGGGTTTGCAGCATGGCATCGCTTGCTAACTGGTCAACATCATCTGAGGTAATGCCGACTTCTAGCAATCCCTTTGCTAACCCCAATTCACCAGAGAGCCCACCTAAATAATCTGCTAACTGAGTTGCTTGCTCTGTAGTGGACCCTTGTAATCCCGGCTTGATGATTTGTCCGAGTTGCGCGTACATACCATGCGCTTGTTCAATATTAAAGCGCATCACAGGACCTAACATTAAAGCATTAGATAAGCCATGTGATACATGAAATCTGGCTCCGATCGGATATGCCAATGCATGTACCCCTGCTACTGGTGCATTTGTAAATGCCATACCGGAGAGGCAAGCACCTAAGAGCATGTTCTCGCGAACCAGGATGTCATTGCCCGTGTTAACTGCCGCATGAAGATTGCCAGCTAATAATCTGAGTGCTTCTTTTGCCAAGCAATCAGAAATTGGATTTTTTAAGCGCTTAGTAGTAAATGCTTCAATCGCATGCACCATTGCATCAATACCAGTTGCTGCTGTCACGTGTGCCGGCAAGCCTAAGGTCAGTTCAGCATCTAGCAAGGCAACATCGGGTAAGAGCTTTGGAGATACAACGCCTTTCTTCTCACTCTCACTGACTGTGACGATGGAAATAGTAGTGACCTCAGAGCCCGTTCCTGCAGTGGTGGGAACTAAGATGAGCGGTAGTCGTGGGCCTTTAGCCATACCGATACCATAGACATCGCCCAACATTTCTTTTCCGGGCGCTAGGAGAGCTACCAACTTGGCAACATCCATAGAGCTACCGCCACCAAACCCGACAATGAAGTCTGCCTTACATTCCTGAGCAAGCTTTACAGCGCTATCAATCACAGAAACTGGTGGATCAGCCTGGACATCCGAAAAAACCTGTAGGGAAAGTTTCAACTCCTTGAACTGAGGAAGTGCCTTATTTAATAATCCAGCCGCTAAAACACCGGGATCAGTCACAATAAGTACAGATTTACCGCCACGCTCAACAATACGTTTAGCTAAATTAGCAGACCCGCCCCGCTCTACGATGATGGAGTGTGTTGAGTGAAAGTCAAATTGCATTTCTTTGCCCTATTGAAATCAAGCTTAGTTGATTTAAAAACATCTTACCTGAGCGACTACAGAAATCATAACCTAGGTAATCTTTTACGGGCCTTGATCCTCTGGGTTCAGAGATCCACTCTGGTACGAATTTCCAGGATTTGTCATGCCTTGTTATAGGGGGCTCTTTTCAGCCGATTTATGCTTAAAACCTAGGGCTTTTACCAATGAATCGTCCTCTATTAAAGCAATGCTGCCAACCCTATAATGATTTGATAAATTCATATCCACTATCAAGGGGCTATCGTGCGCTATCTAACTTATTTCAAAACATTCGCCAGCATTCTCATTTGCCTTGCGGCCTTGACAACATTTTCCCAAGCAGCTGATGTATTTCCATCTAAGCCCCTTAAAATTATTGTTACGGCTGCTCCCGGAGGAACTACCGATATTGCATCTCGAGCACTTGCAGATCAACTTGGAAGAGAATTAGGACAATCAGTATTAGTTGAGAATAAGGCAGGGGCTGCTGGAATTATTGCCCTACAGGCATTAATTGCTAGTCCAGCAGATGGCTACACCATGGCGATGGGCAATATTGGCACCAATGCTATTAACTATGCTTTATACAAAAGCTTGCCATATAAATCAGAAGATATGCGAGCCATTAGCGTAGTTTTGGCCACTCCTAATGTGATGGTAGTGAACTCCGCCTTCCCGGCCAAGACCGTCGCTGAGTTTGTGGCACTGGCCAAAGCAAATCCCGGTAAATATTCATTTGCATCCTCGGGTAGAGGACAGTCAATTCACATGTCAGGTGAATTGTTTAAAAACATGTCCGGGATTGATATTGTTCATGTGCCTTATAAAGGCGCAGGCCCTGCTCTGATTGACTTATTGGCAGGGCAAGTAACAATGATGATTGATAACTTACCGAGTTCTATGGAACATATTCGCAGTGGCAAACTACGCGCCTTAGCGGTTACCAGTAAAACCCGTAACCCTGATTTACCAGATGTACCCACTATGCAAGAAGCGGGCTACCCTAACTTTGAAGTGATTGCTTGGTTTGGTCTATTTGTGCCAGCTAAAACGCCTCAGCCTGTAGTAGACAAGATTTATGCTGCGCTGAAAAAGGTTTTAAATTCGCCTGAAACCAAAGCGAAGTGGAAAGATTTAGGTGGATGGGGAATTGGTGATACCCCTGCTAACACCGATCTATTTGTAGCAGCTGAAAAGAAAAAATGGGAAGATGTCGCCATTCAGGCTAAGATCCCACGCGAATAAACTCCTGAATCATTTACTGCAAAGACTATAAGCCTAGCATCTCACGTGCTTCGCGCGCGGATGCTAGCTCGCCACCCATACTTTCAATTAAGGTCTTTGCTTTAATAACTAACTCAGCATTGGTTTTGCAAAGCACGCCCTTGCTAAGGTAGATATTGTCTTCCATGCCAACGCGTACATGACCACCGTATAACCAAGCTTGAGCAACGATTGGATACTCCGCGCGACTAATACCAAAAGCAGCCCAAATTGCTCCCTGAGGAAGTTGATCACGCATATATAACAAAGTAGCTGGATCGGTATTTAAGCCATACTTCACGCCCATCACAAAGGTGAAAAGCCCTGGGCCATCAATCGTTCCGTCCTGTAACAAATCTTTAGCCAAATTGAGATCACCGGTATCAAAAATCTCTAGCTCAGGCATTACCCCCGCATCACGAATCACTTTAGCCATCTTGCGCACGTTAGATGGCGTATTCATTACCACATCGGCACCTGAATTCATGGTGTTTAAATCTAATGAACAAATATCTGGCTTTAGCTGGGCAACATGCTCTACTCTTTTGAGTGGATTACACAAAGTGGTTCCTGGTGCAAACACCTTCGGATCATCTTCGCTCGGTACATACCTGCCTCCAGGACCGGTAGTTAAGTTAATAATGAGCTCTTGATTTTTAGCTTTGATTAAACGCATCACTTCCGCATAATGGTTTAAATCCATGGATGGCTTACCGGTATCAGGATCGCGTACATGAATATGTACTACTGCGGCTCCTGCATCAGCAGCACCTAAGCATGACTCTGCAATTTGAGCAGGAGTGATTGGCAAGTAAGGGGTCATCTCGGGTTTGGTGAGATTACCTGTTACTGCACAAGTTAAGATTGTTTTATTCATGATTTACCAAAAAGAACATTAATAAAGCATTGTTGCATTTACAAAATTTAGATTGCCTGCTCAACGCCTGGCTCCCCAAAAGTACCTGAGCATACTGGCCTTAGG
>Ga0194045_1000552_pt1 | contig 12363 bp, 12 predicted proteins | sample JunL6211m_MetaG_FD_161686 | JGI IMG/M metagenome (GOLD analysis project Ga0194045, IMG submission 161686) | Anoxic zone freshwater microbial communities from boreal shield lake in IISD Experimental Lakes Area, Ontario, Canada - Jun2016-L626-11m | ecosystem: Environmental > Aquatic > Freshwater >...
GGGTTGTCGCAAAAACCGTTGAACCGCCAGAGATGATTCGACATGCGACAGTGCCCAAGGGAAAAACAGCGTGGTTGAGCGTCACAGCGGAATAACAATCCAATGAAACTGAGACGCAATTCGATGAGTCCGCTCCGATTCGATAGGACGGGCGGACTGAACCCTAACGGCGGCATTGATTCTGAGCAGATAAACGCAACAACGCTTCAGCTTGCAAAAATTCGCGACGATATGATGTCGGGGGCGCTCGATTCGAACGCAGGTAACGCGTTCGTGAGGGGCCCAGACGAGATGTTAGCATCTTATGCGGCTGATCGGAGGGGCAGCGTTCTGGGGCGACTGTTCAAGCGTGCATCCTACATGCATACGATCGTCGATCGGGTTGTCATGCTTGGGAGCGGTGCTTGCTGCACGGGAGCCAAAGCCATTCTGGAATCTTGTTGTCAGCCATTTTGGAACGAACTGTCTCGGGCCGATCGGGGGAGCAAGCCTCGGATTTACTTCAACGGCAACAGCTTCGATAATGATTCAATACAAGGCTTGTTGCATCTGCTCGACGCACACAAAGGGAAACCAGCTTCAAGCGAATTGGAGCGATGGGCCCTCGTGGTTATCGACAAAAATGGCGACGCCCCGGAAACATCGTCAGCCCTCCGGCAGTTTCTTGCTGCTCTTCAGACGAGCACAGGCTTGGATCGCGAGAAGCTCGTCGAACTCCTTGTCCCGGTCACCGGCCAGAAGAGCAGAATGCATGAAATGGTTACGCAACTAGGCTCAACCGACATTTATCCCATTCCCGAAGGAGTGGACGATCCATTTTCGGTACTGTCCGTCGCTGGCTTGGTACCGGCAGCGATGCTTGGCGTTAATGTCATCGAGCTGCTTCAAGGGGCAGTCGCCATGACCGAGCATTTTGCAACTGCCCCACCTCAGGAAAACGTCGTTCTACAATACGCTGCGACCAACCATTTGCTCGAAAAGCAGCGCGGCCTTCCTGCTCGGGTCTTGAGGCTATGGAGCAAGGCACTCGAGCCCTTCGGTTTTTGGTACGAGCAACTTGTCTCGGAGAGCCTAGGCAAAGAATTTGCCGGCGTCACGCAAATATCCATGGTGAAGACGAGTGATTTGTTTTCGCGACACCAACGGCCTCTGCACGCCAACAGGGACACAGCCATGAACCCCCACAGGGACACAGCCGTGAACAACATCATTGTCGAAGAAGTTCGATTCGACGCGTTGCCGGTCCAAAACGGAGAAAATGACCTGGATTTCAAGTGTGGTGTATCCGAAGAAACCTTGCCAGGAGCCCTAAAACGGGTAATCGCGGCGGCGAACGAAGAGTTGAAACTCGCGGGGCGCCCGTCGACCAATCTCTTTGTACCTCGCGTCGATGAGTTGCACATGGGCCAACTCTTTCAAATGATGATGTTGGCAACCGCTGTCGAAGGTCGATTTATGGGCGTCAAGCGAGCGGTAGGCGGTGAGATAGGCTTGTAGTGCTGCTTTGCAGGTTGATTTTTGAGTAGTGGATCTTGTTGAAGATCCTGAATCTGTGGGATCTTTAACAAGATCCACTACCCCAACCCTAATTCTCAATTGAAACGCAGCACGAGCCTATCATTTTCAGCTTGACAGGCGGTAAGCCTATACTGCTAATGGATCGAGAAAATAGCCATTTTGAAAACCGATGTAGTTACGATACTTCTCGGTTTCCAGTTCCAAGGGTTGTGATTGGTGGATAAACTGTTCTTTTTCGCACGCGTTCCACGTGTCGAACCCTACACTTAAGAAGACAATGCAACGGAGTTTTTAGCTCGTGACGACTCAATATATCGAAGCAATTGCAGGAAACATCACTCCCGAAATGGAGTTTGTGGCAAAACGTGAACTGTTGACTCCGGAACTAATCCGAGACGAAGTTGCGGCTGGTCGGATGGTGATTCCAGCCAACAAGGTTCATTTGCAAGGTCGATTGGAACCCATGTGCATTGGGATCGCTTCCAAATGCAAGATCAATGCCAATATCGGAAACTCGGCTGTAACCAGCAACGTCGATGAGGAACTAGAAAAGCTTCACGTGTCAGTCCATTATGGGGCCGACACGGTTATGGACTTATCGACAGGCAAGGATATCGATAATATTCGAGCCAAAATCATTGCTGCTTCGCCAGTTCCTATCGGCACCGTTCCCATCTATCAAATGCTGGAAGAGCTCGGTGGCAACATCGAAGACATGCGAGCCCAGCATTTCTTGGATATGGTCGAACATCAAGCCAAGCAAGGTGTTGACTACATGACGATTCACTGCGGTGTCTTGCTCGAGCATTTGCACATGACAGTCTCTCGCGTGACCGGAATCGTGAGTCGAGGTGGTTCGCTCATTGCCAAATGGATGATGGTTCACCGCAAGCAAAATCCGCTCTACGAAGCGTTCGATGATCTTTGCGACATCATGAAACAATACGATGTGACTTGGAGCTTGGGCGATGGGTTGCGACCTGGTTCGATTGCGGATGCGAGCGACGAAGCCCAGTTTGCAGAGCTCGATGTACTCGGCAAACTGTGCACACGAGGCTGGGCGCGAGGAACCCAAGTCATGGTCGAAGGTCCGGGCCACATACCGATGGACCAGATTGAGATGAACATCAAACGACAAATCGAGGTCTGTCATGGTGCTCCCTTTTACGTTCTCGGACCTTTGGTCACCGATGTCGCTCCAGGCTATGACCACATCACGAGTTCCATCGGTGCGGCTTTGGCAGGCTGGAGTGGAGCTGCCATGTTGTGCTACGTTACACCGAAAGAACACCTTGGTCTGCCGAATCGTGAAGACGTTAAACAAGGTGTCATTGCTTATAAGATTGCAGCTCACGCGGCGGACGTGGCCCGCAAACGGCCCGGGGCTCAAGATCGCGATAATGCCCTGTCTAAGGCCAGATTCGCTTTCGACTGGAATGAGCAATTCCGCTTGTCGCTCGATCCAGAAACAGCTCAAGCGTATCACGACGAAACATTGCCTCAAGACACTTTTAAGAGCGCTCACTTTTGTAGCATGTGCGGCCCCAAGTATTGCTCGATGCGAATTACGGAAGACATCCGGAAAATGGCTGCCGAAAGCACAGAACCATTCTTGGTCGAGATTAAGAATTAAGAGTTAGGCACGCATCCACGTAGCACACGCTGCCAGCCTGTTCATGGAAAAACAGGCTGGCAGCCTGTGCTACCGCTATCTTTTGCGATGCCGCTCGCCGAACATCGCAGGAAAGTCTGTTCCTCGCATCAACCTGCGGTGTCCTAAATCGAGTCGTCTTTGTTCGTTCCCTTTTTGTCTTCGTTTCTTCGATCCAAGCCCGCTCGCTCCATCAGAGACGTTCGTTGAGAGAGGTCGATTTGATCGTCATCCCCGGGAGGCGGCCCCATCGCACCCAGATCCTCCGGATTGTATCGGATTTCGTATTGGTGTTTAGCGATGGATAGGATGATGCCGGGGTCAAGTCGCTTTCTTACCACACGGTACCCATTCACCTTGGTACCATTTCGGCTATCCAAATCCTTGACAAACCAATATCCTTGTTCGAGCGTCAGCCGACAGTGTTGGCCTGATACATTCGAGAATCGCAAGACAATATCGCAGTTGTCCCTACGACCGATCAAGATGCGGTCCTTTTTAAGAGGAATATCTTCGCCGCCACCGGTTGGAACGAGGAATCCGTAGTCTGCCATAGCTGCACTCTAAAAAAGAAACGGGAAAGCGTTTTGTGGGCGATTCGGAATCGACCCTTTTTAGTTCTTAAACTTTACGTTCGATAAAATCGCGCGTCAACGATTCATTCGCGAATCCCGCGCAGTCCCATGAAATTTCAGTCGAAAGGCTTAGCTAGTGCCGAAAGTAACCGTTTTATTTGGTCTTCTGCTTTGCGGTTTGTCCGCAGTCGTCGTGATTCTCAAGCAGAGCTTCAGCCTTGGTACTTGGCTCATTCCAACCGGATTCGGACTGCCACTCGTCATTTTAGGCCTCTTGGCGGTGCAGAGTCCGACGTCCAGGAAACACTACATGCATGCCGCCGTGACGATTGGGCTGCTTGGTGGACTACTTGCTTTGTTCCAGGGAATATCTCAGCTCGTGAAACTCGCCAGGGGAATAGAAGTGAACACGCTAGCTGCCGGCATGGTTTGGACGATGGCGGTCCTATGCCTTGCGTTTGTCGGACTGTGCATTCAATCGTTCATAGCAGCCAGAAAGGCCCGCGAGCAAAAGGTGTAGGCACATTCCATGTGCCGTCCACCCAAAGTAGTAGGCAAATTCCATGTGCCGTCCACCAGGAATCCTGGCAAAAACTCGACTGCGAACGGCACGGCGGAGCGTGACTGCACCTTTTTGTCGGCTGTGCCTAAACTGACTTACCCAATTATTTCGTTGACGAAAATGCTTCACGGCGTTGCCCTTACCCTCTAACCCCTTACATGTAAATGTGGATCTCGATCAAACAAGCCCGGCAACCCGGGTCCATTGGCCAGCAAGCACAAGTGCGAGGATGGGTTCGCACCCGGCGTGATAGCAAAGGAGGCTTCAGCTTCATCGAAGTAAACGATGGTAGTTGCCTCGGCAATTTGCAGATCATTGCAGATAGCAGTCTTGCAAACTACCAGTCGGAAATTACTGCGCTCTCGGTAGGAAGTAGTGTTGTGATCACCGGGGAAATCAAAGCCAGCGCCGGACAAGGTCAATCCACGGAGATGGTAGCTAGCGAAGTGCGAATCACGGGCATCGCGAGTGCAACCGACTACCCTTTGCAAAAGAAGCAACATTCATTCGAGAAGCTGCGGGAGTGGGCTCACTTGCGGCCTCGCACCAATACATTTGGTGCGGTAGCCCGCGTTCGAAACCGATTAAGCTTTGCGACTCATCAGTTTTTTCAGAATGATGGCTTTTTGTACGTGCACACGCCAATCATTACTGCCAGCGATTGTGAAGGTGCGGGGCAAATGTTTCGAGTCACCACACTGCCGATCGACAAGCTCCCGATGGTTAACGGCAAGGTGGATATGAGCCAGGACTTTTTCGGCAAGGCCTCGTATTTAACGGTCAGCGGACAGCTCGAAGGCGAAACCTATGCGACAGCCTTGAGTAAGATTTACACGTTTGGTCCGACCTTTCGTGCGGAAAACTCGCATACATCCAGGCATTTGTCGGAGTTTTGGATGATCGAACCGGAGATGGCGTTCTTTGAACTTGCGGACAACATGACCTTGGCCGAACGCTATCTGAAATACATGATCCACGATGTGTTGACCCATTGCGCCGAAGACATGGAGTTCTTCGAGAAACGGATTCAACCCGGAGTCACCGCCGCATTGCAACTTGTATTGGATACGCCTTTCACTCGTCTGTCCTATACGGAGGCCGTGGAGATTCTTACTAAGTGCGATGAAAAGTTCGAGTACCCAGTCTCGTGGGGCATCGATTTGCAAGCCGAACATGAAAGGTACATCACCGAAAAGCACGTGCAAGGCCCAGTCGTCTTGTACAACTATCCCAAAGAAATCAAATCGTTCTATATGCGCCTCAACGACGATGACAGGACTGTCGCTGCGATGGATGTACTCGTTCCTGGTGTCGGCGAAATCATCGGCGGCAGCCAACGCGAAGAGAGACTCGACGTACTCACCGAACGCATGCTTGCTTCGGGATTGAAGGCAGAAGACTACTGGTGGTATCTCGATCTGCGTCGGTTCGGTACGGTACCTCATGCGGGCTTCGGTTTAGGGCTTGAACGAATGGTACAGTACACCACAGGAATGACGAACATACGCGATGTAATTCCGTTTCCTCGGGCTCCGGGAAGTTGTGATTTCTAGAACGATCGAAGCATTTCAGTCTCCCCCATTTCAGTCTTCCGCATTGCAGCCTGAATCGTTACGATTCGGGTGAGCAACACCTTGAGACGTCCAGCATCTTTACCTATCTCTAATTGCCCTATTTGAGTGGCCTATGTCCTCCTTGTTTGCCCGATCAAGCGGTTTGCTGCTCCATCTTACGTCCCTCCCGGCAAGGCCGCTTGGAGCACCTGTCGACGGACTGCCGGGTACAGATGGTGTTTGGAGTTCGGGCGATTTGGGTTCCGGAGATCTGGGTCCTTCGGCTTACGAGTTTATTCGTTTCCTTCATGCTGCGGGCCAGCGTTGGTGGCAAATACTTCCGACGGGCCCAACGGGTTATGGCTTTTCTCCGTATCAATCTCCTTCCTCGTTCGCAGGCAATCCGCTTCTGATCAGTCCAGCACTGCTAGCTCGCGATGGTTTGTTGCGAATGGAAGATTGGCAGGAGGCCGCCAAGTTGAGCTCGACGGATTCGCGAATCGATTTGGGTAAGTCGCATTTCGCGATGTCATCCAGTAAACGCATGGAACTACTGAGGTTAGCCTTTCGTCGATTTCAAAACATTCCTTCGGACTTGCATGCTCAACTTGCAGAATTTCGCCACAATCAATCCGACTGGCTTGTGGAGCACTGCCTGTTTATTGCTTGCAAGAACTACCATAACGATCAGGCTTGGAACGATTGGGACCAAGGACTAGTCCGCCGCGATCCGCAATCGATTTCGCAATGGTCGGAAAAACTCAGGGTCGCGTGTGAGTTCGAAGCGTTCATCCAGTTTCTATTCGAGCGTCAATGGCAAGAGTTGCGACAGTATGCAATCGCAAACGGTGTCGGAATCATCGGCGACATCCCGATTTTCGTTGCGATGGATAGCTCCGACGTGTGGTCGATGCAGCATCTTTTTGAGTTGGATGATCATGGCAATCCAACCGTGGTTGCTGGAGTTCCGCCCGACTATTTTGCCACACTAGGGCAACGCTGGGGCAATCCGCTTTACCGTTGGGATGTACATAAAAGCACTGGTTACGAATGGTGGATGCGACGCATCAAGCGTACGCTCCAATTGTGCGACTTGTTGCGAATCGATCACTTCCGTGGCTTTGAGTCCTATTGGGAAATACCCTCCAGCATGCCAGATGCGAGGGTCGGTCAATGGCGGCCCGGTCCTGGCGACCACTTCTTTGAAACGTTGCAACGCTCCATCCATGGGACATTGCCTGTGATTGCCGAGGACTTAGGATTTATCACCGACGAAGTTCGTCAGCTTCGAGATCGTTTTCATTTTCCTGGCATGAAAATTATCCAATTTGGATTTGGCGATGGGGACAGCAAATCGCTCGATCTGCCACATAACTATCCAGTTCACTGCATCGCCTATACCGGAACGCATGACAATGACACGACGGTGGGTTGGTTTCACAGCCGAGCTGGCGAGGGGAATACACGATCCCAAAGCGAGCTCGACCGAGAAATTGCATTTGCGCTTCGATATCTGAATTGCGCGCCGGAACAAATCCATTGGGCAACGATACGCGCGATTTGGAGCTCCGTGGCGACCATGGCGATAACGCCCGTGCAGGACTTGTTGGGATTGCCGAAAGACGCTCGCATGAATACACCTGGTACGGTAGAGGGCAATTGGACTTGGCGATGCGAGCCAGGGTGTTTAACCGATCATAAAAGCCATCAACTGCGTGAGCTAACACAACTCTACAATCGGATTGTGAGCGATGGTCGTTGAAGAAGCATGCCAGACCATTTTGCAACGTTGCGACGGGTTCAAGCCACAAGTCGGTTTGATTCTAGGAAGTGGACTTGGAAATCTTGCCGACCACATCGATCGAGCCTATCGAATTCCCTACGGAGCGATCCCCGGCTTTCCGGTATCCCAGGTTGTAGGCCATGCTGGCAACTTAGTGCTCGGCTATCTAGGCGGAACACCGGTTGTCGCGATGCAAGGCCGTGCGCATTTGTACGAAGGATGGCAAGCTTCGAAGGCAACCTTTCCAGTTCGTTGCATGCATTCGCTCGGCATCGATTCCTTGATAGTCTCCAACGCTTCGGGCGGCATCAACGCACGCTTTCATAGCGGGCAAGTCGTAATGATTGACGACCACATCGACTGGATGAATCGATGTGGATCGAACGAAAAAGAAATCAATGCGGGCGCAGCCTCGATGGGGTTGCCACATCGCACGGGAAATCCATACGATGCAGAACTCATGCAGTCAGCAGAAAGGCTGGCTCTCAAGTTAGGTTTTATGCTTTCACGCGGCACGTATTTGGCAACGCTGGGCCCCAATTACGAAACGCGTGCTGAATATCGAGCCTTTGCGAAAATGGGTGCAGACATGGTTGGAATGAGCACCGTTCCGGAAGTGCTTCTCGCAAAGCAACTTGGTTTGAGAGTTCTTGCGTTCTCCATTATCACCAACGTAGCCAAACCGGACGTGCAGGTCGTTACGGAACATAGTGACGTGCTAGATTGGTCTTACAAAGCTCAGAACCAACTCGTTCCGCTCATCATGCGCATTCTCAATAGCATGTCCGAAACTCGGTAGAATTATTCAGATGCGGCCAAAAAATTTTTAACGGTTAGCCGACCAAACTTTGCTTCTCATGACACGAGTTCATGAGGGGCAAGAGCCGCCTGCTTCGCGGCATACTCCGTGATTCTGTTCGCATTCGACGCAAGCGTAGCGAGCGGTCCTGCCCCTACGACCTTGAGTCGTTGGACAGCGAGTTTGGTCAGCTAAACCTGGTTCAACCGCGAAGCGGTCACGGCCCCCATGTGCTTGCCACATGGGTGAGCAAGTTCCCTCGACCCCGCGACGCTAAAAACTTAAGCGACCCACGACACTACGCGTCGGGTTGGTATTAATGCGGATTAAATCAGCAGTCTCCTTCGGGGAGAGGGGGTCACGAGTTTCGGGGAGCAATCAGAGCAACCGTGGATCAATTGCAAACGATCTCGGCTTGCCGATGTTGATCTTCTTGAAGTCGGAATGTGCGGGGTTGATCAGATAGTTGCTTTCCGACTGGACGATGACACTCGGTAACTTGAGCACGACGGAGCGAGCTTTCTTCAGCCATTGGTCGCCGATCCGCTTCGTAGATGGCGGGGGTGGTTCTTCGGTCCAGTCCACAGGCAGGTTAGTGACCGCCACGGACTCCACAAGCTTATTGTCAAACTCAATCGGGATGGCCATATACTTGAAGGTCAGCGACGGATTGAGATGCACAAGCGATTCGAGTATCGCGAGCGATTGGGTTTCACTCGCATAAACGACACGGGTTCCCTGCGAGTTCCAGCGGCCTCCATAAAGCCACGCGCCCTGGCCATCAAAGGCGGTGGCGGCATAAACTTCTTTCATAATGCGCCACGCCCGCAGCATCATGAGTAGACGCCGTATTCGATGCGGCCGAGAAGGTTTTCGACTTCACGTGCTCCGACTTCTGTCTCGGCAAACTCCAGCGGAATGGCGCCGCCCAAGCCGACCTGTGGAGAGGCCAGCCAGCGACGACCATTTTCGACAGACTCCATGACAGAAGCAGCTTTTCCGAGGAGGCGCGCATAACGCACGACACGATCCGATTCCGCGATACCGAGCTTTCCTGTCGCCCTGCGTCGATTGAGCGTGGCCCTCGAGATGCCAAGCATTGGCACTAGTTTCTCCATTGGCAGGTCGAGATCGCTGCGAAGATCATCAAGTTCCTGAATGGGGAGACCGGCTTTGAGCGCCATGACGAGTTTGGAGGGCGTTAACTCCACTGCGGCCCCATTGCTAGATTTTCCATGAATCGAAATGTAGACGATTCCACCGCGAAAGACCTTGGCGCGTACCATGCGAGCGGCCTTGGCTGGCACCATGCCCTTGGTGATCTCCTCGATAGCGACCTTGGCGGGCTCAACACTCGCGACCTCGCGAATGGCCTTGGGAGGAGGAGAGGGCTCTATCACCTTTAGTTTTTGTTTCTTATTTGTTTTATTCATTTGATTCAAATTTTAATATCACATGATACTAAAGTCAACCTCGCGTCGGATCTACAAAGTGATGAGTGAACGCAGGCAGATCCGAACCTCGGCGGAGCCCTTCCATTCGTGCCAGGGGCCTTCCATTCGTTCCTGGCACCTATTTACGAGTCCTTCCGTTTTAGCAGAACTGGATGTAACAGCCTGGCGTGATCTGCTGGCGGTTGCCCGTGGTTGGGTGAGAAGGTGGCATCATGAGCCAAGCCTGTCGAGTACCGAAGTGGTTGGAACAATCTACCAATGCCACTGGCGTCGAAAAGCAAAAAGGGGCAAAGCAAAAAGGGGACGGCAAAGCAAAAAGGGCAAAGCAAAAAGGGGACGCAGCGTCGCCCGCGGAAATCCGTGCACCGCCAACGCATACGCCCCAACTAACAAGAAATCAGCTCTTGCTTCGGATAGTGCGGACAACATGTCTTTGAAGTCTTGGTTGAACAACGTTCGGTTCCTTGAATGCCCAAGCGGTAATTGCAAGAGGCCATACCATCAAAATTCGTTCTGCGGCCGTTGCGGCAGGAACGCCAGCGTCTCTCCCCTGCTGATCGAGTGTTGAACGTTTAACGATCGTTCTATCCATTCGAGGAAAAGATGACATAGCAGTGAAGGCTTGTGATAGTGAAATTGTTGACTGACAATGGGCGGCTTTTTACTCCTCCAAACTGTACCATACCCATTCAAATCGCGTAGTCCGAAAGGCAGCGAAATATCAAGTCGGTTCGGCTGAATCACCTCCAACTATCTCGATCCCAATTTTCGAAATAGACCTCTGCGGCCGGGACAGACGAAGGTCGCTTCTAGCCTCCACGAGCGCCACCCACTTCGTACCAACACTCTCTGCACTCAAAATTCGTAAAGCCCTGCAAACCAAAGATTTACGGAGTTTGAGACCCGTTTGGCAGTATCGAACCGCCAAGGGACGCAGCGTGGTGTCCCCGAAGTGCTGGTGTCCCCGAAGTGCCACCCACGTGGTGTCCAGGTCGCTTGGGAGGGCTCAATCCGCGTGGCGCTCATTCCGAGATCGTCGTGCCGGTTGACTCGGAGGGAAGCAGTTGTGCTAGCTGACGACGATGGATCGACGATAGGGCAAGTAAAGAAACAAGACATCCAATCACGGCCCATAGAATGTCCCACTGCGCGTCCCATTCATCTCCTTGATGTCCAAGGAACTCATCACCGCTGGAACCTGCCAAAAGAGTTGCTCCCCATTCCAACAACTCGAAAAGCGCACTGAATGCGATGCAACTCACGGCGGAAAAGTAATTCAACCATCCACCCTTGCCAATGGGCGAGGTCCTGGCATAGATCTCACGAAAGACGATCGCAGGTACGAAACCCTGCATGAAATGTCCAAAACGGTCGAAATGATTGCGTTCGGTAGAAAGAAGCTTTTGTAACCAAAGCCCCACGGGGTTCTTTTCGTAGGTCCAGTAACCACCCGCGATCAACACGAAAGCGTGAACCGCCAAAAGCAAATAGACAAGGGAAGTGAGCGGGAAACGCTTTCGTGTGAACAACAAGACTGGGACACCTACGACGACCCATCCGGCATCCAAAAACCAATTGACTCGGTCCTCCGTCGCAATCAACGTGAAAGCTGCCCAGCCGATGATCGATCCCACAAGCACGAAAAAAAGAGGCTTATTCATTTCGTCAATCCACAGTCATTCAGGAGGTGATGTACTTAACGTCGTCGCGACTTTGCAGACCGCGGCATAGGCGTCTGCGTGATAAAGGATTTGGCCACTCAAAGTGGGTATAAACGCAGCTTCGATCGAAATCGTTCCTGCTTGCATTGCCATCCTAACAATATCTTCCGCCGCAAGCGTCATTCTGCCTGCGCGACGCGATAACGGAAACGAAATTCCTGAGACGCCATCCAATGCTCGGTAGATTACTTCTGTGCAAACTAGGCGATCTGCAACGGTAAAGTCGAAACTGAAATCGTACTCCTTGCCTTCGTGAAAAAGCGCTCTCGCTACCACATGCTGAATCGAATCGGATGAAAGCTTGGGGCGTATCACCAGAAAGGAATCGGATCGGCAAACGGATGCTAGCGAGCGAACATAAACGCCATCTTTCATCGCCTCCAACACGCGTCCGTCTGTCGATGCTCCGCAATCGACGATTTTTTTCCATCGTGGAGAAACGCAGGGGTGTTCGCGAAGCCCTGCACGTTCGAGGTACTCTAAACTCCCAACAAACAGCGCAGAATGTGGCCAATAGCCCGGCAAGAAGTAGTTGGTCAAAGCGTACTCCTTGCGAACCAAAAGAATGTCGCCAGGGGCAAGCAATTCAGCAAACTCATCACGGACGTTCTTAGGGAGACTCGGTTGATGCCCTCTTTTCAAATATTTATCGGCAGCGAGAACACCGGCTACCTTCTGAATCTGAAACATCGCGGAACCCAGAAGATTCCCGCGAATAAGACTCCAAAGCTGCCTCACGCGAAAGCG
>Ga0194045_1000553_pt1 | contig 12351 bp, 8 predicted proteins | sample JunL6211m_MetaG_FD_161686 | JGI IMG/M metagenome (GOLD analysis project Ga0194045, IMG submission 161686) | Anoxic zone freshwater microbial communities from boreal shield lake in IISD Experimental Lakes Area, Ontario, Canada - Jun2016-L626-11m | ecosystem: Environmental > Aquatic > Freshwater >...
AACAATCTGTCCGCCTGCTTGACCACCCTCAGGACCCATATCGATTAAATGATCGGCATTCTTAATAATATCTAGGTTGTGCTCAATAATTAGCATGCTATTACCAGCGTCTACTAATGCATGTAGAACCTTGAGTAGTTTGTCTACATCAGCCATGTGTAGTCCGGTCGTGGGTTCATCGAGAATATACAAAGTCTTTCCAGTCGGACGTCTAGACAATTCGCTTGCTAACTTAATTCTTTGGGCTTCACCTCCACTTAGAGTTGTAGCGGATTGACCAAGCTTAATGTATCCAAGGCCGACGTCAACTAGAGTTTCAAGCTTCTTCGAAATTGATGGGATATTTTCGAAAAATTCTAGGGCTTGCTCACAAGTCATTTCGAGAATATCTGATATCGTCTTGCCCTTGAAGTGAATCTCAAGAACTTCTCGGTTGTATCTTTTTCCATGACAAACTTCACATACGACATAAACATCGGGCAAGAAGTGCATCTCTATTTTTATAATTCCATCACCTGAACAATTGTCACATCTTCCACCTTTTACATTAAAACTGAATCTACCCGCTGAGTAGCCCCTTAATTTAGCTTCTGGTGTCCCGGCGAATAATTCCCTAATAGGCGTGAATAGGCCCGTGTAGGTAGCTGGATTTGACCTAGGAGTCCTTCCAATAGCAGACTGATCGATAACAATTGCCTTATCTAGCTCTTTAATACCTTCAATATCGTCATGACTTCCAGGGACAGTGCTTGCTCGGTGCAGTCTCGCTAGCAATTCCTTGGCTAGTATTCCATTAATAAGCGTCGATTTACCAGATCCACTAACACCAGAAACAACTACCATCATCCCAAGCGGTATTGTAACATCGATATTTTTTAGGTTATTTTCTTTAGCTCCACGGATAACTAATTCTTTCTTGTTGCCGCTTCTTCTTTTCTTAGGAATAGCGATGCGCATCTTTTCGCTAAGATACTGACCAGTGGGAGATTTAGGGTTATCTATAATATCCTTAGGGGTTCCGCTGGCAACTACCTGCCCACCATGAATTCCTGCTCCCGGACCAATATCTAGTACAAAATCTGCTGAAAGAATTGTTTCTTCATCATGCTCAACAACAATCACACTATTGCCGATGTCTCTTAGATGAAACAAAGTCTTAATTAGCTTGGCATTATCTTTCTGATGAAGACCAATACTTGGTTCATCAAGAACATAAAGAACTCCAGTTAATCCGGATCCTATTTGAGTTGCCAATCTAATTCTTTGGGCTTCACCTCCGCTTAGAGTTGTAGCTGAACGGGCTAGTGTTAGGTAATTAAGTCCGACATTTTGCATGAAACTAAGTCTAACTTTTATCTCTTTGAAGATTTGTTCAGCGATATGTTTTTCTTTATCGGATAACTCAATGTGATTCAAAAAATCTATAGCATCGTCGATACTTAACTCACAAATATCCATAATAGAGACTCCGGCAACAGTAACAGCAAGAATTTCTGGTTTTAATCTCCTACCATGACAAGTAGTACAGGGTCTCTCGCGCATGAATCTTTCGATATCTCTACGCATGAAGTCACTGTCGGTCTCTTTATGTCTTCTTTCTAAATTGGAAATTACTCCTTCGTAAGTTGAAGCGAAATTACGGCCACCACCTAAGCTAATTTCATATACTTCCTCACCCGTTCCATAAAAAATTAAATCTAGGTGTTTTTGAGATAATTCACTAGTAGGTACAGATAAAGAAAACTTATATTTTTCTGCAACTGCTTGTAATTTTTTCATATACCAAGCATCAACACTAAATCTATTGAATGGTCTTATTGCACCTTCCAATATTGACAGTCTTCCATTTGGAATAACAAGTTCAGGATCAACCTCTAATCTATTGCCGAGACCAGTACAAACTGGACATGCGCCGTGAGGTGAGTTAAAACTAAATGTTCTTGGTTCTAAGTCGGGGATAGATATGTCGGGATGATCAATACAGGCATATTTAAGGCTAAAATTTGTTTCAGTATTATCGTCAGCATCAACCAGTAAAACTTTGCCAGATGCAATTTCGAGTGATTGTTCAATTGATTGAGTTAATCTGGTTCGACTCTCTTCGTTATTAACGAGTCTGTCGACGATGATCTCTATTTTATGTTTAAGATTTTTATCCAGCTCAGGAAATTCATCGAGGGCGTAAACAACACCATCAATTCTGGCTCGAGCAAATCCTGCTCTCATATATTGTTCAGATATATGTTCGTATGCACCTTTCTTATCCTCAACAATTGGAGCAAGCACCATTATCTTATGATCTTTTGAGCTAGATAGGATTTTCTCGGTGATATCTGCCGTGGTTTGTCTTTCTACTGGTTTATTACAAATTGGGCAATGCGGAATTCCGATTCGAGCAAACAAAAGCCTCAGGTAATCATAAATTTCAGTTACTGTAGCAACGGTACTTCTCGGGTTTCTACTTGTAGATTTCTGGTCAATACTAATAGCTGGAGAAAGACCATCAATCTGGTCGACGTCAGGCTTTTCCATGATTCCAAGGAATTGGCGAGCATAACTACTTAAGGATTCAACATATCTTCTTTGGCCTTCAGCATAAATTGTGTCAAAAGCTAAGCTAGATTTACCAGATCCCGAAAGTCCAGTTATGACAACTAATTTATCGCGCGGAATAACAACACTAATATCTTTTAGATTGTGTTCTCTCGCACCCTTTATTGTAATCTTATCTGCCATAATTAAAGTCGCTAAATTATACCTCAAAAATCAGGAAATTACCAGACCATAGACCTATTATAAGCATAAAGACTTATAAACTAGTGTTGCGAATCTGTCATTATTATTGTATGATTAAGACCAAATTAGAGGCAAGGAAATACTATGCAAGATATCATAGTACTAGGAATGATTCCCGGGACAAATTTGGTGCTAACTTTTAATGAATGGCTGATGATAATCGGCCTTCTGGTAGTTTCGTTGAAATTGTTTTTCAAGCCTCGTGAAATGTTTTTCAAGATTAACTTATATCTTAGTTTAATTTATATAATTTACTCTTCAAAAATTACTAGATATCAGAATCAACAGGCATAATTGCTTCTGCCCAAAGTTTTAGTTCTTCAAGTAAATACCTTTTATTTTCATCCAATTCTGGATTTAACATAAGTTCACCAATTCTTTTATAGTAAATTGCAGCTCTGGATTCTTCATTTCCTGAATAGAAATATTCAGTCCTATGTCTATCCCACTGGCTATTAATATCTTCAGTCATGTACTGAGGAAAATTCCTGGCAATATATAGAGGGAAGATTTTCTTAAGTCGATCGTCGTTAAAGTCGGGCATGTTTTCAAAATTGAAATCTTCACGGTGAACCTTCATCATCTCTCTTTTATCGGCATCACCTATAAAACCATCGTAAAGTTTAGCATCTGCAGAATCTATTCTTGGACTATCCCCCCAAGTTCTATTAGAGTCATATTTATTTTTGGCTTTAACTATTCTAGCAACCAGCTCTGGATTCGAGTTCAACTTCTGAAAATTGTTTTCAATGCTTTTCATGTCTAGCTTAAGCCTAGCTAAATCATCTTCGTGTATAACCGAAATTGGGGCAACTGCAGGACAGCGGTTAAATTGTAGTGGCTTAACAACATTATTTAGTCTCATGTTGTCGTCATTATCTTTATCGTATTCGAAAGACTTCAATAGTTCTTCGTCGGTCATTTCTGAGAACTTATCTGGATCGACATTAAGGTTATAGATAAGCACACCTTGGTTTGTTGAACCACCTTCAAGCGCGCAAGTTATAATTGTTTTTTCATGCTCCGAAGGGTTATTGCCAGATGTATAGATAAATTTTTCAGAATTTAGCACGATGTCGGCAACATTTCTCTTGTCTCTTACCGTTAATAGATAATTAAAAAGTTTGGGTTGCTTATCTTTAATTAGCTGACTTAGTCCAATAAGAGCTTCAACATCACTCAGTGCATCGTGTGCGCTTGTATGTAGTATGTTATTCTCGGCCGCCAATAGTTCGAGTTTGTTAGTTGGCTTATTATCCTTATCAGTTGGCCATTTGATTCCATCGGGTCTTAAAGCTCTAGTTATCCTTATAACATCAAGCATATCCCACTTAGATCTTTCGTCTTTGTATTGCCACTCATAAGGATCGTTGAAATTTCTAAAAAGCAAGAATCTCATAAACTCATCATCGAAACTTAGATTGTTATAGCCTACGAAGATTGTTCCGGGTTTAGATATTTCACTATTAAAAATCTTAATGAACTCATCTTCAGTAATGCCTTCATCTAGTGTTTTTTGTGGTGTTATTCCGGTCACTAACACTGCGTCTGGACTTGGTAATATATCCTCAGTTTGCTTAATTAGAAAGTTGTCTGGATCACCTATTGGTTTTAGGTTCGAATCAGTCCTTTGGCCTGCAAATTGCATAATCCTAGATTCCCTAGGACTTAGTCCAGTTGTTTCGAGATCGTAAAAGTAAAAACTTTTTTCCATAATCTAATAAATAATTTGACCCTTATTTCCAATATGAATCTTCTGACCTCTTTCAAGCCCCTGCCTATTTAGGTCCTGTATAATTCCTGTTTTCTTCAATATATCTCTGAGTCTATAGACGCTATCAGGGTTATTGAAATCTGTTCTCGACGCAAACTTCTCAATACTTTTTCCAGTCACAATAAAGTCTTTACTAGTTTTGGATATTTTATAAACGGCTTCATTGTCATTCAATCTGATGACTGGAATTGCAGAAGTAACAGCCTCTTCGACCTTAACTTTTTTAGCTTTCTGGGCATTCACAATTGAATTAACTTCATATAAAAACTTATCCAGTCCTTTATGGCTAGCTGCAGATATTGAAATGATCTTAGTGTTAGCGGGAACAAATTTTTGTATTTTTGCTATTAGCTTATTAATTGCTGCTTCGTCTAAAGCCTCAGTTTTATTTATAACAACTATTTGAGGCTTTTTAGTAAGATCAACTTCATATGAGCCTAATTCTTTTTGAATTGTTTTATAGGCTTTTCCAATATTTTCCTGATAAGCATCAATTAAATGCACAAGCACTAAAGTTCGTTCAACATGTTTTAAAAATTCGTCACCCAGTCCCTTACCTTTTGCTGCACCTTCAATAAGTCCTGGAATGTCTGCAAACAATAGAGAATTGTCTTTATCCAAATCCGCCATTCCAAGATTTGGTGTAAGCGTAGTAAATGGGTAGTTTGCAATTTCTGGTCGAGCATTTGAAATTACTGACAGTAAAGTCGACTTACCGGCATTAGGTAGTCCAATCAAGCCTACATCTGCTATAGATTTTAGTTCTAATCTAGCTGTGATGACTTCACCTGGTTCACCTTTTTCGGCAAATTTTGGAGCCTGTCTCACTGAGCTTATAAAGTGAGCATTACCAAAACCACCTCTACCGCCTTTAGCGATTATTACTTTTTGGTCATGCTCAATAATATCTGCAAGAATATTATCATTCTCATCATAGACAATAGTTCCAAGTGGCATAGCAATTACCGTATCCTTGCCGCTTCGACCATGTTTTCTCTGTTTATCACCGGCATTACCTGATTCAGCTTTAATTTCTCTTTGATATCTAAAATTAGAGAGGGTATTTTGGTTATTGCTTCCGATAAGAACTACGTCACCGCCTTCTCCACCATCGCCACCATCCGGACCGCCTCGATCTATGAATTTTTCCTGCCTAAAACTAATACAGCCGTTTCCGCCGTCTCCTGCAATAAATTTGATGTCTGCTTTATCTATAAAACTCATAGTTACCTTTGTAGTATATCTTAGAAATAGCTATTATATACTATTACTTAGAAATGTAGTTAGTGAATGTCCTTACCGGAACCCATCCCTGTCCAACCCTGTTCCAGCCTCCACCGTCTCCATAGTTGTTCATATCTCGTATTTGGACCTGATCTCCGTTTACGGCAATTACAACAGCAACATGTCCAAGTCCACCTGCAGCATATGGTGTTTGAGCAATTGCACCAACAGCTGGCGTAGACGATACATTCCAGCCAGAAAGACCAGCATAGTATGCCCAGCTACTGGCATTACCCCAGTTGCTAGGAACCGATATCTGAGTAGCTACATACCAAGTACAGTAACCAAAATCATATCCATTTGATGCACCGCTAGAAAAAGTTGGTGAAAAGAAGTTGTATACTGGAGCCACTGGAGGTTGACCGTTTGGTATCAATATCTGCTCACCAGTAGATATTCCATTAATTTCAGCATCATTATATGCAGTTAACTGTTGCAAGTTAGCACCATATTTAGTGGACAATGAGGATAAAGTATCGCCAGATTTTACAGTGTAAACTATTCCTGTAACCGGTGGTATTAATAATTTTGTTCCTGCGGCAACATTATTTCCATTAAGATTATTTGACCATAAAATTGAATTAGAAGTAATATTAAATTTAGAAGCAATTGAGGCAATATTTTCTCCGGACTTAACGATATAGGTTTTAATATCATTCTTTGAAACAAATGAAGTAGAGATAATCATTGGCTTGGCAGCTACATTGCTTACTGCGGCAGTTTTTGCAAATTGAGCACTAACATCTTCGTTTTGGTTCTTAACAGCCACTGTTTCTGGCAAATGCGTAACTGTAGATACAGCTTGGGCGATTTGAGAAGATGAAACTCTATCGAGTGGGTTTATCTCATTTTGACTAACGGCAACATTTTTAATATTGCTGGTTCCGTTCGAGCTACTTGGAGATAGCAAGAGTATAAATAAAAATATAAGAGCGATAGCAATATTTCCAAATATTACATTGTATCTAAACTTCTTATTTTTTCCACGCTTAAGAACAGGCTTATCGGTATCGCTTCCGGCCTTTTTATAATTATTTTGAGTAGATCTAACTCTACTAGATTTTGAGTTTCTTAAGATAGTAACTCCAAAATATTATTTAATAAATACTGGGAAATTCTTTTATAAATTCAGTGACATATTAACAGATGACACTGGCATATATTTTATCAAAAAAGGGCTTCATTTACAATTTATTGGGGCTATTAATTAGACTGCCCGAATTGAGCAATAATTGCATTGTGTTGGTCGATCGTATCTGAAAATCTAGTGATTCCATCCTTGCCGGTAACAAAATAAAGATGCGAGCTGGTGGCAGGATTGGCTACAGCTTTTAACACTTGTTCGTCAACATTGCAAAGTGGAGATGGTGGTAGTCCGGGCTGATTATAGGTGTTATATGCCTGATTGCCAGCAGATTGAGCATAAATTGCAGTAACGTTGCTCTCGAGTGGCATTCCAGCTTTTATTCTATTTATAAATACCCTAGCTACCTGCTGCTGATCACCATAATCAGAGACTTCTTTTTCTACTATTGAAGCCAAAGTTATTGCCTGATAGACGCTTAGGCCCTCACTAGCATAATGAGACTGCAGGCTTGGCGTAATTTTTTTTCCCATTTCAATAAGTGCCTGTTTTATGACAGCGGAGGCTGTTGTGCTTGAATCTTTGGCATATGAGTCTGGAAAAATTAAACCCTCTAAACCATAGCCACTAGGCCTAAATGACATTACTGGTAGGGTCGAATAGTTACTGGCGACTAAAGCGTTAGACGCTTCATTGGGGGAAAAACCACTATTTATCAGCTTAGACTTAATTTGGGCTATTGAAGAGCCTGGCAATATAGTGACTAGTTTTGAGCTAATTTTACCGCTAGTTAATATAGCCACAATGTCAGGTACATTTTGATTTGGAGATAATGAATAGGTTCCAGCTTGTAATAGAGATCTAAGGCTATGTGAGTCAACATATTCCCGAAAAGCTAAGGTACTTCTAATTAGCCCCTCGTCTTTCAGCATCTTGGATATCTGATTTAGTGTCGATCCTTCTGGAATAGTTATTACAACTGACTGATATGATGAACTGACAGGCTTTAATCCCCTGTCATACTGAAATCTAACAATGACTACCGCCATAATGGCTAATAATATAAAAATGCCGACACTGTAGGCTAAAAATTTTCTTTTTCTAATTCTATTATTTTTCACTTAGAAAATCCTCCAATATATAACTAGCAGCTAAAGAATCGACATCTTCTTTGATGAAACCTTTTTTTCTAAGAGCTAACTCTTCTTTAGCCTTTAGCGAAGTGCCAGCCTCATCGATTAGATGTATTGGTATTTCAACCTTAGATTCAAATCTATCTACAAAATCTCTGATCTTTTTGGTTTGCTCAGTTTCCTGTCCATCAAGACCTCTGGGCAATCCAACAATTAGCTCATTGATTAAGTTCTGTTTTATTAGGGCAATGATCTGCTCATCAATAGTCTCGTCAACTTGAAGAGTTGTGAGCGGACTAGCTATCCTAGCAATAGAATTAGCCATCGCAACACCAATTCGCTTGTCTCCAATATCAAGGGCTAAATAAAATTGAATATTATCAGACATAAAATTATGATTTTGTAATGTTAATTACAATCTTCTTTTGATCAGCTGGGACGGTTGTAACCCAGAAAGGAGATAGCTTAACATTAACACTTGTTACGCCTGGATTAGATTTTATAGTCGACTCAACATCGGCAGACTTCTTGCCAGATACTTGGCGTTTTAGTGAAGAAGTATCAAGCTTGGCTCCAACTGAGGCAGTTGCCTGCATAGTGACCTGGGCTGTAGTTGCATTACTTTGAACTACATTATATTGAGCAGTAGAAATTCCATCATCAATAATACTTTGCTGGTCGGGATTAATCTGTTGATTAATACTATTTGACACCAATTGACTCAAGTAAGATTGCTGAACACCAAGCATTGTGTAGGTTACGGTCTGAGTTACGGTAACCTGATTTCCGGCCGAACCCAGGGTTGGAGACGCGACAGTGTTGGCCGTACCCGTATTAAAGGTTCCAATTATTGGAACTAACCCTGCTTGCTTAAGCTGATTCTCTAAAGCAGTTTTTACAGAACTTGTATCCTGAGATCCTATTTTTTGAGTTGCAGAATTAATATCATTTTGAGATACAGCATTAACCATGTTGTCAGTTCCGCCCGTAAAAGGACTACTATTTGATGCGGAATAATTGGTATGATTTTGATCATTAAAATCTAACTTTGAACTTGCGGGCAAAATACCATTTGAACCTCCCGATACTGCAATTACAGTGGCGCTCCCAGATGTAGATGAACAGCCATGAGAATTGTTATTTGACATCTGTACCGATGATTGTGTGATGTAGCTAACTCCATTGGATGACAAACCAGTTCCTGATGTTATTGAGGGATAGTTCCCGCTTGAATTTAATGTACAACAACTAAGTCCGGAACAAGTTATTGTTATGTTACCTGTTGCCTTATTACCATTGTTTACCTGACCTGTAGTAGGAACGCTTTGAGATGAACTCTTCTGTGTTGACTGAGCGACTGCGGGAACAGTTGAATTTGCAGTATTGAGAGATTTTGCGGCCGTATCTAGATTTAAGGTAATGCTCGAATTAACTGGTTGAGAAGTCGTCTGTATAGTAATATTAGCTTTATTTAATTGGCTACCAAAAAGCAAGAATAATACTATTAAGGAGACAATTACGATTCCTCCAATTACCAATATTTTCCTAAACTTATTAAAATCTGGGACCTTGAGACTACTATCTTTTTTGTTCTTCTTATTTTTCTTAGACCTCTTAGACTTACCAGATTCATTCTCTCCTTTACCTGTAGCGTCATTCATTAATGCGTCATCGCTAATGTCTATAGTTTCATCGATGTCTTCAGGCCTATGTATCTTTTCCTCACTTAGAGCAACGCCACTTGCTGCAGCTAGCTCTCCAATTGCTTTTTCTTTTGAAGATTTTGGATCAAATTCTCTACCATTATCTAAGTCCATAGATTCATCTTCATACTGATCGACACTGTCTGGATGTGCAGGTATTTCAGGTTTCGAATGAGGAGTCTTTGCAACATGGATTCCAACGGCACCAGCTATTGGTAATATACTGGATTCGGAAGTTATTAAAACTAAATTCTGGCTATTTTTCTCAGCAGCTCTTTTTAATAATTTTAGGTTTACTATACTCTGAAAAACACTTGCTCTTTTTGGCAACACTAACGCTACGACTTTTTTATCGCTTTCCTGGATTTTATCGATGATACCAGTTATTTCTTCATCAACATCTATGTATATTGTATCTTTAATGTCTTCAGTACTCATGTTCTTAATATCCTATCGAGTCTTTCTCTTATCGAATTTGTTGCCGTATTGTTTGCCTGCTGCAAAGTGTCTAGTCCAACGCGCAATAATCCCATTGCGGTTATATAAGTATGGTCGTTTACTATACCGGTTTTGTCAACAATGCCGACTACCTGACTAGGCTTAATATATTGAACTGATGGCCTCTTAGTGAACGGTAGTTGTCTGTACCAATCTGTTCTCTCAAGTTCTTCCACAACCATGTCTAATGATGAACCACCTCCACACAAAAGCATACGATTAGGCAGGTGATCTAATTTAGGGAATTCGCTTAAAGCTAGCTCTACTCCACCAAGCCATACATCCAGAGTTTTATGTAGGGCTGCTTCTACTGCAGGAATTTTTTGAGATGGAGTTTTGTTATTAACCAGTCCTAATTTAAGCTCTTCAGCATCAGCAAAATCCACTCCAAGTTCTTTCTCTATTGATTTAGTGTATGCCCGTCCACCAATTCCAAACATTTTGGTACCCTGAACTCCACCGTCATTAATAACGGCAATATCGGTTGTTCCACCGCCAATATCCATAAGTATTGCACTCATACTAGCATTAGGATCATCACCGATAACTGATCTAGATACAGCAAAAGGCTCGGCGGCAACTGCTAATAGATCTAGATCTAATTGTTGAGCAGTTCGCTCAAGCGCTCCAATATGAATCATTGGAGCAAATGCTGCGAATAACTGAATGACTACATCGCTACCCTGAAAACCAACTGGATTAGTTACAGGATATCCATCTATGTCTATGCTTACTAATGCGCTGTTAACAAGCCTAACCTCTATATCCTTACCACCAAGTTCCCATGAAAGCTGTTGTTTGGCTTTGTCTTGGGCTTTTTGCTGAACAAGTTTTATGATTCTTTCTATTTCTTCAATAGTCATCGGAACTTTGGCTTCTTTTCGCTTAACACGTACTGTTATTGTAGTTCCTTTGACTAACTCTCCAGCAATACCAATAACAGCACTCCTTGCGCTTAATCCAGCTTGTTTCTCAGCCTCAGAGAGGGCCTTGTCACAGTTTTCGACTACTGATGTGATATCTGATATAGCGCCGGCTTGCATGTCGCTGAGAGACTGGTGTGCCCTACCTACCCCGATAATCTCAGTACCATTCGGGCCAACTTTACCAATTAATGCCTTAACAAACTCAGTACCTATATCTAGGGCGACAATATACTGACTATCTTCCTTAGACTTAGATTTTGTTTTACTGGTAATTTTTTTTATTTTATTGAGCATAATCAATTACAATTATACCACTTTTTGAAAGGGCTATTTAAGATAATACAGCTTTTATTATACTTACGCTAGCCAAGAATACTATTTGAGCACCACACTAGCTGAATCAAGAGAAATAGATTCAGGCAATGAGCCTGGTTTGCTCTCAATGCGACGAATTATCTCTTCACCAACTTCATGATTTTTAGCCCAACCAATAGATATATGTGCCGTATGCTCAGGGATTGTTTCGGGATAATATACGCCTAAAATATTATTCTCTGTTGTCTCGTAAACCTCTCTTATTTCAGTTTGAACTCTGGCGTCTGCAAAACTTAGTCCAATATAGACTCCTGCATTTTCAGATTTCAAATTACCAAAAAGAGCCAATCTTCCCAAGGCCAATCTAGTCATGGGTTCGAATAGTTCAGGATTATTCCTCCTTAGTCTGGCTTCAATTGCTTCTAGGCTATCATCGTTTTTCAGACCCTCATTATGCTGCAACTTTCGTTGTGCTGTATCCAATATTGTTACAGCAAAACCACCTATTCCTCTTGGCTGAAAATCAGTACTAAGATCATACCCACTCCAACAACTCCTAATCCCAGAACTTAAATCTTGGTCGTTGATTTGGAGTTTTCGGGCAATTCTTAAATTACCCGAACTTAAGTCTTCTGAACGAGAACCCGAAGGTCCCATTCCAGATTTTTGGGGTCTACGGCCGCCTCTTCTTTCAGCGGATAAAAAAGAGCTGTCTACGTAGCCTAAAAGAATCTCAGACATTATTTATTCCTTCGAGCTACCCTTGCTAATATGGCAATCAAATCCTGCGGTCTTGGAGAAACTAATTTTGTAACCCTTAGCATTTCCCTTCTAATGA
>Ga0194045_1000554_pt1 | contig 12337 bp, 13 predicted proteins | sample JunL6211m_MetaG_FD_161686 | JGI IMG/M metagenome (GOLD analysis project Ga0194045, IMG submission 161686) | Anoxic zone freshwater microbial communities from boreal shield lake in IISD Experimental Lakes Area, Ontario, Canada - Jun2016-L626-11m | ecosystem: Environmental > Aquatic > Freshwater >...
AATCAAAGCACTTCAACTCATCCAAACCGCCATCTAATCAATGACTACCAACCCCTTTCACAGGCGTGTTGAACGGCGGAACGCCGGTCACACCCGGATAAAAGTCGTAGTAGTAAAGTGTCGCGTTCTCCAAAGTGCCTTGGTAGGCTTGGGCACTCATGGCATTGCTTACGCTCGAACCTAGAGGCTGCACGATAGAGTTTGCATCGTACCCCCAATATGTCGATTGCTTCCGAGCGACGCGATCGTACTTTTTAGAGTTCATCTGAACTTGGCTCGAACGGCACTTGGGGCATTTGCAGGGAGTAGGTGAAGCTTGGGGAATGCAGGCAGGAATTGAGTCGAGTTCAACACCGGGATAGTTTTGAGTTGATGTCGTTGGAATCAATTCCGGATTGGGGTTCCGATTATCTACTGGAAAGATGGGGGGCAGCTGTGCCAACACGTTTCCAGTCGGTGCTGGGCCAATGACTCCGAGTAGGGCAGCCGAGGCTAGTAAAACATCCTTGTAACTTGAGAACATGGACTCAATCCTTGTTAATGTTCCTGAGGAACGTGTTCGTTAATTGGTTTTTATTCAGTGCACTAACGCGATAAGCCTACAGGCCCTTGAATACATTCTTTTTCGAGCCGCATTCGTTTGATGCAACCCAACGGATCGTCCCATGTTGTTGTTGAGCGGTGTTCCCGTCCTGTCCGCCCTTCGATTCTCCCAAGCAGGTAAAACTCTAGGTCGTTAGGATCCACAATATCTTGACCTGGATATGCCAGTGCTTGACCATCTGAAATGGGTGACACCATGACGGGTGTAACCATGACCAACAACTCTTTTTCCATTCGATTGTGCGATGTGTTACTGAAAAATGGGCCAAGGTAAGGCAGATCTCCTAGACCGGGAATCCGACTTGTTTTAGCGTCCAAGGTAACTTGAAGTAACCCAGCCAAAGCGAGAGTCTCTCCCTCTCGCATTTCAACAGTCGTATGGACTCGCCGGGTGTTGATCCCAGGGATGGGCAAGCCACCCTGCACAAGTGTAGTGCCCAAGCTTTGATCGATTGTGCTGACCTCTGGAGAAACCTCCAACCGAACCGTTTGATCGTCTATCAGGTGAGGAACAAAACGTAGCTGTACCCCAAAGTCCTTGTATTGGATTGTTACCTGATTCCCTGCTCCCCCCTGCGGCACCGGAACGGGGAACTGACCACCCGCCAAGAAGGTAGCTTCGTGACCGCTTAAAGCAACCAAATTTGGCTCGGCCAGAATGCTGAGGAGGGAATTCTCGCGCAGCGCTCGAATCATGACATTCACATCGGATGACGGAAAAATACCAAATGCCGTTCCTGAACTACCGAGCGACTGACGACCCTCACCCAACAGGCCGGCCATCCCTGCAGTGGCGAACGTCGCCTTTGGGTTTCCACTGATCGAAGTCCCTAATACACTGCCATTTGAAGAGCCGATAAGCCAATCGGCGCCAATTGCTCTCAGACCAGTTCGATTCAATTCCGCTACTCGAACTTGGAGCATGATTTGCTGAACTCCAGGAACCACCATCAAATTAATAATCTTACCGGCAGGATATTTTACTTTGGTTATAGGACGCCCCCAACCTCGGGGTAGGCGGTTCCAGGAGCGTCGTCTTTCGTGGATCCATCGGGATTGTTATTTCCAGAGGGGGGTAAGACGTTTTGGGGAACACTTTGTTGCTCCTCAACTTTTCGTTCCGCTTGCATGGTCGCGATAAAATATTCGAGCGTTTGTTCAATTTGAGCGATTTGTGCGGTGCTTCGAGCTTGCCCTTCGAGCACGATGTGTTCTCGCAACTGAGAAAGTTGTATCTGTGCATTCGGAAAAATCCGAGTGAGTTGGGCACGAATCAAATCCATGTCGTACAACACATGTATTTCGAACGAAATGGCTTCAGCGTCACCTGTCACGATGGTTAGGTCCGTGACACCTGCACGCTTGCCCGTGATTCTCAAAAATTTGGGGTTTGTCAATACGTCGAAATCCAAGATGGTTGGATCGCCTATCGCAATGACTCCCGCCGATGACTCGGTAGAAATCGGCTTTTTCATCGTCAATAGTCGACCTTGCCCGACGATGACTTCGATCGAGGCGTCGGTCCCAGCAACCGGCTGAATGAATTCACTTGTCGGTGCCCCTGCTCGGGATGCATTGAATTCTGCCGGTTGGAAGTCAGCGGGCGCATCGATTGTTGCGGCACCATCGGACGTTGGACTGGCAGACCGCTCGTCCCTACCGATTTTACCGTCGGTGGAGATTCATTCGTAGGTATTTGCTGGCCACTGGAGATGTGAGTCGCACACAGAAAAATGAGTGGAATCACGACCAAGGTTTTTGAGAATTGCAGCATTCGACACTCCGTTGAACTTTTCTTTCGGAACGATCCGCGGCGTTTCGCGTATTAATAAAACGATTACTGCCATCCATAGCGGGAAACGCGGATGAATCTCGGGTTTCTCAAAAACATTTAATCGATACAGTCGTTCTAATCGACACAAACAACCCGGCGACAACATACTTTGTGCGGAGATTTAAGATTGAGAGACTTAGCTTGCATTACTACCCAAGCCTTCGGTGATCTTACGACTTAGGTTTTCTACCGATAGCCCGCTCAATCTCCGAGAGTTTCGGCTCGGTTCCACTGCGAGTTCTTGACATGAACTTCAGGACTCGCGAATGTAATTGTTCCTGATCGATGCTACTAAGTCGGTTGCCCATCATCGCCAGGGTCTCCGCTTGAGAAATCGTGGCTGCAAGCGTAGCGTTAATGTAGCTGTTAAGCGAAACCCCTTGTTGGCTGGCTAGCTCTTGTGCCTTGGCTTTCAAGTCATCTCGCATTCGTAACGAAAGTGTTGCCATAATTTACCTATAAGTAAGATTGTAGAGTGTCGTGAATTCAATTGGCGTCATCGCATCCCATCCATGCTTTACGAGGTCCGGCCTCGCAAAATCGCGAAGGTTATACGTGATGATAATTGCAGTTGCAGCAACTGCGGCTTCAATGAATTTGTTATCCGCTTCATCGAGAAGATTCGGTCGCCAACTAAAATGGAGTTGCGTTTGGTTCGAAAGCGAAATGAGCTCGAGGATCAAATCGGAACTTTGTTTGGCTGTAAGTCCCGTCAGTTTTCTTACGGACGGCCGCATCAAAACATCTTCGTACTCTGCTATGATCCCTTCGGTAAGCATCAAAGGAATTCGGCGGTCCAGGACAGCCATCAGTAAAAGATACGCTAGGCTCCGTTCATGGCGACATGCTCCCGCGACTAGGACATTTGTATCTAGAACAATCTGGGGAAACACATTCACCAATTAATCACCCTGATGAAGCCGCGAAAAGTGATACCACATTGTGCTACAAAATATCCCTTTTGTCAAGCAGAAGTGCAGTGCCGCTAATCGTCTCTGTGTGGCCAAAGTTGGTCAGATTGTCAGTCTCTCTGTTCGAAACAGCTGCCAGACCATCGCACTCGACGCACAGTTTGGCCTAGGGGCAATAGAAATCGAGCGTGTAAATTCCTTTGACATATTGGCGACGGAACTTGGCATGGCATAGTTGACGATTGCGAATGCATTGCCAAAGCAGGTACTCGGCGGGCGTCATTGACTTGCGAAGGTGTTTTGAAAAATCTTGTGGTTCTAGCCATTCCATCGCAGTGATCAAACCTCCTCATCCCCCGTCCCCTTCTCCTCCTGATTACAGGAGGAGAAGGGGGGAAAGACAATGCGCGTGGCCGATGCTTGAGCCGCAGGCGTAGTCGAATCGTCCAGGGCCAGTGTCCTCATTGGGAATGGTCCATCTTGTGGCTACGGGAAGACGCTGGTTGCTGCTAGGCCGATCCTGCAGGCGTACGACGCTTTCCACAGTGGATGAGCTAGCCTTGAATCCTGCCGAATTCGGGAAGCTAGGTGTCGATGGTGGTAGACTAAGTGCTGTCCTCGCTTGAAGCTCGTGGGAATAATTCCACTGCAGCCCAACTTAAGATCGACGCCTGAGTTCCAATATTATAAGAATCACGACCGATGAACCAGATTACTGCCAAAATCCTAATCGCACTGTTGTCGACGATCCCAATCGTTTCATCGGATAGCGGTGCCGCCGAACCCTTGCTGGCGGGCGTCTCCCGCATCGATATCACCCATCCCAACGCAGGTCGGATCAACGACCCATCGTATGCCAAGGCCCTGGTGCTGCGGCAAGGTGATGTGACGGCTGTCTTAGTAACTGTCGACGCAGTGGCCATTGGTGGAATCGGCAACATCCAAGACACTTTCTTGGGTTCCATACGAAAGGAACTGGCGAAAGACCCGGGAATTGCACCAGAAAATTTGATCGTCAATGCTAGCCACTGCCACGGAAACGTGCGGAGCGATTCGGACCAGTTGGTCGTCCAGATTGTGCGGGAAGCCTTTCAAAAATTGACTCCAGTTAAAGTGGGTGCCGGAACCGCACGGGAGCAACGAATCAGCGAGAACCGGCGAGTAATCCTCAAAGATGGCAGCCAGGTCGATATGCGTCGGGCTTACTCCCTGGCCTGGGATAAGGAGATCGCCTCCATCGGACCGATCGACCCACAAGTTGGATTGTTGCGTCTTGATCGCGAGGATGGTCGGCCGCTGGCAGTCCTTTACAATTTCGCTTGCCATCCGATCATGAACCCGCCAAGCAAGGGCACTTCGGCGGACTTCCCGGCCTACGCGTCGGCCATGCTCGAAAACGCGTTGGGCAACGACGCCATGGCTTTTTTCGTGCAGGGATGTGGCGGCGATATCAATCCCGTCCGTTACAAAGAGGTTCAAAGCGCTGCCGATGCCGAGCCTCTTGGCAACCTCCTGGGCGCAAGTGTACTCGAAGGACTGCGAAACGTTTCGACGACTGCAAAGGGAAAGCTGACTGTGAAACATCAAGTAGTCTCGATTCCGCGAGCCGCCGATTTTGAGCAACGGATCTTGGCACTCGAAGCCCAGCGATTGCGGCTAGTTCAATCGCTGCAAGGCACCAATATTAACTTCAAATCATTTCTTCCGCTTTTGATTCAGCAGCGACTCGATCCGGAGTTTCCCGCCGTACATGCTCAGGGATACTTGCACGATCGGAAAATCAACCGCGACGAATTAGATCGGCAAGACGTCCAAAACCGTTCCCAGGTGGAAACCTATCTCGCGAACATCCAGATTATGGAGCAGTTAACCCGTTTGAACACGAACCTGGAGCTGCTGAAGAAGAATAAGGCGATGACCGATGCTGCCGCCGTCCGCACGCTCGACGTGGAAATGTGCGCTCTGCGCGTTGGGGACTTCAAAATGATCACGTTTCCCGGCGAAGTGACCGTGGAGATCGGACTGAGAATCAAGCAGGCCGCACAGGATCCTCACGCCTTTGTCGCAGCCTACACCAACGGGTATATCTTTTATACACCGACCGTCCAACAACGGAACAACACAGGCTACGCACAGGAAGATTGCGACTGCATTGTGGCCCCGGAATGGCAAAAGATCTTTGAATTGAACGCGCTAGAAATGTTGCGTGGGCTGTCAGCCAACTGAAACCGACCCTTCCTTTTCGTCATCGTTAACCCCCGCTGGTCTCGCCCTGCGGCTATCGCATAACAAGTCTAGCAGGCGACCAGTAATCCATCTTCGACAACAAGTTCTATCGTTTGCGAATTTGCCTTTGGCTGATTCAACTCACCGCGGAGAATCTTGACATGGGACGGGGCAACAATGCCGAGAGAGATTCGGTTGCCTTGGATCTTGACGACTTCCACCGTGATATTGCCGTCGATAACCAACTTATCACCAACTTTGCGGCTTAGAACTAGCATTTTGATTCTTCCTTGAGTTCGATTGCTGCGGCAGTGCGGGAATTGTTGGTCTGCCGCGTCCCAACACAATCAATATCAGCTGGGCCAGTGACAACTTAGGTCAATGCCCTAGTGAATTCGAAATTATTAGACGCTTACATTTTCCAGTAACCGCTGTCCTCTACCAGATCTCGGGTTGGAGTTTGCCACTGCCAGTTGCCACGATGGGTCATGTGCCGAATCCGTGTCGATTAAATTCGGCAAAGGAGAACGATGCAGTCAAATCGCCTTAGTGGTCACCAATTACTTCTCCGCCAGCTCGACTTCCAATGCCTTGCCATACCGCAAGATCAATTTCACTGGACACGAATTGCACGTGACCGTCGCAATAGAGCGCATGCACACCACCTACGTGTTTGCTATGCGCCGCAACGTTGTGGCTGAGCCGACTCCACCAATAAAAGTTTCTTTGGCTATGCGGCAAACCTCCGCGGCAATCAATCTGACTGTCGTTCGGACCACGAATATGGTTGTACATCGTGTGCCCTGGAGCCCCGTAGAGAATGCGATTTCCTCGCGTCAATTGCAGCCTATTTCCGCTGACACAATCCTGAGGATATTGAAGTAGTTCAGGGCCGGCATTCGTATTGTTGCTCCCGGTCGTCAATACGACGCCCGTTGTCGGTCGACTTCCGTTCCAGTTTCCCGAACTGTTTGCTCGATCGCTTGGGTCTGACAAAATTTGTTCGCTGATGCAAACCGTTTGGCTCGTTCCGTCAACAATATCTGCGAAACGAACCTTTGAATTTTCAAAGAAGACGCCAGTAACTTGAATACCCGCAGGATTCCGCGTGGAAACAGGAAACGTGGTTCCGGTATTCAACACGTAATTTGTCACGCCCGCGAACCCAACTCCCTGCGCCAACGATCCGACACCACTATCGGAAGGGCACACGAACACCGGGGGCTGAGTGATACTCATGTCGTTGTTGGCGGCAGTGTCCGGTCCACTATTGAAGTTGATTCGGTTATAAATGACGCTTTGATCCAAGTGAGGTAAGAGAAATGCATAAGCAGAGAAACAATTCCCGTTTCCAGTGGTCGCATTTCCGTTTGCCGAAGCAGTCAAATTGTCGCTTGTTGAAATAGTGACTAGCCGGCCCGGTGGAAGTGTTTTCAAAGCAGACTCATAGTTATGCATTGCCAACCCCAGTTGCTTCAAATTGTTAAAACACTGGGCGCGCCTAGCTGCTTCCCTTGCTGCCTGGACAGCGGGAAGCAACAGCCCTACCAAAACTCCTATTATGGCAATGACCACCAGCAATTCGACGAGCGTAAATCCGCGACCTGTTGGTTTCTTAGTTGGGGGCATAGTGTTTCTCCATCTCTCCAGTCTCTGACGCGTTGTAACCAGGCAGTTTGCCGAGCAGTCCAATGTAAGTGGCACTCCTAACCGTTGAAATGAGGGACAAACGGGAACAAACGGGAACACTCCGGACACTCCACTTTAATTTCACGCCCAGCGAACGCCAGAGAAGTCACAAATCAAAACTCAGGAGCAACGAAATCGTTGGGATCCCGCCAGGAACATGGTTCCCGACCGGAACAGGGCGCGCAGCGTTTTCTGGATGCCGTCTAATAAGAGGGATCGACAGGTTGAGCGCGTACCTTCAGACAGTTGTTGATTCGGTGCCTAACAATTTTTGCCCAAAACGCTACGTCGTCTGAAACGGTTCCGGCTTGAGACGCTTGAGGTAGAACCGAAGATTCGAGATCAAGCTTCGCATCGGGTTTGATTGGCACAAGCTTGTGAAGAAGCGGCCCCAACGCTGGATCGAGCTATTTCCAATCGTTGGTTTGGAAGCTATGGGGCTGATCGCGAATGGTCGACTTCAACTTCGCCGTGTGTCGGTCCAAACGCAGACTTGCAATCCGGTCTCGCTAACACGCTACTAGGCAGCTTTTCGATCCAACACGGATTCACCGACCAGCAGCCAGCGATGGCAGTTAAGATCGCGATCGTCCAACGTGTTGGGGTGAAACCAATGTGCCGGTGCATAGACAATTCGATCGCGACGATTACCTAAGAAAGCCCCCCACCAACTAAACGTGCTGTTCGCGATGATGATACTCTCAGCTGCGGTCATCAGCCAAAGATCTTCATTAGCGGATGCGGTGCTGTTGTGGTCCACAAAGTGAATTGGGCAATTCAAGTTTAGATTTTCCCGACACCATGCGATGTCGTTTGAAAAAACATAGACCTCGCTGTTCGGTCGCCGCTCAAGTTGCATTTCGATGCATTTTTTATAATAGCCCAAGCCCAGATTGCGAACAGCCATCGGCTTGGCAGTGATGTAGTCACCCCTGCGAATGTGAATCGCGATACTTGAGGAGTTGAGCATTCGCTCTTGAATCTGGCGTGTCTCGACGCTTAGCGAAACCGATGGCTTGAACTGCGAGCGAATGCTAGATTCGACGTCGCGAAAAAATCGATCGCTTTGCCAGTAGCCGACCAAATAGCTATCGTCAGGAGCGCGCATGTAATTTGGCGAGAATCCAAAACGTCGTTCACGAAGGAGGCGAAATTCGTCCTTGCCGAACGCGATCGCATTCAAAATAGACCGTTTGCCCGTGCGATATCGCTCCGGTATTCGCTTGATCTCGTCGATTTTCAGTTCGCGGGCACCGATCGAAAACGAGTTCAACAAATAGCCGTGTGGAGGCTTATTTGCATATGCGGACAAGTCCAGAACCAATTCGGTCTGATGTTGATTTGCCAATTGCGTTCCGAAGGCGTATTGAAAAAGTTGGTTGCCGAGTCCACCCTCAATGCGGGCCACTATCATGGAAAATTTCCGAAATAGGCGTTCGCGAATTTACAAACACGATCTGTGTTGGATCACGCTTAACTTCCTTTTCGGCTGACGACGACCATTCAATCCATTTAATCGTCAAATTTCAAAAGCCATTTCGTTACTTCGAAGTTGCCTTTTCTCCACTCCCGGGCGTCGTTGCTTGTACTTGTATACGTCTCTTTGAACCAACTGTTGGTGCAAGTACGACCCGTCCCAAAGATATTGCTGATGTTGAGACTCGTGATCCTGGGAATCAATAGCGTTACGGAAGGTCAGGGTAACTGCTACGACCTACTTCAATCGAATTAAAACTTCGTTTCGTCTCAACGGACCTGGGGTGAAGGGTGGATCGTAGCCTGCTGTTTCCACGCCACTAGATTCGGCTGAATCTTCGGCAACAAGTCCTTTGGTTTCCATCCACGCACGTAACTTGGCTTCGGAGTCCTTGGCTAGCTTGGATGTAAGCTGGCCAGAGAACCGTACTACGGCGAATCGTCCTCCAACTCGTTTCCGAACGTCGACTTGCTGGCCGGTGGGTTTAGGGACGCCTTTGATAGCGATATCTTTGGGCATCACGAATCCCATTTGAACGCCGCTATCCTTGTCATTCCCCATGAACACGGGAGTTGTCATCGAGATCTTCTGCTTGGTTTCATTCGCACCGCTGATGTAGCTGAACAGTTTCATGAAACTGCCGTCGCGGCCTTGTGCGTCCAGCTTGGTCGTTGTTGAGACCAGCATGAGGTCGGGATACTCGCGAATCTCGAACTTGCCATCGGATTCGACGACCTTGTATTCCGCCGACTCATAGCCTGCCCTTGCCATCGTATTCCAGGCGAATACGCCGGCCGCAACGAGAATCGCCATCGCTGAAAGGTAAATCATTTGCCTGCGTTTCATTTGCTTTTCCTACGAAAATATGCCCCACTGCGGGAGTCGAAGCCGAATCACGATCCATTCTATTTTAGCAAGTCGGCTAGAGCCGAGCGAAAGAAGGCTGATATACTACCGCTTGCCGCGCGCCGCTGGCGCGTGCTAGCTCCCAAACATCGCTGCCGCATTATCCTTAGACAACCGTGCGCTACCATTTTACAATGCCACGCATGACCTTGAAGCCGCCAACGATGGTGGAACCACCGTATTCTTTCGCCAAACGCAGGAGGGCTTTATGAAAACCGAAGTTTGGAAACGTGGACTCGACATGGGATATCGAGGATCTACTCATTCCCTTGCGGACCCAACCTTGCGTGGCATCAATCCAATCCGCCTTGCGGCAGGCCTCGATTACGTCTTGATGCGCTCCCTGGTACCTAAACAACTTGTGGTGCCAATGGATTGCGCCACTCAAAGCGTCGGAGTCTAATCCCCAACCGAACCTTTTGTTGTCTTCGAGTGCTACTGCTTCCGACGGTTCGAGGTAAGCCAGTTCGTGATCCGTCCAAAGTCCAATGTCGTGATAAACGAATGCCGTTTCTACGAGTTGTTCGTATTGCGATGCATTGTTCAGAAAGTGCATTGCGTACGTGATTGTTCGGTACACGTGGTTCCTATACCCGTCGTAGTCGCTTCCAATGGCTGTTCGGTAGCGTGCGAGTAGATCTTCAACCCGCGGACGCTCTGTCTTGATGATGATGTCAGGCATATTAAGTGGTCCATGTCTTTCGATGGTTCGCGATTGATTCCTCTAGGTTACGTGACACGTCACAGCGTTTCTGCCGTCTGCATTGGCAGAAACATCCGATCGGTTAATTTGGATAGTGAGACAAAGCCAAACTTCGCATAAAAACGGGTTGCCGCATTACTTGTGTAGTCCACAACGATCAGGGTAGCCGCAATCTCACTTGCCACACGAATACAACGTTTAATTGTATCTGAAAGATGCCGTTCGCCTACGCCAGGATGGTTAACGTCTCGAGCCAGTCTTCCCACAAGGATCGCGGGAATCTCTGGGTAGCCTGAATTGATCAAACGCTTCCGTAACTGACGTTACGCTCGCAAGCTGGTTACGAGTGCCGTCCGACGGGGGCAAGCCCCATCGAAACGAAGAGGCCACCATGCGGCTCGCCCGCGTGGAGCCTTGATCGAAACCAGCACGCGAACCCATACGCGACGCCGCCACCGCGTGGCTTGTCCACGTGGGGCGATGACCAGACCGGACGCGCCTTTATCGGATCAACAGCCAACGGGGATAAACCCCGCACGTGATGGCGGGCGAGCCGCGTTCGCATGCTGGTTGCGATTATCGTCCGACGGGCGCAAGCCCCATCGAAACGAGAGCCACCACGCGGGGAAATGAAGAAACACATTTCATTTATGTGATCGCATTCGTAGTGTATTCGCCGACAGTGCCGACATAGCCACCATACTGATAGATTGCCCTTCCATCCCAAACGGATGACATGCCTCTCAAATAGAGCAAAGCGATATCCAACGGTGACCGGTCATACGGACATCGACCGAGAAGGTGAATATGATCCGTCAATACACCTGCGGCAGCCAGCTGAATACCCTCATCACGAGACAGCGATAAGATACTGCGTTGAACTCGGTGCAATTGCGCGAGATCGACACATCGCCATCGTTCTCGATGGACGAATACACAGTGCAAGTTGTACCAATACAACCCATGTGACGATCGGACAGGGTCAGAAAGAATGACCGTCGTATCATGAAACTGCAACTCCTCCAAAGCCGTCTGCACACGTTGATCTGCCATGACGTGATGGCCCAATTGATCGGTGACGTACTTTTCTGTTTCCTCTCGTGCTGCTTTTCCAATGGAACGAAGCGCGAAATTCCCGCGAAGCGGCTTCGGCTTACGGCTTTTGACGGCGTGATACAGGCGTCCCTTCAGTCGTTGCACGATGAACGACGGTGCAGATGTCACCTGGGTTGACACTAGAAATTGACTTGTTTTCGAATTTGCGAAGCGATGCTTTAGCAATCGAATATTGTCTCTTTCGAGATCGCCAGCCAAACCAACCATCCAATCGTCGGAGGGCTCTGGTTCATTCCAAAAAAGGGTTATGGACCAGCAAAGAGGGGCGGAGAAAGTGCAATTATCTGGCGTATAGATTTCAGGTCGGATGATGGTCGCCTCGCGAAACGGAATTCAACCCCCCCGTGATTTTATACCATGATGGAGCGCCAGCCTGCGGCCAATACGAAATTTGCTAACATTGATTTATTAAGAGCATAGAACGCGAGCATCTGATCAGCATCCGACGGGGATAAACCCCGTCGTGATGGTGGGCGGGCGTCGCTCGCATGCTGGTTGCGATTATCGTCCGACGGGGGCAAGCCCCATCGAAACGAAGAGGCCACCATGCGGCTCGCCCGCGTGGAGCCTTGATCGAAACCAGCACGCGAACCCATACGCGACGCCGCCACCGCGTGGCTTGTCCACGTGGGGCGATGATCAGACCGTAGGCGCCACTATCGGATCAGCATCCAACGGAGATAAACCCTGCACGCGATGGCGGGCGGGCCTCGCTCGCATGCTGGTTGCGATTACCGTCCGACGGGGGCAAGCCCCATCGAAACGAAGAGGCCACCACGCGGCTCGCCCGCGTGGAGCCTTGATCAAAACCAGCACGCGAAACCAGCACGCGACGCCGCCATCGCGTGGCTTGTCCACGTGGGGCGATGATC
>Ga0194045_1000557_pt1 | contig 12271 bp, 10 predicted proteins | sample JunL6211m_MetaG_FD_161686 | JGI IMG/M metagenome (GOLD analysis project Ga0194045, IMG submission 161686) | Anoxic zone freshwater microbial communities from boreal shield lake in IISD Experimental Lakes Area, Ontario, Canada - Jun2016-L626-11m | ecosystem: Environmental > Aquatic > Freshwater >...
GTATACGCATTTTTCCAAACAATCAACTACCGTCGCAGCTACAACATGTTTGCATGCAACGGCATTCTTTTTAATCACGAATCACCGCGTCGGGGTGAAACATTCGTAACTCGCAAGATTACGCGAGCAGCGACTCGCATTAAGCTAGGACTACAACAGAAACTTTTTCTTGGGAATTTAGAGGCAAAACGAGATTGGGGTTATGCCAAGGATTATGTGGAGGCAATGTGGATGATGTTGCAGCAAGACGAACCCGACGATTTTGTGATCGCCACGGGTGAAACTCGTACGATTCGGGAATTCTTGGATTTGGTGTTTGGCCAACTCGATCTCGACTGGAGTAAGTACGTTGAAGTCGATCCAAGGTACTTCCGACCGGCTGAAGTAGATCTGCTGCTCGGCGATGCAAGTAAGGCAAAAAAGAAGTTTGGTTGGACAGCAACGACCGACGTTCGGGAGCTTGCAAGGATCATGGTTGATCACGACCTCGAACTGGCTCGTCGCGAAAAACACGACCAAAAATTTGTTAATGCATAGAAGCGTGTCTTGATTCTGGGGAGGGGGATTTGCTAGTCTCCCGCGGTATGCATGCTAGCGAATTCGGCGCGTCGTGCTTTCATCCCATCTTCGTTTTCATGGTCGAGCAGCTATGTTTCTGCGCACGCTTTTGATAGTAGGAATGTTTAGTTCCGCCATTGCTGCTTGCACTCAGGTACGCGGCGACGAACTGCCTTCGACACAGGTTTTTGTGCTGTTGCAGAACGGGAATGTTCTGAAAGGTCAAATTTCGAAACAAACCGATCGCATTGCTATCATGATCGATGGGAACAGCACGTTGTTGCTCGATCCCAAGCAGATTGAGCATGTTGGTCCTACGCTCGAATCGCTTTATCTTCATCAGCGAGCAGGTGTTCGAACATGGGGGACTGGGGAACATTGGCATCTTGCCCATTGGTGTATCCAGCAGAATCTAATCGATCACGCCATCGAACACTTCCAAGCCCTCGAGAAAACGGTATCCGGTTCGGCTCGATTCAAACAGCTTGAACATCTGCTTCGCGAAGCGTTGTTAAAGAATAAAAATGAAAATCAAGCCGTTGAGACCAGTCCGAGCGAAGTCGTTCAAGCCAGCGCGGAAATACCGAAGCAATCCCCTCCGCTGCTTGAGCGCAATCGCCCCGAGGAATGGAACAATCGCGAAATACCTGGCTACATTCGAAAGACATTTCAGACTTCGGTCCTACCCATTTTGGTAACTCGTTGCGGACAATCCGGTTGTCACGGGTTGCTAGGGAAATCCGATTTTCATATTTATCAGCCGGTGGGTGATCAAGCCTTAACCGTTCTAACGAACGACTTGCATGAAGTGCTTCGGTACATCGATAGCGAACGTGTCCAAGATTGCATGTTATTGGAGTATGCGACCAAAGCCCATGGAATTCTGAGGAACCCAAGTCTCAATCCAGCCAAAGAGAGCGATCGCGGACATATTGATCGCATTAATCAGTGGGTGAAATCTCTGGCCTTATCCCAACGCATTGAAACGACGATGCCAGCTCAATACCCAGTTGCAACGATCCCAGCGCAAACCGCTAACGCCTCAACGGTCACACAGGCTATCGCAATGGCACCGGTCCCGCAAAACACACGTTCATCTCGGGCGTCGCTTGGAAAGTCGGACGATTCTCAAAATCGTGATGCGAAGCTGTCGAAACCAGCCAAAACCGCAGCTCCTGCGGTTTTTCTGTCCGGATCTGAGATCGCGGACCTTGAGTCGACCATTGAAAAGCTTGAGCAGAAGTTCAATGGAACGGACGCCGGTAAGTCGTCTGCCAACAAAGATCCGTTCGATGTCGATTCTTTCAATCGCAAGTTTCGTTGACCAAATGGGCTGAGGACAAAGCAGGGCTGCCAAAGTCGGCCGATTGCGGCGTCGATGGAAGTTTTGCGAAAAGAAACCTTTCTGGTAAACTGTTTGCTTGATTTGACCAACAGACATTGAATTCAGAAAGTTCCAATCATGAGCACGGGAGAAGGATCCTCCATCTCGTTTGAGACCATGCGAGGCCGCAACTACCCAACCATTCGCCAATTCACCGTTTTCCTTGAGAATCGAGTTGGCCAACTTCTGGAAGTCGTACGGCGGTTCGAGGGTACGGGAATTCGCATCGTGGCCCTTTCGATCAATGATTCCGCGGAATGCGCTTTTGTTCGATTCTTGTTAAGCCACCCCGAACGCGGTCGCGAAATCCTCGAACGTGCCGGGCTCGCGATCATTGAAAGCGATCTGATCGGAGTAGAACTGCCCGATGGGGGACAACCGTTGCTGCAAATATGCACGGCCTTGCTGCAAGCTGAAATCAATATCATTCAGGCTTATCCGCTTATCGTTCGACCGCGTGGCGAACCGGCCGTTGCAATCATGGTCGACAATACAGAGCAAGCCCTCGAGACGTTGGCCCACAAGGGCTTTAGAATGATTACCGAAGGGGATTTGCTTGATGAAACTTGCTAGTGCTCCTCGCGTTCTTGGAATTACCGCTGGTCTCTTGGCGGGTACCATTGCAGCCCTCTACTTTCGTGGGCCGTTCACCACCATCGACAAGACAAAACGAGCACGGATGGAACACAACGTCCCGTCGATGGAAGTCGATGACAATGACCCTTCTGCACGAACACAAATCCCCGACCCAGGCCGCCGCGATGCGATCAAGCAGCTTGTTGAGGGTGCAAAGAAAGAGAAGGGTTGGCTGACCGAGTTTGAGTTGACCGAACGCAGTGGCAAAACGCTCAAGTCCGAAGACCTTCGCGGCGAGCCTTATATCGCATGCTTTTTCTTCTCAACCTGCCCTGGTACTTGCACTCGCCAAAGCAACAAAATGCAATTGTTGCAAAACAAGTTCAAAGGTAAGCCAATCAAGTTTGTGAGCATTTCTGTCGACCCAGAAATGGATACACCGGAAGTGCTCAGCGCGTACGCAGACAAGTTTCAAGCGGACAAAGATAGATGGTTGTTTTTGACCGGACCCATCGACACAATCGTCCGAGTCGGGACCGAGAAATTTTTCCTAGGTGGAGTTGAAAAGAGAGGTCACCCGGATCGCTTTTGCCTCGTTAACTCCACAGGCGACTTGGTCGGCTCCTACATCTGGTTAGATCAAGAAGAGTTTGAACAGTTACTAGCACACACGAACGAGCTGCTGGAACGCAAAAACCCGTAACTTGTAAGCATCGGTGAAATTCTTCCCCCATTCCTCGCATCCTGCTTTTTCATATGTCCGACATCGATATTCACCAACAGCTACAATCCGCACTCGAGTCCTTCAAGGAGCCCGAAAGTGGTCGTGCCATTTCAAAGACAGGCCAAGTCAGCGATTGGACGGTCTCGGAAGGAGTGGTTGGTTGTCGACTAAGCTTGACCTCCATGATGCAGCCCATCGCAACCGAAATTGCAGACTCTCTCCGCGATCATTTGCTTACAACGGTCACTGGAATCAAGCAAGTCAACGTTCAGCTCGATGTAACTTATCGCCCCGCCCCGACCATCGGACAGATTGGATTGAAGGCCAAAAGCGTCATCGCTGTGGCTGCTGGTAAAGGGGGCGTTGGCAAGAGCACGCTCGCGGCGTCGATAGCGATTGTGCTCGGCCGCATGGGAGCCAACGTTGGCTTGATGGATGCAGATGTCTATGGTCCAAGCATTCCGCACTTGCTAGGACTCGATGGCCGTCCTGAAATCGTCGATGGCAAAATTCAGCCGATCAAGTCCGGTGAAATGCCAGTCATGTCGATGGGATTCTTGGTTGGCAAAGATCAAGCTGTTGTCTGGCGTGGCCCAATGTTGCATGGCTCCATTACGCAGTTCCTTCGCGACACGGCTTGGGGTGAACTGGACTATTTGATCATCGATATGCCGCCCGGCACGGGTGACGTTGCGTTGACGCTTTCGCAATTGCTCCCGCTCTCTGGGGTTGTCATTGTCTGCACTCCTCAAGAAGTCGCATTGTTGGATGCCGGCAAGGCTATCTCTATGTTTGAAAAGACGAAAGTGCCGGTGCTCGGAGTGGTCGAAAACATGAGCGGCTTTACCGATCCCGAATCAGGTAAAACCTTCAACATTTTTGGCAAAGGTGGCGCGAGGGCGAAAGCAGAGGAACTCGGCGTTCCGTTCCTCGGTGAAGTCCCCATTCAAATTCCATTGCGAAGCGAATCCGACCAAGGTCGCTTAGCGGATGTGCTTCGCGACCCAACCATTGCCAAACCATTTGAGAATATCTGTCGAGGCGTCGTTAGATCATTGGTGACGCAAATCGCAAGCCGGCCAACCCTATCCGCTCCACTCCCCATTCTGTAAACGCCTGCGGCCTTGTTTCAATACTACTCTCTCTCACCCGGCCCCGCTCCCCGAGACCAGCGAGACCAGGGCTAGGGGAGCAAGGATTCTCGTAGTAAGTCTGGACTGAGCACGTTAAGCGCGATGCCTCGGCGTTTCAATCGGTATGTTGTTTTTGTGATGCACTGCCGGTACATTGTTTTCTCAGTATTTGCTCGAATTGCAACGTAGCAAATCTCTCAATCGAATCTGTCGACTTCTAAGCTCAGGGAAATGCGAATCATGTCCTACGCAGACTCGTCCAGGAAAAATGGCAGCAACACCGCCATCATCGTTATCGCGATACTTGGTGGACTGTGCTTTGTACTCATGGTTTGCGGAGGAATCATGGCGGCATTGTTGATTCCTGCGGTTCAATCGGCGAGGGAAGCTGCACGCAGAATGCAATGCAGCAACAACATGAAGCAAATTGCCCTCGCTTTGCTGAACTACGAGTCGGCTTACAAGCAATTCCCACCGGCTTATACCGTCGACCAAGAGGGCAACCGATTGCACAGTTGGCGAACCGCTATTCTGCCCTTCTTGGAAAAAACGCAGGTGTACGGAAAAATCGACTGGACCAAACCTTGGAACCATCCCAGCAATGCATTCGCCCTTGACGCTGAGGTGCCGTTCTATCAATGTCCAAGCACAGATGTACCAAAGGGTTTCACAACCTACGTAGCTCTCGTCGATCAACAGGGAGTTTTTTTCGGTTCTGGTCAAACCAAAATGAGGGAGATCACCGATGGCACAGCGAACACATTGCTCGTTGGCGAAACAACCAAGGGCAAAGCCGTCCATTGGATGGATCCTAGCGATAGTGATCTCGACTCGTTCATCGCGGCATTGACTGGTCCAGATATCCCGACGGATCGGCGAGCACACGTCGGCGGTTCCAATGTTGTCTTTGTCGACGGCAGCGTGCGTTTTCTTTCCTCACGCATATCCGCGGAGTCCTTGCGAGCCATGGTTACTCGCGATGGCGGAGAAAAAGTCATTGCAGATTATTAGGCGAGCCGTAATACAGGCTGCTAGCGCTGCTAGCCTGTGTTTTGCATGTCGAACCAGGCTCGCAGCGCTGGCAGCCTGTACTACGTAGCAGTTTTTGCGATGCCGCTCGCATTAGGCGACGGGAATCCCTCGCAAGTAGCAAACGAGCGTGTAGAATTTCACACGGGTAGATTAGTCACGAAATCAACTTTGCTGAGGAGACCAACTTATGTCGAATTCAGACGAAATCCCTAACCCATACTTGCCGCCACAAGTCAACGAATACTCTTCGTATTCTCAAGGTCAATTTATCGACGGCGAGGTACACAATGTCGTTCCCGAGTTCGGCGATATTTTCAATTATGCGATCAAAGTCTGGAAAGAGAATTTGCAGCTCGTCGTGTTGGCGGCGTTAATTGTGGTTGCGATCTCGTTCGGTATCTCCATTTTCAACACAGTGGTCCAAATCATTCTTCGAGGGGGATTTGATGCAAAACCAAATACCGCGTCCACTCTCTTTAGCGTCGGCGCAGGCTTGGTTGCAAACGTCGTGCAAATCTTTTTAACGATCGGCCAAATTCAATTCAGTTTGAATCTTTTGCGTGGAAAGCCGGCAGAGCTTGCGATGATTTTCCAAGGCGGAGAACGATTCCTTCCAACATTCGGTTTTTCGCTCTTGTTTGGTCTTGCCATGATGCTTGGCTTTGTTCTGTGCATCATCCCCGGCTTGATCGTTCTCTTTCTATTTTGGCCAGGCTACTATTTGGTCATTGATCGAAGAACTTCCGTCTTTGAATCGTTTGGACTCGCTCGAATGATTACCAAAGGCAATGTTCTAAACACGTTGCTCCTTGTGCTCACCAGCGCCGGCATTACGATGGCTGGATTTCTGGCATTTTGCGTCGGTATCATTTTTGCGCAGCCACTTGTCGTATTGCTCGGAGGAACAGCCTACCTGATGATGTCTGGGCAGCTCGATCCCAAGAGTGCGCAAGGCATGAGGGCCTAGACACGAGACAATATCGCGATGCCGAGCTCGTCCGCCATTTGAAGTGTTTTTTCGCGGTTGATGAGGATCGTCTTTCCCGCTTCGATGGCGATCACTTTACCCCCTGCAAGCTTCATCTTTTCGATGGTTTGCGGGCCAATGGTAGGAACATCGAACCGCATGTCTTGCTGCGGTTTGGCAACTTTGACCAACGTAAATCCACCACGCGTGCAAATCTGGCCTGTCCGCACAATGCACGCATCGGTGCCTTCGATCGCTTCTACTGCCAAAATCGTGCGGTCGCGAACGGTGACGCTTTGCCCAACGTCCAAGCCACCCATTTGCTTGGCGATGGACCAACCGAACTCAATGTCATCGAGTTCGGATTTGGACGGCTTACGTCGTGTAAGTCCACCAGCCTCAGCTATCAGTTGTGTCGCGAAATCCGTACCCGGAATCGTCTTGATACCATGTCGACTAAACGATGCCACTACTGCGCCGAGCAACGAATCATCGTTCGTATTGACGTGACGAAAGTAAAACATAGGTAGCATCGTCTTAATGCACTCCCAATCTGGAAAATGCTCCATCCATCCCCAACCATGAAACAGGATTCGATCCTTGAACAACTTTCCCGACAGGCAGACGTGCTTTACGCCATGTTGTTGAAAGAACTTCTGCATCCCGCCGAGCTTGCAAACGCCAATCCACTTCACATGATGCGATAATGCCTCGATCTCTTTCGGTGCATGATCATAAACGGCAGCCACGACCACCGTATGCCCTTTTTCTCGCAATGCACGCGCCACGGCTAAAGGATACTCTCCCCAGCCTGCGACGATACCGATCGATTCGGAGGTACTCATACCGGTGCGGTTTTCGGTTGTTGCAGTTGATCGACTTGCTTGGACAATTGCTTGACCGTCTTTCTTAGTTCCGGAAGTCGGTTCAGTGCTGCGAAAATCAGGGCTTGTTCGTTTCGTGGCATAGCGGGACTACCCAGCATGACCTTGTCCTCACCCGTATCCGCAACGACACCTGCTTGAGCTCCCACCATGGTTCGAGAACCAATGTGGATATGGTCGCGCACGCCAACTTGGCCGGCCAACACAACGTAGTCGCCGGTACTCGAACTGCCAGCTACGCCAACATGCGAGCAAATCAGATTGTGCTTACCGATGTTGCAGTTGTGAGCAATCATCACCAAGTTATCGATCTTGGTACCGCATCCGATACGGGTTGCGCCGTAAGTGCCGCGGTCCACCGTTGAGTTGGCGCCGATTTCGACATCGCTTTCGATATGAACCCATCCGAGTTGTGCGGTTGGGACATGACGTCCTTTTTCCATCCGAAAACCGAAGCCATGTGCACCGAGTACACACCCTGCATGCAAAATGACTCGGTCTTCGAGTACGGTTCCAGGATACAAGACGACTCCAGGAAATAGCTGGCAATCCTTGCCGATCCGACACCCTGCCATGACGGTAACGCCACGATGCAGATGCGTTCCCTCATCGATCGACGAATCTTCGGCGACGCTTGCAAAGGCTTCCACGAAAGCCCTTTCGCTGACCTGAGCAGACGAGGCAACGCTGGCAAGTCGATCGATCCCATACGCCCGTTTGATGAGATTTTGTGGTCGAAAAAGCTCGCATATCTTGCTAAAGGCTTCGTGAGGATTCGCAACGACAATTTGCGAAATTGAAATTTCTGGAAAGGATCGATTCGTTACACAGGCGGTCGCCTGCGATTCTTGTAACCGAGGTAAATATTTTTCGTGATCAATCAGCGTGATCTGTCCTGCTTGGGCGTCCGCCAGCGGAGCTGCACCCGTGATGACATGATCATGATTACGAGCGAACAATTCGCCGTGCACTCGCATTGCAAGCGTTGAGAGATCGATTGAGGTCATTGGCGTGATCCTTTTCAAAACAAGTGCTGCGATGCAACGCACATCGATGGGAGTTTGGGTAATCTACTGGATACAGGGCGAACGAATCAATGCTGTTTCGGAAGTGTCCGATAGCTGCGCTGCCTTTGCACTCGCTTGATCCAATCGACCCATTATTGTGTCGCAAGCTAGGACGACATCCTCGATCTGGATGGAGAGCATTGGAACGCAGTCCGACTTTCGATCGGACAACTTCGATTCAGGCAATCGTGCTTTTTGAATTCCGACATTGTTAGCACCATAGGGTCGAACGCGTTGGATTGGCATAGGCCCAATCATGCCAACCGTGGGTGTGCCAACCGCCACAGACAAGTGCATTGGTCCAGTGTCCGAACCAATAAACAAACAGGAACGCCTGATTAGGCTTCTTAGTTGCGTTAGGGTTGTGGATGGGGCTAGCTGGGCAAACCCACCTGATTGGGCGATGACTTGTTCCGCCGCAGCTCGTTCTTGTTCACCCGACCAGACGACCAAACTTGGTACACCCCAAAGTTGTCCGAGGTGTTTTGCAACGCTAGCATATCTGTCCGAAGGCCAAATTTTGGATGGCCAGCCGGCGCCAACATTCACAATGGCGAAGGGACTTGTTAAATGGATGGACTGCAATACTTTGTCGGCGAATTCAGTGTCTTGATTCATTTCCGGCAGATTAAACTCAACGCGTTTGTCATGCACTCCGAGCAATCCAAGCATCTCGAGCCCACGATCCACGATGTGTTCTGCATCTGCTTGAAAAAGTTGGTTATTGAACCAAGTACTTAGTTCCCTGCCATCGAAGTGGCCATGATGAAAACCAATACGGTTCTTTGCACCCGAGAGCCAAGCGATCAGCGAACTTTTGGTTAAACCCTGTAAATCGAGCGTAATGTCAGGCTTCCATTGCCTAAGTTGTTTGCCCAATTCCCAAAGATCCCTCGGATTTTTGAAGGTACTCTTGGACGTGACAAATAATTGATCCAGTGCAGGATGCCCCTGAATCAGTTGGGCCGAAGCGCGTTCGGTCACCCAGCCAATTTCGGCAGTTGGGAAATTGCGGCGAAGCGAGGTCAGAACGGGGACGCTCAAAATAGAGTCGCCAATTGCGGAAAGGCGAACAATTAGGATGCGTTTAGCCATCGAGAGTAGACTGCCATGATCGCGCGAACAACAAAGCCCGTAAGCATGCAGGCTAGGGAAAAATGGACAAAAAATCAAGCTCGATTGCATGTCATGATTTGCAAGATAAGCCTGTCGGGCTCATTTCAACCGAAACGCGCGAATGCGAAGATTTACAAAGGCAGGCTAATACCCCAACGCGACGCCATCATTTCGACTTTCCGTTGCACCTTGCAACAGATTGCGTTCCCAATCGATTAGGATCCCTTGATAGCCGCCCATCGATCCGCGGCTCGATTGAGTCTTGTGTCCCATTTTCTCGAGCGCACGAACCGCATCCGTTGAAATCCCAGATTCGTAATGGACCACGCCACCTTTTGGATCCGCCTCGACTCCGGTTGGCGTCTGGCTTCCTTCGTGGCGAACACGGGCCGCATCGCCGGCCATTTGGATGTTCATACCGAAGTCGATCCAATTGACCAGGACTTGCACTTGACCTTGTGGTTGCATGTCACCACCCATCACACCAAAGACAAATACGGGCTTGTCATCGCGAGTGACCAGCGCCGGAATAATAGTGTGGAACGGACGTTTACCGGGCTCTAATCGATTCGGGTGATTCGCATCGAGCGAGAATAGATTGCCGCGATTTTGCATCGCAAACCCAACGTCACCGGGAACCACTTGACTTCCGAACCCATGGTAGTTGCTTTGGATCAGCGAACAACAATTTCGATCTTTGTCGACGACGCATAGGTACACAGTGTCTCCTTGAACGAGATTCGGGTCTCCTGCATCTACGTGCGTTGCGGCTTTCGTGCGGTCGATCCGTTTCAATTGTTGGCGGGCATACTGTATTGAGTTCAGTGTCTCCAGCGGAACATTTTCAAAAGCCATGTCCGCATAAAATCTAGCACGGTCAGCGTATGCAAGCTTTTTTGCTTCTACCAACAGATGAAGGTATTCCGGCGAGCCCCAACCCATCGCGGCAACGTCATGTTCGCTCAACACGTTGAGTATTTGCAAGACAGACAGCCCTTGCCCATTCGGCGGAATCTGCCAAACATCATAGCCGCGGTACTTCGTCGAGATCGGCTTCACCCATTCGTTGCGATGATCCGCGAAATCCTCCAACTCAAAGTATCCTCCGTTTAATTTGCTAAATCGAACGATCTCCTCGGCAATCGGGCCTCGATAAAACACATCTGCGCCACCGTTTGCGACTTTGCGGTAGGACTCGGCCAATCGAGGATTGCGAAATAGATCGCCTGCTCGTGGTGGTCGCTTGCCCTCGAGCAAAAAAGTCCTTTGCGAATCCGACCACTTGGCGAAGTTCTGATCCGCCTTGGCCCAAAAGCCTCCGATCACGGGTGAAACAGGGAAACCATCATCCGCCAATCGAATGGCTGGCTCAAGTACATCCGCTACAGGCAAAATGCCAAATTTGGAATGAAGGTCTAGCCAGCCTGCGACGCAACCAGGAACACTCCACGAGAGTGGACCCTGGAGCGGTATCTGTTTCAAGTCGCGAGCAGCAAAGACATCGCGATTGATTTTCATAGGGCTGCGACCGCTGGCGTTGAGTCCGTGTATCTGACCCGTCTTGGCCTCCCAAACAATGGCATACAGATCACCTCCCATGCCGCAACTCATTGGTTCCACGACACCAAGTACTGCATTGGCCGCAATGGCTGCATCGACCGCACTCCCGCCTTTGGACAATACGTGAAGTGCCGCTTGCGTAGCGCGAGGGTCGCTCGTACAAGCCATTGCGTTACTCGCCATAACGACCGAACGACTTTGCCCGATGGGGCCAGTGGGTCTGTCATAACGCCCTATGGGGGGCGACTTCGATTCGAGGCTGGTTTCCTGAGAGATACTGAATCGCGTGAAAGGTGACATGGCTGAAAAGAGTAGCGCGATTGAAAGAGAATTCGAATAAGTACGCACGATGAATGGTTTACTCCGAAGAACGGCGAAGGGGAGCGGGTAACTCGAGTTTTTTTCGCCCTAGCGAAAAGGTAACAATCCTCTTGGATGAATGTTTGGCTACGACTAACGCAATCCCCGAATACTTGCTATCTGGAGGAAAAGTTTCTCAAGTTCTTGATAGTAATCATCCTCAGGCATTTCCTTTTTGCGATTACGCAGGACTTCCACTTGCGTTTCCAAGTTGTCTATTTGGATTCGCTGATTGTCTGTCAAGCGATCGGGTTGCGCGGTTGTCGAAATGATGATTCGACCGGCGAGCAGACCATCGACTTGCAAACCTTCGGCGGGCGCTTTGATGGGCCTCGCCCCACGATAGAAGACGGCTGGCGTTCCCTTGGCGTCTCCATTGTCGTCCAATAGTGCTTGTTCAGATGCAAGCCTTTCTTCGTTGGCATAGAACTGAGCCACACGATTGGATGCAGCCAGATAGGCCTCTAAGATCGATACGCTAAAATCATGATCCAAGTCTGCTTCAGGGTCCGAGATCGACTGGGAAATGTAGTCACCAAAGCGGGCATAGTTTTGCTCTGAACCACTCTTGGTCGCGGTGATCACCACGCGATTCTTGCCCGAGAGCGCATTGATAAATGGACCACTGCTCGAAGCACAGTTGATAATCACCCATCTGGAATCTTGATTACCGATCGCTTTCGCCAACTCTTCAGCCGAAATATCCGGACCTCGCAAATTGAACTTTGCTGCGTCCCGGTCGCTCGTGCCGTGTCCGATCAAGACGATCCAGTGCTCTTTCGCTTCGGGGTTTTCCGAAATCCAATCCAAGATGCGATCATGATCTGACTTGCCATTGGTTTCGCTCTGTTTAGTACCATCTATCCATTCCACCTTGCTCGTATTGGAGGCACAAATAGTCCTCCATCGC
>Ga0194045_1000559_pt1 | contig 12258 bp, 12 predicted proteins | sample JunL6211m_MetaG_FD_161686 | JGI IMG/M metagenome (GOLD analysis project Ga0194045, IMG submission 161686) | Anoxic zone freshwater microbial communities from boreal shield lake in IISD Experimental Lakes Area, Ontario, Canada - Jun2016-L626-11m | ecosystem: Environmental > Aquatic > Freshwater >...
GTTGGGACTCACTTGATTCTGCACCGAATGCCAGTGCTTGTGCCTGTGCAAACATGTTGGCCATTAATGCGTCGTGAGCATCTCCGTGTATGGCTTGTGTCTTTGCAAAACCGATCAAGTCCACCGGCACTACAGAAGTTCCTTGGTGCAGCATCTGCATAAATGCGTGCTGTGAATTGGTGCCGATACCTCCCCACACAACAGGTGAAGTTTGTGTCGCAACGACGACATCGTCTTTACCAACTTGCTTACCATTGCTCTCCATAATCAGTTGCTGCAAGTAGGCCGCAAATAAGTTGAGTGAGGTTGAATATGGAACTACGGCCTGCGTTTCGCGACCCAAAATCGATCGATTCCACACGCTGATAAGTCCCATCATCACAGGGATATTGGTGGCTAACGGTGCTTCGACAAAGTGTTCATCGACAGCGCGCATCCCACTCAAGAAATCATCAAACACATCAGAGCCAAAAGCGACAATGTTCGCCAAGTTGACTGCTGACGAGACCGAATATCTACCGCCGACCCAAGGCCAAATGTTGAACGAGTGAGCAAATGCGATGCCTGCTGCCGCGGCACGTTGTGGCTCGACCGAGACGACTGCGCAATGTTGCGCTAATCCCGTCTCGCCGACTGATGCAGAAAGCCATTGTTGAATAATTCGACTATTTGAAAGAGTCTCAGTTGTTGAAAAAGTTTTTGAACACATCACGATTAAGGTGTGTTGTGCATCGTGCCGCTCAAGCACTTTTTCGACATCAACAGGATCAATGTTTGAGACAAACGAGCAATGCAGCGAAGGCATGATTGTTTGTGAGAGTGCATCCCACACCAGCGCTGGACCTAGATCGCTCCCTCCAATACCGACATTGATGATGTGGGTAAATGGCTTTCCGGTTGCTCCAACGATTTTTCCGTTGCGCACTCCAGTTGCAAATTCTGCCATCGAATGCCGCACCTGCTGTACTTCTTTTACGACGTCTATTCCATTAACAACAATCTTTTGTGTGCTCGGTGCACGCAGCGCCACATGCAATGCAGGCTGGCCTTCCGATGTATTAATCGGTGCTCCTTCAAACATCGCGTCCCTACGGCTCGACACTGATGCTTCTTGAGCCAGCTCGAGCAATGCGTCCACAACTGCTGGAGTGATGTTTTGCTTCGAGAAATCGGCGACAATCGACCCGCTGCCAAGGTTGAGATGAAACGTGTTTCGTGTTGCTCGTTGGGCATCGCCCAGAAACAACTCACTCAGGGTTGATTGTGGCGCCTCTTTGCCTAGAGCAACAAGCTTTTTCCACGAAGATGTGGTGGTGATCACTGTGTACAGGTTATCTCGCTCTCACGAGTAGCGTCTTGCACCGTGATTACGTTATGACAGCAAACGCCGCGGCAACGCAACAAGAAGAGTCGCGGCGCTTACCTCAATCGGGCATCACACTCGGCTTCGGTGCGTATCTCATCTGGGGTCTAGTCACTATTTTTTGGAAGCACCTCAAAGGTTTTGATTCGTTTGAGCTCATCGGTTGGCGCATCACCACATCCGCAATCATGCTCATTGCGTACATGACCGCTACAAAAAAGATGAAACCACTGCTCACAACAATGCGAGATCCGCGCACTTTGGTGCGCCTCGTCGTGGCCAGTATTTTGTTGACCATCAACTGGACAACCTACGTGTGGGCGGTTGTCAACGGCCATGTCATCGAAACCGCACTGGGATATTTCATTGCACCGTTGTGCACAATGGTGCTTGGAGTGTTTGTTCTGCACGAAAAACTTCGTCGACCCCAAATCATCGCAGTCTGTTTCGCTCTCTGCGGTGTGGCTGTGCTCACAGTCGGTTACGGCAGAGTGCCGTGGATAGCGCTCACCATTGCTTCTTCGTGGACTTTCTATGGCTACCTCAAAAAACAAGTGCAACTCCCACCGCTCGAGAGTTTGACGGGCGAAGTGATTGTCGCGTTTATTCCAGCTCTCATGTATGTCGCTGTTTGTTGGAACCACACAAACAGCATTTCCAACACGGCTTCATCAACGCAATGGTTGCTTATTGCACTCACAGGGTTGATCACCACGGTTCCGTTGCTGTTGTTTGCGGCATCTTCTCAACGAATACCACTCACACTCATAGGGCCAATGCAATACATCGTTCCTACAATTAATTTTCTGCTCGGTTGGCTGCTCTACAGTGAAGAAATTACGGCAACCAAAGTTGCGGGGTTTGCACTTATCTGGATCTGTTTAGCGATCGTATTGCTCGACTTATTTATTTGGCAACAGCGAGCTGTGCAGTCCCAGCCACAATCCGCTTAAGTCCTTCAATTACATCTAGTCCACGTTGTTGGTCGTCGACGACAATTGCAAACCTCGACAAGCCTGTGAGCACAACATTGATGAGGTCTTGCAAAACCTGAGCGTTAATTCCCGGAACGATCTCTCCACGAGCAACGGCATCGGTGCACATTTTCGCCAAAAACTGTCCAAGACCAACGCGGAGCGGAGCGATCGCTGAGGACAGCTCGGGGTGACGCTGCGATTCAGAAGCAACTCCAACTACGAAACTCGCTAAAGACGGATCTTCGGCACTCATCAGCGCAATTGAATCCAAGATTGCCGAAAACTTATCGGTGAACGTCTCATGTCTAGCCGCAGCTTTTTCAAACGTGCTCAGAACAACTTCTTGCATCTCGGCATATGCCGCCACATACATATCAAGCTTCGATGGAAAGTAGTGATAGATCGCACCGGTTGTAATTCCAGCGGCTTGTGCAAGCGCACGATTAGTAGTGGCGTCATAGCCAACGTCAGCAAATGAGCGACGAGCCTCTTTCACCAAAAGTTTTCGAGTCTCGCCAGCGTCAGTGTCGCAAGGCCGACCGAGTTTCTTCGCCAGAACCTTCATGGGTTCAGGCTAATTCGTAGTTCTGGGGCTAGACGAAGCGGCGCAAATGTGCCGCCAACTCCAGTGGGCGATCGCCCTGCACACTGTGCCCTGCACCGTCCACTACAACGATCTCGGCACTTGGGTAGTGCTTTTTTACACCTTCGATGTCCTCGTCGTCGACGACTGGAGACGCCCCACCGCGCACGACCAATAGCGGGCATTGCAGGCGCGCGATGGCATCCCACAATGCAGAGCGTGGTGATTCAGTTTCGAGATTAGTTTTCTCCGAATTGATTTGACCACGTCGGTCATAACGCCACTCCCAACTTCCATCTTCCAGTTGATGCGCATTGTGCAAAATACCTCGGCGCAAACTTGTTGCGGACCGCGTTGGGTTGTGCTCAGTTGTACGAGCCAATAGATCATCAAAACTTGCAAAACTCTGTGGGCCGTTGATGAAGTCAAGCACTGCTTTTGCTTTTTTGCTAGTCACTCCTGGAGTGATATCAACCATCACTAAATGTCTGACCAACTCTGGATATTTGTCGGTGAGCACCAAACATGTGAGCCCGCCCAAGGACATTCCAACAACTGCTTGAGCATTTGGTGCTAGCTGTTGCACGACTATCGCAAGATCATCTGCCAAATTCAGTGGCGTGTATGTTGCGTCATCACGCCACGACGAGTGACCATGTCCTGGTAAGTCAACCGCCAATAACGGACAACCAAGAGTTAAAGCAACCGTGTCCCACGTGTGCGCATTTTGTGCGGTGCCATGAATCAACACCAGTCGTGGTTCACCTTCACCCCATTTCAGAGCGCTCACCTTTCGCCCATCAGACAACTGCACACTCACTCGTTGCACTGTTGGCGTTGCGCTCGCATTAATCGAATACTCCTCGATGTTTTGACCAAACATTGAGAACTCGTCGTAGGGAACCATCTCTTGGTTATTCATTGGTGTACCTCCTACGGCGTTGAAACAGCAACTGTTGTCGGCGAACCAGCAATAGTCGTTGCAGTCGATTTTGGCAAAGTTGTCGGGACTACGGTCGGCAAGGTCGTGTAATCCGGATCTGGTTTATCAAATGGCGGCACAGGAGAACCGTACTCTTCCGGTTCCTTCACGCCATCAAAAACATAGACGCGGTCACCATAGGCAACGATTGCCTGAAAATATCTTGCTACCGACATTGGTATTCGCACACAACCGTGAGATGCGGGCTTAAGTGGAACCAATATCGCGCCGTGGATTGCCACGTTGTAGTTGAAGTACACGGGGTTGTACATGGTTCCCAGTTTTGACTCACGCATTCCTTGATGACGATTGTAGAAATAGAAAATACCTGGAGGCGTAATTGCTTCACCACAAATGCCACGCTTAATTTCGGCATCAGTGCTGTTGCCGTCTTCGCCCGGACTAATTGTTACTTCTTCACACCATTTTTCATTTGACCCACTGGAAATATGTGTAATTACAACAGGAATGCCGTCCTTAAACACGATCAATACTTGCTCTGGCAGATACACCTCTACATGCGTTGCGGTATCTGCATCGCGACGCGGCTTGATCTGAATGTCTGATTGCATAATCGCCCAAGTTGATGGAGTCACAACCCCTGTTGCGCGTTCGCGTGGTGTACTCATCACCAGTTTTTCGAAAGCCCACACTGCCTGAATGGTGTTTTGTCCAAACACGCTGTCTTGCGGGCCCGGATCAAAGTGCAATGCGGCCAACCGCTGCTGCACTCGCAACACGTCGTCACCCTTCATTCCCGGTTTAATTGTTCGCGTGAGAGGCACCGTTACCAATGGAACATTGGTGGATTCTGTAATGACGTTTGGGTTGTTGGCATTTGACTCTGTGTTATCGCCATTGACCACAACCGATATTGCGACAACAGTGAGCAGCACAGCCATGGCTGCAATCGCTGGCCGCCAGCGGTCATAGAGACTTTGCTGCGACTGCAACTGATCTAGATCGTCATCATCAAACAACACACCCTCGTCAAAGAATTCATCTTGATCAAAAAAGTTGTCGTCAGAAAATTCGTCGTCAGAGAAGTTGTCATCCATGTTTATTCATGCACCTAAGGAATTACTTCTTTTTCGGTCCAAGGGCGTTGAGATGACCACGCAATGTCCATGCCTCTTTCAAAATCTTGATAATTACTGAAGGCGAACTGAGCGTGGATACTCCACGAGTTCGTGGAAAGTAGTCCACTCCAAACTGCACAACGCTCATGTTCATCTTGCGTGCACTCACCATCAGTTCTGCATCAATGAATGAACCTTCACTTGTGAGTTTGACTTGCTCAAGCACTTTGCGACGCACCAACTTAAATGCAAAGTTGACATCCCTAAAGCGGCAGCCGAACAATGCGCGCACCATCAAGTTGTAAAAGAATGAATACACCACTCGCACATAACCCTCGCCCGTTCGATCAAAACGGTAGGCCGCAACAATGTCAGCTTCGTATTGGTGCATGAGACGCATTGCTTTATGTACTTCGCGAAAGTCAAAGGGCAAGTCGGCATCGGTGTACAGCACCACGTCGCCTGTTGCAGCGCCAAAACCAGACTTAATCGAACCACCTAATTTGCGGTTAGACGGATGATGAACAACTTTTACTCGCGCATTTTTGGCTGCTGCTTCATCTGCAAGTCGCGCAGTTGCATCAGTCGACGCATCATTAACAATGATCATTTCGTAGTCGCCGACCGTTCCAGCCGCGATCAATTCGTCGCCCAGTTCGATCGCAGCATTAAGTGCGCGCTGCAAATATTCCTCTTCATTCCACATGGGGAAAAAGACGGAAAATCGTTCGAAACGTGGATTCGTCATGCCCATTCAGGCTAACTGCGAGTGTCTGATTTGAGATCCGTCCACACCTACAACGCCTGTAATGTGCAGGCTGTGAGCATGTCTACTAACCAGCCGATAAATCAGCAAACGACAGCACGCACAGGTCTCACCGGCACATGGCGAACTGTCGCAGTGATCTCGTGGCTTCTGGTCTTTTTTGCGATCATGGCTACGGCCGTCACAAGTCGCAATATCGGCAAACCAACTTGGTGGCTCGGTCCAGAGTCCAATCCATCGTTTGTGCTGCTGTGGGCGCTTCCTTTCGTGGCGCCAATAGCCAGCATTATTTCTGCAATCAAATTTGGACGTATTGCAAGTTTTGTTGGATTCGGATCAGCACTTTTTCTTGGCGCAATCGGAGTTGCTGACATAAACAACACCCCTGGTGTCGCCCTCATCGAATGTGCCATTGCAATTTCGTCGGCACTGATAGCCATTGCCACATTTGCAGGTCGCGTAAAGTAGTCGCTCTCGACTCGTCAAAGTAAGTACCGTAGTTGTATGCCCCAGTCCAATGCATCAGCTTCAAACGCCAAAGTTCTCTCCAGCCTTCCCGTTGGCGAGCGAGTTGGTATCGCTTTTTCTGGTGGTCTCGATACGTCTGCAGCAGTTGCATGGATGCGTGAAAAGGGTGCATTACCTTACGCATACACCGCCAATCTTGGTCAACCTGACGAACCCGACTTAGACGGAGTTCCCAATCGTGCAAAGCAATATGGTGCGGAAGGTGCTCGCCTCATTGACTGCCGCACCGAACTCGTACACGAAGGTCTCGTTGCACTGCAATGCGGTGCATTTCACATCACCACTGCTGGTAAAACATATTTCAACACCACCCCGCTTGGTCGCGCAGTAACCGGCACACTGCTCGTGCGTGCGATGAAAGAAGACAACGTAGATATTTGGGGCGATGGCAGTACTTACAAAGGCAACGACATCGAGCGCTTCTATCGCTACGGGTTGCTCGCTAATCCAAACCTTCGGATCTACAAACCATGGCTCGATGCCGACTTTGTGCGCGAGATGGGTGGCCGATCAGAGATGAGCGCATTCTTAACAGCAAAGAAATTGCCTTACCGCGACTCGGCTGAAAAGGCGTACTCCACCGATGCAAATATTTGGGGCGCAACACATGAAGCGAAAACTCTTGAAGAGTTGTCAACCAGCATGCACATCGTTGCGCCAATCATGGGTGTTGCACATTACGACGAAAAAGTAACGATCAAAACCGAAGACGTTGTTGTGCGTTTCAAAGAAGGCTGGCCGATTGCGCTCAATGGGAAAGAGTTTGATTCACAGACCGATCTCGTTAACGAAGCAAACATTATTGGTGGACGGCATGGCCTTGGCATGAGCGACCAGATCGAGAATCGAATCATTGAAGCAAAGAGCCGTGGTATTTATGAGGCTCCAGGTCTCGCACTCTTGCACATCGCCTATGAGCGTCTCATCACGGCCATTCACAATGAAAACACCATCGAAAATTACCGCCAGATGGGCCGCCGCTTGGGCCGCTTGTTGTACGAAGGTCGTTGGTTCGATCCACAGTCGTTGATGTTGCGCGAGCCACTCATGAATTGGGTCGGCTCACTCATTACTGGCGAAGTCACGATTCAGTTGCGTCGCGGTGATGACTATTCAATCCTCAACACATCTGGTCCGCACCTCACATATGCACCAGAGCGCCTCAGCATGGAACGTGTGGAAGACGCAGCGTTTGGTCCGCTCGATCGCATTGGCCAACTCACTATGCGCAACCTCGACATTCAAGACACGCGCGCCAAGATTGATGAATATCGCGCTGCTGGAACACTTGGTGGCGGCGGTTTACTCGAACTCGAGTAACACTCAACCGTAGTAAAACAATTCGCCTATTACGGAGTGAACGCACGCACTGGACGCACTTGCAGCACATTGTACTTTGCCGCACTACCCGAGCAGGAATACCGATCTGTACATGTTCCCTTTACGCCATATCCCGAGGCATTACTGATCATTATTCCGCCGTACACGCCCTTAACATCGGTCTCCGTTCCATTTTCTTTCGTCCACCACGAGCCCACCGGTGGATCCACAACGGGAAAAATATTATTAAAATACATCGAGAGCGTTGGCACGTCCCAGTCCGACTTGCCTCCGCATGAATAACCGTTCTTAATTTTTGCACTCCACGTCGATTTGTACTCACATGACAGTGGTGCGACGACGACAAAACGGCCTGTAGTTTGCCCAACCGAAATTGTTTTACCCACCCCGGCATCAGAAATAATTGTTCCGCCAGTTGCCGGATCAGTCGCGCCAACAAGCAAATTCGCTACCACCAACGCAGAAGTAGCTGTAGTCGCGCTAATCGGCAAGGTCGCGGTCGTACTAGTCGGCGCAGTCGTAGTTGTACTTGTCGGCACTGCGACAACTACCACTCCTTTACTCAAAATCAATTTCCCTCCCGATAAGACGCATGTAAATGTTTTGCCTGCTACCAAGTACTTCTTGCCCAAGGTTGCACAACGTGGGTTCAAACTAGACCTACCTTCAGCGTGTGCAGGAAAAACCGGCAATAGCATCAACGCAACAACCAGTCCAATGCAACCAATCCTTGACCAAGCAAGATCAAATTTCAACATCGTCTCAATCTAACACCGCGACATCACAACGACAGGACAACCCAAAAAATGTAGTGCAGTCCCTACTTGTTACTGCCGGCACACACGATAGTGGTGGAAATAGTGGCGGTTTACTCGAACTTGAGTAACGCTTCGCTGTCCATCAACTAGCTGTTTACAAGTGCGCGAGTGATCGCTGCGGCAAGCGCGGCACGCTCACCCATCTTCGACACATTGATGTATTCGGTGTCGGCATGTGCACCGCCACCGCAAGCACCAAGACCATCGAGAGTTGGCACGCCAATGGCGGCCGTGAAGTTGCCATCTGAGCCGCCGCCAACAGCAATTCCTTGTAAGTCTTTAATTCCAATACCGGGAGCAACACTTTGTGCAACTGAGTACAGCGCAGTTGCAGCCGACTCGTGCATCGGCGGTCGATTTATTGACCCGCTCACTTTTATCGTTGCACCAGCAACGGTTGGTTGCAGTGCGCCAAGCGCTGTTTCAACACGTGCTTTTTCAGAAACAACATTGACACGAACATCAACCGTTATTTGCGCTGCTGCTGGCACCACATTTTCAGTTGTTCCAGCTGTTGCAATCGTTGGTGTGACGGTGGTGCCGATCTCGGGCCTAGCAATTGCTGCAATCACTTGCACCTGCGCAGCAAGTTCCATCAAAGCATTGATTCCCTTTTCAGGTTCGAGACCAGCGTGAGATGCGCGGCCAGCAATGTCGACAATAAATGTGCCGACGCCTTTGCGTGCAATCTTGAGCGCGTCGCCATTGCCGCTTGGTTCAAACACCAACACGTTGCCAGTTGCCTTTGCACGTGCCTCAATCAGTTCGCGAGAAGCATATGAACCAATCTCTTCATCCGACGTGATCAAAATTTCCGCGTTACGTGCCTCACTAATTTCACTCAGTCCATAGATGGCTTGAATGATTCCGGCTTTCATGTCAAAAATTCCTGGGCCACGCGCGATGTCTCCATCAATGCTGAAACCGCGCTTCGCTACGGTGCCTTTCGGAAAAACGGTGTCGTGATGACCGACGATCAACACTTTCGTGTCGTCGCTGCCCTTCCAGTGCACATGCGGACCTTTGTCGCTCGCAATAATTTGTGGGGCCTTGCCAAGTACTTCGGTCATGACCTGCGCCAAAAACTCGGCGCTGCGCTGCAACAGCTCTAGCTCATTTGACGGTGACTCGATGTTGACAAATTGCTTCACGTGCTCGACCATCTGGGCGGTGCGTGCATCGAGATTGACACGCAACTCGCTCGGTGTCGGTGTCCCAGTCGGCAAACTCATCTCTCTATCGTGCCACGCAAACTCATGCTTTTAGTGCCCGGGATCGGACTCGAACCGATACAGCACTTTCGTGCCAGGGGGGTTTAAGCCCCCCGCGTCTACCATTCCGCCACCTGGGCTAGCCGTTTTAGGCTACGCGCGTTTGGGTCTGATCCGACCGCATGCTGGTGCTGGCATCCGCCGTGAAATCAGTTGAAATAAAACCACGTAGAGAAAGAATGGCCCAGAGGGCTGTGCGTACCTGGTCGGCAACTGGGGCGACGAGGCGATTGACCACGATGACGCCTTCGATCATGTCTCCCAATACTGCAACAAATGGACGATCACGAAGTGCAACAGCCACCACCCCGCCGTGTTCGCGACGGCGCACTGTGCGATCAACACCAACAACTCGTGGTGGGCTGCGGAAACTCGGTGCGTCGATCCCAAAGCGCTGAGATTCGGCATTCAGCAGTCGAGCAGCAGCGGCAAATTGCATTGTCAATGACCCCGAGTTGTTTGAGAATTGCTCGGTGGCTGCTGCTTCCATGACGGCATCGTGACACACCCCTGTGACACAGTAACCAGACATGCAAAGTACATCTACACATTCAGTTATGACCATGCAGCAGCCGCTTCGCCGTTCACTCAACCCAATGCAACAACATGTCTTGGATTCGCTTGCGAAGCAACCAGAGTGGACACCTATATCTCGCGAAGTGATCGAAGGCATCCGCACCCAATTACATAATGGGCTCGCCGACCTTGCCGAAAAACTAGATCCACAACGTGCACTTTGGGTGAGCAAGCACAAACTCACGACAGTGCATGGTTGCGAAGCACATCACATGGCCGGCCTCACCGACTTTGCATGGACAGTAAATAATGTCAAGGGCACTGTGCTGCACAAAGCAGTTGAGTTGGGTCTCAATTGGCAAGGTGCTGTCATTCCTGCAGACATTGTTGACATTGCACTCAATCAACTTGCCGACGACGACATGGCGAGTGCTGGACCTTTCATTGAGCAATTGTCACCGAGCGAACGAGCTCAACTACGTAGCTCCGCAATCGATCTCTACACAAAGTTCGACGAGAGTTTTCCGCCACTTAAAGCATCATGGCGTCCGGTACTCGAGAGCAGCGCAAGGTACGAGATGTATGGCCAACGAATCAATCTTTCAACTCGCGCCGATCTCACACTTGGTGCGCCTGGCTCAAAGGTGATTGTCGATCTCAAATCTGGTCGCATTCAAGCAAGTCATCGCGAAGAGCTGCGCTTTTATGCTCTCGTCGAAGCAATGCGCACAGGTCAAGCGCCGCGGCGTCTTGCTACTTACTCGCTCGTTACAGCACGCGCCGAAGTTGAAGATGTGACCGAAGGTGTGCTGCAAGCAGCCGTGCGCAAAACAATCGATGGCATTCATCTTCTGTTTGAACTGCAACGAGATCGCCGTGAACCAACAACACGTCCTGGCACATCGTGTTTGTGGTGTCCCCTTGCAGCATCGTGCGCTACCGGAATTAAGTATTTAGCTCAGCGCGACGATCCAGACGCAGTACTTGACTACTAGTTCAATCACCTAAGTTTTCAGTTTTCGATTTGCCCCATCAGCGCAACCGGTACGCCGAGCCCCACCGAGCTTCTGAAAGTTGCAATTAATTTTCCTGCTTGCACCGCAGGTTTCGGAATGGTCAGTACGTCTGGACCTACGTGATTTGCAACGGCGTAAATATCTTTGACGTTCAACACAAATCCCCATAGCGATGCATCACCTTGGGGCATCGTGGGAGCAGAAACAATTTCGACGACAACACTTGCCAACCGATGAAAACCTTGCTGAACACTGTTGCCTGCTTCTCGCACCCGCTTGAGTGGCGCACCAGTTGCCGCCGTTAACGCATCCGATGTTCGCATCAAGTCAGGGGTGTTAATCACTACGTGGTCTACCCCAGTGACACCCAAATCGAAATCTGAATGAGCAGAAGCGGTGCAGTGCGTTTCACCAATCTCATGATTGGTCACAACGCCATCAATGCTCGATACCGAGACGTCTGCTCCATGTAGAACCCACGAATGCAGTCCAGGGACTTGAGCGGTGTTCAGTCGCAGAACAACATCGCCAAGGAGAGCACAATGATCTACGCCAAATGTGATTCCGATGAGGGCCCAATTTTGAGCTCCTCCACCAACAACTAGTTCACTAATTCGTGCCTGATCTGAAAGAGGCACAACAGAAACTTTTGTTTAGCCGCGACCCATGTTTGGACGCTTACCGTGGTTGGCCTTTGAGCGGCGCATACGCGCTTTTTTCTTCTTTGTTTTCTTCGACATAGTCCCGACACGCTATCGGCAGACTCGGCTAATCACGCCTTTAGCCCTGCCTCCACCTTGCTCGACCGTCAGAATAAGCCACCCCACTCGCATTGGTTTTAGCGCACACATACGACTTTCCATTGGTGTACATGCCCGTTGCGCCTTCTGGCTTGCACCAAGCACCTGGATACACAGTGACGCCCGTTGAAGCAGGCGAAGTTGCAGCCGGCGAAGTCACGGTTGGCGAAGTCACGGTTGGCGAAGTCACGGTTGGCGACGTGAGCACCGTGCCCATC
>Ga0194045_1000560_pt1 | contig 12235 bp, 7 predicted proteins | sample JunL6211m_MetaG_FD_161686 | JGI IMG/M metagenome (GOLD analysis project Ga0194045, IMG submission 161686) | Anoxic zone freshwater microbial communities from boreal shield lake in IISD Experimental Lakes Area, Ontario, Canada - Jun2016-L626-11m | ecosystem: Environmental > Aquatic > Freshwater >...
TTAGTTACCCGCCTTTTTTAAATCTTTTGGAACCGGAGAGAAAACAATGGCTCATCAACCTGGAACTTGGTTTGCAGACCCCGCTCATTTTAAAAAACAAAACCGCAGATCTTTTCTCCAAATCGGTATGATTAGCGGCCTTGGCCTCACTCTGCCCGAATACTTCAAAATGCAACAAGCCCATGCGGTTGATTCAGTTGGTGGCAAACCCACCACTGAAGGCAAAGCTAAATCCGTTATCCATATCTATCTTCCAGGTGGCATGGCCCATCAAGATACTTTCGATCCTAAGCCTTTGGCTCCAATCGAATACCGTGGCGATATCGCCCCAATCAAAACCAAACTCGAAGGCGTTTACTTCGGCGAACATTTCAAAAACCTTGCTGGCGTTGCTGATAAAATCACCGTTTGCCGTTCCATGACTCATGGCGAAGCTGCCCACGAACGCGGCACGCACAACATGTTTACTGGTTATCGCCCTAGCCCTGCACTTAGCTACCCTAGCTTTGGTAGTATTGTTTCCCATGAATTTGGGCCAAAAAACAATCTACCTCCTTACATCTGCATTCCTAACCAACCTAATGTTTTTGCAGGCTCTGGCTACTTAAGCTCTGCTTACGGGCCTTTCAGCTTGGGCAACGACCCAGCGAACAAGGGTTTCTCTGTTCGCGATCTACAACTCCCAGGTGGAATTGATGTAAGTCGCTTTACACAACGCAAATCCATGCTTGAAGCGGTTAATGACCATTTCAAGACCAAAGAAAAGTCGGATAACCTCGACGCAATGGATACCTTCTACAAACGAGCTTACAGCCTGATCAGTTCTGATCAAGCCAAGGAAGCCTTTAATATCGGTGCAGAAAAGGAAGAAATCCGTGCTGAATACGGGCAAAACTCTGCTGGTCAGCGTATGCTCTTGGCTCGCAGACTTGTTGCTGCTGGCGTTCGCTTTGTTTCCCTTACCTACGGTGGTTGGGATATGCACGGTGGCATCAAGGCAGCTATGGCAAATCAGGCCCCATCTTTGGATCAGGCCCTTGCAACCTTGATCCGCGATTTGGATCGCACTGGTTTGCTCGACTCCACTTTGGTCATGGTATCTTCCGAATTCGGTCGTACTCCTAAGATTAACGCAACTGCTGGCCGCGATCACTGGCCTAAAGTTTTCAGCGTAATGCTCGCTGGTGGCGGTATCAAGAAGGGTATGGTTTACGGTAGCTCCGATTCCACCGCTTCTGAACCAGAAGACGATGCGCTATCTGTAGAAGATTTGTCAATGACCGTGTATAATCAGTTGGGTATCGATGGCGAAAAACGCCTCGTTGCTCCTGGTAACAGGCCAATTGATATTGTTCGCGATGGCAAGGTTGTCAAAGAAATCCTTGCTTAATTGCATTCGTAATTAATGTGGTATCCCCGGCTAATTTACTTCAGCCGGGGGCTACAATTTGTCTTCCTTCATATTTTGTGAGCAGCTTTGTTTAAGGCTGCTCGAATTTTAAGTACTGAGACTCATCCATGAAGATTTTTCTCTCTAGATTTTTCTTGATGTCCATCACTGTTTTGGCTCTTGCCTCTTCCCTTAAAGCAGCCTCCCCGAATCTTGGTGGCATTGCTCCACGTGGATGGCAACGAGGCACCGAAGTTGAATTAACTTTCACGGGTGCAAGACTTACCGATGCCAAGGAACTTCTGTTTTATCGCAAAGGGATTGAGACCACGAAAATGACCGTGGTGAGCGATACTCAGTTAAAAGCCATGGTAAAAATTAGCCCTGAAGCGGGCTTGGGCGAATACGGAATTCGAGTTCGCACCGCTACAGGTATTAGTGAACTGCGCACTTTTTATGTAGGTGCACTTCCGGTAATCGACGAAAAAGAACCTAATTCAGAGTTTGCAACTCCCCAAAAAATCGCGATGAATGTCACAGTTCATGGCGTTGCCAACAACGAAGATGCAGATTATTTCCTTGTAGAAGCAAAAAAAGGTGAGCGTATCAGTGCGGAAGTCGAAGGCATGCGCCTCGGTACCATCGTTTTCGATCCCTTTGTTGCAATCTTTAATATGAAACGATTTGAATTAAGCGCACGCGATGATTCACCACTGACCGGACAGGATTGTTTCGCCTCTATCGTTGCCCCTGAAGATGGCACTTATGTCGTCTTGGTTCGTGAAAGTGCCTATGGTGGTAATGGGAATGCAAAATACCGTCTGCATATTGGTAATTTCCCCAGACCAACAGGTGTTTTCCCCTCAGGTGGCAAAGTCGGAGAAGAAATCGAAGTTACTTATCTAGGTGACCCCGCTGGTTCAATTAAACAAAAAATCAAACTTCCCGCCTCACTAGATCCCGAATTTAGAATCTACCCCCAAGACGCAAAAGGTATTTGCCCTTCAGGTATTCGCTTCGGCCTTTCCAACTTCCCAAACAGTTTTGAAGTTGAACCCAATGATACACCAGATAAAGCAACCGTGGTAAACTTCCCCAGCAGCTTCAATGGCATCATCGAAAAGAATGGCGATGTCGATTGCTTCCGCTTCAAGGGTGTTAAAGGCCAGGTGGTTGATATTCGATGCGCTGCACGAAAGAATGGTTCCCAACTTGACCCAGTAATGACCCTCGCAATTGCTGGGGGTGCAAATGTTGCAACCAATGATGATTCAGGCGGCACCGATAGCTATTTCAGAGCAACCTTGGACGACAAAGAATACATCCTGACCGTTACTGATCACCTTAAAAAAGGTGGCTTTGATTACACATACCGGGTAGACTTTTCCCCAATTCAAGGCAACACACTTGTGGCTATCCCCAAGGTAGCTCAGTATTCCCAAGATAGGCAAACCATTAGTGTTCCCAAGGGAAATCGCTTTGCAACCTTGATGACGGTTCAAAGGCGTGACCTCGCAGGCGATTTAAAACTGATTGCAGAAAAGTTGCCTTTTGGCGTCACTATTAGTGTGGATGAAGTTTCCACAGGTATTGATTCCTTCGCAGTGGTTTTCGAAGCAACCAAAGACGCACCTGTTGCAGGTTCCCTTTCTGAAATCAAGGCCCTTCCTGCTGACCCCAAACTTACTTGCAGCACCGAGTTCAACACGAATGCAGAACTCACCTTTGGCAATCCAGGACAATCGATCTACTGGAGATACCAAATGCCAACATTGGGTGTTGCTGTTACAGAAGAAGCTCCATTCTCGATTCAAGTGATCGAACCAAAGGTACCGTTGGTACAAAATGGCTCGATGAATTTGAAAGTTGTTGTGCAACGAAAAGAAGGATTCAAAGGCCCGATTACTGTGATCCCAGTTTATAGCCCTCCTGGTGTTGGAACAATTGCAGCCATCACCATTCCAGAAAACCAAAACGAAGGCCTGTTTGCCATTACTGCAAATGCGGGTGCTCGAATTAAGAATTGGAAAACCGCACTTTTAGCAAATGCCAGTACTCCTACGGGCGTGGTTTGGGCTTCATCCCAACTATTTAATTTGGAAATAGCTGCCCCATTCATTACAGCTTCCATCGAACGAAGTGCGATCGAGCAGGGTAAATCTTCTGAAATCCTTTGCAAGATTAACCAAACAACTCCATTTGAAGGCAAGGCTAAGCTTGAACTGGTTGGCCTGCCATTGAAAGTCACCGCTGCCCCCGTAGAAATCGATTCCAAAACCAAAGAGATTCTTGTCAAAGTTGAAATTGATAAAACTTCACCCGTTGGCAATCACAAGAACATTGTTTGTTCTGCAGTGATCACCAAGAATGGCGAAGCAATTGTGCATACCTTGGGCAAGACAGATATAAGAATCGATGTACCCGCAGCGCCCAAAGTTGTTGCTAATGCACCTGCAACACCAGGCACACCAGCAGTGGTTGCCCCTGCAGGCGAAAAGAGACTAAGCAGGCTCGAGAAGCTTAGACTCGAACAAGAAGAACGCGAAAAAGCTCAAAAATCCACACCGACACCCCAAAAGAAATAAACTTTCTGGAGACCTCTACGATGAAGATTTCTGTTTTATCTAGCGCTTGTGCAATACTGCTATTTGCCTCTGCAAGTTCGATCCAAGCAATCGCACCTGTAAGCATTGCAGTTTTCCCGCCCGATGTGAATATGCAATCCGCCCGAGGGAAACAACGCATCATCGTTCAAGCCAGCTACGCAGATGGCATTACCCGCGATGTAACCGCTCAAGCAAAAGTTACCATCAGCGACCCCAAAATTGCTAAGATTGTCAACCTCGAAGTCCTTCCTGTAGGCGATGGCAAATGCTCTATCGCTGTAGAATTCGAAGGCAAAACTACTCAAATTCCTGTTGATGTTAAAGATGCAACCAAAGATAGGCCCATCAGTTTTAAACTTGATGTGATGCCAATCTTTTTGCGCAATGGCTGTAATCAAGGTGGTTGCCATGGCGCTGCCAGGGGCAAAGATGGATTTCGTCTTTCCCTTTTTGGTTTTGATCCCGATGGCGATCATTATCGTTTGACCCGTGAACTCAATGGAAGAAGGATCAACCTTGCGATTCCTGAGGAGAGCCTTTTGGTTGAAAAATCGATTGGTAAGGTGCCTCATACCGGTGGTCAAAAATTCGCAGTAGGCGAGCAATATTACAACGACCTCGTTCGCTGGGTTGATGCTGGTGGTCCACAAGATCCAGCAGGCATTGCTACTCCTGTATCAGTTGATCTTTTTCCTAAAACCGCTCTATTGGATGGTAAAGGTAGCACCCAACAATTAATCGTTCGGGCCAAGTACAGTGATGGTTCTGAACGCGATGTTACTTCCCTTGCGCTTTTCCTTAGCAGCAACGATAGCTCAGGCAAAGTAAGCCCTAGTGGTTTGGTAACTGCGGGCGATCGAGGCGAAGCCTTTGTAATGGCTCGCTTTTCAACCTTCACCGTGGGCGTGCCTTTTATTGTTCTTCCCAAAGATTTAAAATTCTCTTTCCCCACCACCCCTGAAAAGAACTACATCGATACCTTGGTAAACGCAAAGCTTAAAAACCTTCGTATCGCTCCCTCTGCTACTTGCTCTGATGAAGTTTTCTTGCGCAGAATATTCATCGACCTTACAGGCATGCTGCCTTCGGTTGAAGAATACAAAACATTCATGGCTAACAAATCAGCAGACAAGAGAGAGCAACTTGTCAAAGAACTTATGGAACGAAAAGAATTCTCAGAACTATGGGTTTTAAAATGGGCTGAGCTCCTGCAAATTCGCAGCTCTAACCAAGTTAGTTACAAAGCGACCCTGCTTTATTACAACTGGCTTCAGGATCGTATCGCACGCAATGTGCCCCTTAATCAGTGGGTTCAAGAGTTGCTTGGTGCCAACGGTGGTACCTTTAACAACCCTGTTACCAACTACTATCAGAACGAAACTGACATTCTTAAAGTGACTGAAAATGTTGCTCAAGTTTTCATGGGCATGCGCATCCAATGCGCTCAATGCCATAACCATCCTTTCGATCGTTGGACCATGGATGATTATTATGGTTTCGCAGCATTCTTTACCCAGATTGGTAGAAAGCGAACCGATGACCCACGCGAACTCGTGGTGTTCAACAGTGGCAGCGGTGAAATTAACCATCCTTTGGGTGGCAGGCGCATGGCTCCCAAGTATTTGGGTGGCGAAGTTCCTGATGTTGTTGGCAAAGATCGCAGGGCATTAATGGCTGAATGGCTTGCTTCTCCTAAAAACCCTTACTTTGCTACCAATCTTTCCAACATGGTTTGGACGCACTTCTTTGGCTTGGGCATTATCAATGAAGTAGACGATGTTCGTGTAAGTAACCCTCCTTCTAATTCTGAGTTACTTGAAGAATTAGGTAAGAAGTTTACCGAATACAATTACGACTTCAAACGCCTTGTGAAGGACATTGTTCTTTCCAATTCGTATCAGCTTTCAACCCAAACTAATTCAAGTAACGAAAGCGATACCAAGAATTTTAGCCATTCCTCCATCCGAAGAATCAAAGCTGAAACCTTCTTGGATTGCATTAGCCAAGTAACTGAAACCAAGAACAAGTTTCCTGGCTTGCCGCTTGGTGCTAGGGCAGTGCAAATTGCTGATGGTCAGGTTTCCAATTACTTCCTTACAACCTTCGGCAGAGCTACCCGCGAATCCGTTTGTTCTTGCGAAGTGAAGCTGGATCCAACGTTAAGCCAGAGTTTGCATCTGCTTAATGGCGATGCAACGACACAGCGAATTACCCAGGGCAATTTGGTTGGCAAACTTCTAAAGGAAAAGAAAACTCCAGAAGAAATCTTGGACGAAATTTATGTTCGTTGCCTTTCAAGAATGCCTTCTGCGGATGAAAAAACTAAGGTGCTCGCCTTGGTCAATGCTGAGAAAGATAAAAAGCAGGTTCTAGAAGATGCCTTCTGGGCAGTGCTTAATACCCGCGAATATATGTTTAACCACTAAGATTACGGAGCAGAGTTCATGATTCGTTCTATTATTTTGCTGGTAGCTTTGCTTTCCTTGGCAACCCAGTCAGCCATTGCACAGCCTTCAGCCAAGAAAATTAACTATCAAGATCACATCCTGCCTTTCTTTCAAGACAAGTGTGTTGCTTGCCATAACCAGGACAAAAAAAGTTCGGGAGTTATTCTCAACAGTTACAGCAAAATTATTGAAGGTGGTAGCAGCGGTATTATTGTTAAGGCGGGTGACCCCGAGGGCAGTTCTCTTTTTCAGGTGGTTGCTCATAAATCTGAACCTGTCATGCCTCCTAAAAGCCCAAAAGTTGCAGACACTTCGATTGTAATGCTTGAAAGATGGATCAAAGAAGGGTTGCTGGAAACAGCAGATGGCAAGGCTTTGGCTTTGAATAAACCCACTGCCGATATTGCCTTGGGTACCGTTCGCAGGGGCAAACCTGATGGCCCACCACCCATGCCCGAAAAGCCTCTTCCCCTCGATCCTTTGGTTGTTACTTCTAAAGGTAACGCAGTCATTGGTTTAGCAGCAAGCCCTTGGGCCCCTCTTTTAGCAGTGGGTGGTCAGAAACAAATCGTACTTTATAACACCGATACGATGGAATACCTTGGCGTTATTCCTTTCCCAGATGGCTTTCCTACTGTTCTAAAGTTTAGTAGAAATGGTGGATTCCTTCTTGCCGGGGGTGGCCGCGGGGGCAAAAATGGCTCCGCGACTTTATTCAACATCAAGACCGGACAAAAAGTCCTGACAGTTGGCCAAGAATCTGACGCTGTTCTCGCTGCGGATATCAGCCCCGATCAAACTCAAATTGCTCTTGGTGGCCCTAGCAAGGTTGTTCGAGTTTATTCAACAGCCGATGGCAAACTACTTCACGAAATCAAAAAACATACCGATTGGATTACCAGTATCGAATACAGTCCAGACGGTGTTCTTTTTGCTTCAGGCGATCGAAGCGGAAATCTTTTCGTTTGGGAATCTCACAACGGGAAAGAGTATTTTACCCTTAAAGGCCACACCAATTACATTAACAATCTTTCTTGGCGTGCAGATGGCAATATCCTCGCTTCGGTGAGTGAAGATGCCTCTCTTAAGCTTTGGGAAGTAGAGAACGGCACCTTGGTTAAATCAATTCCTGCTCACGCAGGTGGCGCACAGGGTTTGGTTTTTCATCGGGATGGCACCATTGTTACCAGCGGCAGAGATAAAACCTCAAAATCTTGGAAAAGTGATGGAACTGCAATTCTAACCATGGAACCGCTTACCGATTTGGCGCTTCGGGTTGCTGTTTCACACGACGCTGTTTTTGCATTTGTTGGCGACTGGAATGGTAATGTAGCTGCATATAAACTTGCAGATGGAAAAAAGGTGGATGTTTTGCCTAGTAATCCACCCACCCTTAAAGACCGTGTAGAACTTTCCGCTAAGGAAATCGTTTTGCTTCGTGAACAATTGTCTAAAACAAGTGCTGAATTGACCACTGCAAAGACACAAGATGCAAAATTACAAGGAGATTTGGCAACTGCCCAAAAAAACCTTGCAGAAGCCACCCTTGCAGTCAAAGACTTACCTCCAAAAATTAAGCAACTGACTGCGGATCAGGCTGCTGCATTGGCCCAGCAGACTAAAGCCACCAATGAAGTTAAAGCTCGCGAGGCCATGATTCTAGCAAGTACAGATAGCGTTAAAAAAATTAAGGATCAATCAGATAAGAACAAATTAGATGCAGCCTTGGCGAAAAATGCGACTGCTGCTCAAGAAAAGCTTGACAAACTTAAGCTGGAATTACCCGCCTTGCAAAAGGCCCTTCAAGAGAAATCTGCTGCCTATACCGCCGCTGTTGCTGGCCTTAAAGATGCACAAATGAAGCTTATTGCGGCTACGCCTATGGTTCCTGCATTACCTAAGCAGATTGATGCCATGCAAAAGGCAATGCCTGCAGCGCAAGCATTAGTTACCACGCTAACCACAAAAGTTCAAGATTTGGAAAAGCAAATTGGGGCCAAGGAAGCATCTTTACAGCGGTATAAGAAAGCTCAACCCCTAGCCAAAGCACCAAAATCTTAATATCCTTGTTAATAACTGTATTTTTGTAATTTTTATTGTTTAAAGTTGAGGCCTGACATGGCAGCTATTTCCCGAAAACTCCGTAAAACCTTGCAAAAACAAGATCAACGCCGCTCCAGAATTGAGAATGGCGCGAAAAAGAACAAGGAAAGAGATCGTAAAGAACTTAGGCTTAAAGCCGCTCTTGGAGTTGGTGGTCTTCCTTACACCCCAACCATCATGAGCTGGTTAAGCCAAGCTATCGACAAGCCTTCCAAGCAAATTGTGCAGGCAGATGTCGATACTTTCTTGAAGGCATAATAATCCTTTCTTTTGAAATTTAACAAAAGCAGTCCTTACAAAAAAGGGCTGCTTTTGGTTATTTAACCCTTGTTTTATGCTCTTCGCAAAACAAATTCTGCCACGGTAGCAGCGGAATAATTCCAAATACTTTAAGCCATCCCCACTCTAAGCTTATTGCGGGCAATGAGCATTTTTTGCAAAGCCTGGGCATACCTTCTGGGCCGCGGATTACAAGATCTTTGTAAATGCTTTCATGTTGGATGATATCTGAGGGAGAAATACCCCTTTGGAGCAGTTCTTTTTTAATAATTTCGATCGCTGCGGGTTCCATACCTTGCTGAAACACCGTTACCCGATCAAGCAGGGCCCTATTGTCCGCTTTTTTTGCATATATTCGTACTTTTTCGAGATCTAGCTGCATAATTAAAGAACCTGCCAATTTATCGGGAACTTATTCCTTTTCCCCTTCGACTAAAATAACAGATAACATTAAAGGCTAGCTAAAACTAATAACTTTTGGATTTGGCCTAAAAAAAAGAATAATTTACCCTCGGGTAACCTCTTCTTTTTTAACAATTTGTGTTGTTTAAACGCAATGCAGTGGTAATAATTATAGCGTGTGCATTTTAGATTATTATGCGCATTTTCAACCTTAAGGATTTTACCCATGGCACATAAAGCAAACACCAAGTTCTCTTTTTGGCACTTGGTAGCACTCGGTACAGTATCAACCGGCCTATTACTGAGCGCTGATTTCTCTGCAGCTCAAGAAAAAGAAACCAAGAAACAATCGGCTGCCAAGGATGATAAAGAAGCAAAAAAAGATAGTAAGGAACCCGCCAAGAAAGACGAAAAAGAACCACTAGCTGAAAAATCAGCTCCATTGCCTCCTTATCCAACCTTTCCAAAATTAACAATCGTGGGCAAGACTCCAGAAGAAAAACAAATCACCGAGCAGGTAGTAAAATCGATCAATCAAAAGCTCGAAGCTTCATGGAAAGAAAACAAAATTGTACCTTCTGGGTTTATCGATGATTATGAATTTATTCGCAGAGTAAGCTTGGATGTTGTGGGCAGAATTGCAAGCCCCGAAGAAATAACCAAGTACATGCGCTATCCGCAAACCAGCAGAAGATCGCAGATTATTGAAGATCTTCTTGCAAGTGAAGATTACCCCCGCCATTGGGCCAATCACTTCACCAACTGGTTTTTGACCCGCTCCGGTACATTCGGTAAAGGCAAATACCACGAAGAGATGGCTGTTTGGTTGGAAGACCAATTCGCAAGTAACCGTGGTTATCACGAGTTGGCGAAAGAAGTGATCACTGCATCGGGTGAAAACACTGAAAACGCTGCGGTGAATTTCATCTTGGCCCATCTTGGTGAACCTGTACCCCAGGCTAAGCAAAGCCAGGAAGGCAAGTTTGAAATGGTGCCTATTACTTCAAGAATTACAAGGCTTTTCCTTGGTATTCAGATGCAATGCGCACAATGCCATGATCATCCTTTCAACAACTCCATCACACAAAAACATTTCTGGGGCATCAATGCTTTCCTACGCCAGGTAGAACGAACGGGTACACCCCCTCCAGAAACCGGCACCAGAATGATGACCCTTCCTAAGCTTGGCCTCAAGGATAATACTTCAACTAATGCAGATGGGATCATCTTCTTTGAAAAACGCAATGGTGTGATTCTCCCCACCAAGGCAATCTTCATGGAAGAAAAGAAGCTTGCAAGTGGTCCTGCAGGCAGGCGTGATCAGTTGGCATCCTTCATTATTGATCACGAAAACTTCCCCAAATCTGCGGTCAATCGCATGTGGAGTGTATTCTTCGGCAAAGGTTTCACCTCCCCGATCGATGACTTCAACGAGCAGAATGTTCCTACGAACCCTGAACTTCTTCAAGAACTTTCTTCCAGCTTCAAGAATTACAACTACGATTTAAAGAAACTTGTTCGCTGGATTTGTAACAGCAATGCTTACAACCTCACTTTCGTTGCAAACAAAACCAACGATAAGCCTGAAGCTGAAGGCTTGTTCAGCAGAATGCTTTTGAAATCAATGAGCCCTGAACAGCTTTTTGAATCGCTTATGGTTTCCACCAAGGCTGAAGCTGCTGAAAGCAAAGATGCCAAGAAAAACCTTCGTACTGCTTGGCTTAATAAGCTGGTAAGCAATTTCGGCGACGACGAAGGCAACGAAGTTAACTTCAACGGTACCGTTGTTCAAGCCTTGCTTATGATGAATGGCAAAGAAATCAATGAAGCCATCAGCAGAAAAGATAAAGGCACGGTATCGATGGCTATGGCTCGTAATAAATCGAATCCCAACAGCATCATCAACGAATTGTTTTTAGCAACGCTAAACCGGCCAGCCAAGCCTGCAGAGACCTTGAAAATTTCGAAGGGTCTTGCGATGCGGACTAAGGACAAAAGCCCAATGGATCCCTACCAAGATCTTTTCTGGGCACTCCTTAACAGCAACGAGTTTCTGCTGAACCATTAATCTCCTGCGCTTTTTAGCGCATCGTTTTCTAACCAAAAGGCTGGGGCTTAAAACCCCAGCCTTTTTTATTTATCCAGAATTCATCTGCACAAACCCGCTTATTTCCGCTACGATGCTGCCAATGGAAACCTCACAATATTATCTTGGACTGGATGTAGGTGGCACCGCAATGAAGGCGGGGATTATTTCCGCTGAGGGAACCTTAATCCATTCCCTTATGCAACCCACTAATAAAAATGCTGGCCCCAATGCTGGCCTCGCTTTAATGGAAAAAGTCATTCGCCTTTGTGTTGAATCCGCTGGATTAAAAATTGAGTCAATTAAAGCTATTGGCGCTGCAGTACCCGGGATTATCGATCTAAAAAATGGCGTGATTCTTGATGCAGTGAATCTCACCGACTGGAAAAATGTACCTGTTCGCACTCACCTTGAAACAATTTTCAGCAAGCCCATCGCATTCTTGAATGATGCCAATGCAGCGGCCTTGGGCGAAGCTTGGCTCGGCGCAGGCAAAGGCGCTGAAAGCATGGTATTCCTTACACTCGGTACAGGCATTGGCGGCGGTTTGGTTCATCAGGGAAAAATCATCGAAGGCAGACACGGACTGGCTGGCGAAATTGGACATACACGAATTGAAATGTCTAGGCCCAGGCCTTGCTCTTGTGGAAATTTTGGCTGCTTGGAAGCCTATGCCGGGGCTACCTCTGTTTTAAAACGGGCCTACGAGGCACTTGCAGAGGATTTCAACAAAATCTCCGACCTCCATGAACCTGCTGAAAAAAAGACTTTATCCTGCAAGGATGTTTTCGATGCGGCCCGCAATGGCGATCCCCTCGCTGACCGACTTGTCGAAGAAACTTCCTCCGCACTCGCTTTGGGGATTATCAACATCCTACATTTCTTTGATCCGGAGAAAGTGGTGTTAGGCGGCGGCATGATT
>Ga0194045_1000561_pt1 | contig 12221 bp, 8 predicted proteins | sample JunL6211m_MetaG_FD_161686 | JGI IMG/M metagenome (GOLD analysis project Ga0194045, IMG submission 161686) | Anoxic zone freshwater microbial communities from boreal shield lake in IISD Experimental Lakes Area, Ontario, Canada - Jun2016-L626-11m | ecosystem: Environmental > Aquatic > Freshwater >...
GTCATATTCAATTGGCCCGTGGTCGATAACAACGTGGCCGTTCTTCTCAAGATGCTTAATTATTACCGACTTAAATTCAAGCCCAGCATGGTCGCTACCAATGTGAATTCTCATTTCGCAATAATGGCAGAAAAGCCAAACGGCCCCCGCTATTTCTAGCGAGAGCCGTACAGATTCGGTAGAGAATGGCTAAATAAGTTATGCCTTCTTCTTGATAGAAGTTGTCTTCGACTTCATACCCTTTTCGTGACCCTCGCCCTTTGAGCCAACCATTGAGCCAGGAACCTTTTCAACTTGAGCAGTTACTCGAGCAGAAAGTCCAGCCTTTGCAGTTGTTGCACGAGCTGCAGTCATTTTTCCAGCTGTTACTGCGGCATCAATTTCAGTTGTTTCGAAATTAACAAGTGCAGTAATTAGTGCAGCTTTCTTATCGCCAGCAAGAGTTGCAAGTGACTTACCAGCAACGCGAGCAGCCTTTAGATCAGCAGCGGTAATTCCAAGAGTTGAAGTAATTACTGCTTCATGTGCAGCAGAATTCATTCCTCCAATACCCATTCCGCCAGCCATTGGCTTAGGTGGTTTAGCAGGTGCAGCCGCAGTTAACGCTGCAGTGATTGCATCTGCTTGTGCTTGATTAATTGTTCCCTTTGTTACTAATCCTGAAAGAACTGTCGAAATCTTTGTAGAAACTCCAACAGCATGTCCCATGTCAGCGTTTGCTGTAGAAATTGTTGCAAGTGTTCCAAATGAAAGTGCTGTTGCTAGTGCAGCAGCTGAAATTTTCTTATTCATATCTTCATTGCTCCTTAATCTCGATTATTACTTTCGTAATTCTCGATCTGTCCCAGCCCTAGAAGCGATTACCTCTAGATACCCGTAGATAACATCCTTAGACTGGGGAGAGTAATCAATAAGACTGAAATTAGGCTGTGAATATTTTTAGCGCCAGCCCTAATTTAAGCGGGGTGAGAGGTCGCCCTTACTAATTTCCTTGTAGCGCACCACCAGTAAGCGCATCCTGTATTAATACATCGCCCCTAAACAAAGGGGCAAATAGACCCAGGAAAGCGTCCCAAAATGTATTCCCTCAAGCCCAAAAGAACTATAGCTACTGCACTGGCCACATTATTAATCTTCACCAATTTTTCCTACAACCAAGCCAGCGCGAACACTTTAAAGAAATTAACATTTACTAAAGCTGGACGAGTAATTACTCCTGGAATAAACACAATTTTAAACGGCAAAGGTGCGCCTAAATCAACTTTAGGAATTGATGGTGATTTTTATATTGATATAAACACAATGAATATTTACGGCCCAAAAGCAAAAGGAAAGTGGCCCACATCAGTTTCAATGAAAGGACTAGCAGGAACTAATGGAACTAACGGCGTCAATGGAGCAACAGGAGCAACCGGCGCAAAAGGAACTTCTACAACCGGTGCAGATGGTGCACCTGGAATTGCTGGTGCAACAGGAGCAGCAGGATCTTCTGGTGCAGGAAGTTCCGGACCAGCAGGTGCACAAGGTGCAACGGGACCAACTGGTGCAACTGGTCCCGCAGGACCAAATGGAACTCCAGGAACTACTGGCTTACAAGGTGCAACAGGATCTACAGGAACTGGAACACCTGGAACACCTGGTGAGCGCGGTGCAACAGGTCCTGCAGGACCAGATGGAACTCCAGGAACAACTGGTTTGCAAGGTGCAACAGGACCGACAGGAACTGGAACAACTGGCGCGCAAGGCGCAACAGGCCCAACTGGTAACACAGGTCCCGCTGGCCCAGCAGGAACTTCCGAATCAACGATGGGACTAATTACTTTCACGGCAATATTTGGATCTGCCCCAACAGCTGCAGTTGCAAGCTTCGGAAATTTCACCAGAGGTAAGAATTATGTTGTTCATTTACTTTTCCACGGTGTTTCAAGCGATGGTTCAGCAAAGTCAATTAAATTTGGAATTTCATCCCCGGATGTATCTGTAGTGATGACTTCAGATTTTGTAGTTTTGGATGGTCTTACACATAGAAATGGAATCTTGGAAAATGAAAGCAGCATTGTTGCCACAATTTTAATCGATGGTTCAGCAACAACAAACGAGTTCTACTTAACTGCAACTCTTACTTGTAATCAACTTCTTAGCTCACCTGGATTAACATTCAGAGGGTCATTTATCGGCCAGCAGGTTGGAACTATTATTTAAGGATTCCAAAAAAATCTGTGGAGCGGGTGACCGGGATCGAACCGGCATGGCCAGCTTGGAAGGCTGGGGCTCTACCATTGAGCTACACCCGCAGATTTCGTGCGATACGCATGAATTGAGCGTGAACCAGCGGTTATGTTACACCGCTCGGGTGATGGGAAATGCCCTTGGTCTGAATTCACCCTAAACACGCATGAATTTTCCTGAGAATTGGGTGCGTGGTTTCGTGGCCTACCAATAGGTAAGCACTAATCTCGGTCTCATCTTCCTCCGGCTTGTGCGCCGTGATTGCACACGGGGTCGCAAACACCCCCGATACCAAAATCAGAAAGGTTCGTCCATGCTAGATAGTTTCTTCAAAATATCTGAACGTGGCTCAACCGTAGGTCGCGAAGTTCGTGGTGGATTCGTCACGTTCTTCACAATGGCTTACATCGTGGCGCTTAACCCGTTGATCATCGGTCTTTCAAAAGATGCTGACGGAAAGTTCCTCGGAGGTGGAGACGCTCCAAACCTTGCGGCAATTGCTGCAACTACTGCGCTAGTCGCAGGTGTACTCACAATCCTGATGGGCGTAGTTGGAAACTTTCCACTAGCGCTCGCAACTGGTCTTGGTCTTAACACTTTCGTTGCAGTTGGTATTGCTTCGAAAATGTCATGGGCGGATGCAATGGGACTTGTTGTTCTTGAAGGAATAATTATTACCGTTCTCGTTCTAACTGGTTTTAGAGGAGCGGTATTCCGTGCAGTTCCTGCACAATTAAAGATTGCTATCTCTGTAGGTATCGGTCTATTCATCGCGCTAATCGGTTTGGTTGATGCCGGCTTCGTTCGTCGTACAGGTTCTGGTCCAGTACCAGTAACACTTGGCGATGGCGGAACACTTGTTGGATGGCCAATCGTTGTATTCGCATTTGGTCTTTTCTTGATGATCGGTTTGATGGTCAAGAAGGTAAAGGGTGCGATTCTTATTGCGATTATCGTTGCAACTGGCGTAGCTATTGCAATTGAATCAGCATTCAAAATTGGTCCAAACTTTGATGGTAAGAATGTAAATCCAAAGGGCTGGGGACTAAACGTTCCAAAGCTTCCTTCGGATATAATTTCAACACCAGACTTTGGAATCCTTGGACACTTCAGCCTCTTCGGTTCATTTAGCCGAATTTCACTTGTAGCTGGAATCCTCTTCGTATTCACTCTTTTACTATCTGACTTCTTCGATACTGTCGGAACAGTTACGGCGATCGGACACGAATCAGGGCTGATTGACAGCAAGGGCGATGTTCCAAATAACGACAAGGTGCTCTTTGTTGACTCAGTGGCTGCAATGGCCGGTGGAGCTGCAAGCATCTCTTCAAACACCAGCTACATCGAATCAGCAGCAGGTGTTGGTGAAGGTGCTCGTACAGGTTTGGCATCAGTAACAACTGGTGTCCTATTCTTGTTGACCACATTCCTTTCACCACTTGTTGCAGTAATTCCTTACGAAGCAGCAACTCCTGCACTTGTGATCGTCGGATTCTTGATGATGACACAGATCAAGGGCTTGGATTGGGCTGACTATGGAATTGCAATTCCTGCATTCCTAACAATTATCTTGATGCCATTTACTTACAATATTTCTGTAGGTATCGGCGCAGGATTCGTTTCACATGTTGTGGTCCGTTGGATCCAAGGTCGTCGCAGCGAAGTTCACCCACTGCTTCTCTTGGTTTCAGGTCTCTTCATGGTCTACTTCTTGAGCTCTCCAATTAATGCTTGGATCGGCTAATTAAGTAGTAGCAAAGTAATTGGGAAGGGCTCGGGGGAAACTTCGGGCCCTTTTCTCATGGCTGCGGTAATTCATGATGGTTTTGGGAGGGGAATTTAGGGCTTAGAATTCGGACTTACGCCGCGGGGCGTAGCGTAGTGGCTAGCGCGCCTGCTTTGGGAGCAGGAGACCGGAGGTTCGAATCCTCTCGCCCCGACCAGAACTCTTAATACTTAAGAAAATAACGCTAGGAGCAATGTGAAAAGCGCAGTCGAAACTCTCTCCCCAACTCGTGTAAAACTTTCAATCGAAGTTACATTTGAAGAATTAGAACCACATATTTCAAACGCTTATAAAGCACTTGGCGAACGCATCAATATCCCTGGTTTCCGTAAGGGCAAAGTTCCACAAGCAATGATTGAACAACGCGTTGGTCGCCCAGCAATTTTGGATGAAGCAATTAATTCATCACTTTCACCTTTTTATGCCGCTGCTCTTAAAGAGCAAAGCATTTTTGTTATCGGCCGCCCAAATATTGAAGTAACTGAACTTGTCGATCGTGAGAAGTTTTCATTTACTGCTGAAGTAGATGTTCGCCCAGAACTTAAGCTTCCAGATTTCTCAAAGATAACTTTGACCGTTGATGACGTTGTCGTTTCAGATACCGAAGTTGCAGAGCAAGTAGATGTTCTTCGTGCTCGATTCGGAACTTTGACTACCGTTGAAAAGGCTGTTGAAAATGGCGACTTCGTATCACTTGATTTAAATGCAACGATCAATGGTGAATCCGTTGAAGGCGGCACAGCAAATGACCTTTCATATGAAGTTGGCACAAACCGCATGGTTGATGGCTTAGATGAAGCGCTAATTGGATTGAAGGCTGGGGAATCTAAGCGCTTTGATACCAAGCTTGTTGGTCAGAAGGACGATGAGAAGGGTGCAGTCGATGCAACCGTTAAAGCAGTTAAGCATCGCGATCTTCCTGAATTAAATGATGAGTTCGCAAAGTTGGGTTCTGAATTTGAAACCTTGGCCGAACTTCGCGCAGATATTCAAACTCGCCTCGAGCGCGTAAAGCATCTTGAACAAGGTGCACATGCTCGTGATCTTCTGGTTGAAAAATTGATTGCTGATATCGAAATTCCACTACCTGCAAATATCATTGAAGATGAAGTAAATGACCACCTTGAAAAAGAGGGGCGCCTTGAAGATGATGCGCACCGCAAGGAAGTAACTGAAGAAGTAACTAAGTCGCTTACCCAAGAAATCCTCTTCGACAACATTGTTTCTGCCGAGAGCGTTTCGGTTAATGAGAATGAACTGACTGAATATTTAATCCGAGCATCCCAGCGTTATGGAATGTCACCCGATCAATTCATCAAGGAAGTTTCTGAAGCCGGCCAAATCACAACAATGGTCGCTGAAGTTTCTAGAGCAAAGGCACTTGCCGGAGTTCTCTCTCGCGTGAAGGTTGTTACAACTTCAGGCAAGGAAGTAAACCTCGAAGAGTTGGCGCCAAAGCAAGCTGCTCCAGCCGCCGAATAATCTAGTTTCTACTTTTCTTTCTCTCAGGGCGAACAGCCCACGCCAGATTTTTGCCAATTTGCGGAAGCATTTGGCCTTAAACATTGTTAGTGTCATTACTAGGTTAAATAGGTTTAAAAAGTTCAATTAACAATCAGGAGGAAGTTGTGGATCTCATTACACCGCGTCTTGCGGGATCAGCGCCAAGTGGCGGATTAGATGACCAGGTTTACAACCGGCTTCTAAAAGAACGCATTATCTTCCTAGGATCAGTTGTTGAAGATTCAATGGCTAATGCGATTTCAGCGCAGCTACTTCTTCTTGCAGCTGAAGATCCAGATAAAGATATTTTCCTTTACATAAATTCACCAGGCGGATCTATCTCTGCCGGTATGGCAATTTATGACACTATGCAATACATCAATAACGATGTCGCAACTGTTGCAATGGGACTTGCTGCATCAATGGGTCAGTTCTTACTTTGCGCAGGTGCTGCCGGAAAGCGTTACGCACTTCCACACGCAAGAATCATGATGCACCAACCTTCAGGTGGCATCGGTGGAACAGCGTCAGATATCAAGATTCAAGCAGAACAAATGTCATTTACTAAGAAGAAGATGGCTGAATTAATCTCATTCCACACTGGCCAGAAGCCAGAAACAATCGAAGCAGACTCAGATCGCGATCGCTGGTTTACTGCAGAAGATGCAAAGGAATATGGCTTTGTTGATCACGTAGTCCGCTCAGCCGGACAAGTTTCTGGAAGTGGAGGAACAGCGAAATGATAAATAGCCGTTACGTACTTCCAACTATTGAAGAGAAAACGTCATATGGATACAAGCGTTTAGATCCATATACAAAACTCTTTGAAGAGCGCATTATTTTTCTTGGCCAGGCAATTGATGACACCGTTGCAAACGATGTTATGGCCCAGCTTTTAACGCTGGAATCAATGGATCCAGATCGCGACATCATGATGTACATAAATTCACCAGGCGGTTCATTCACTGCACTGACTGCAATTTATGACACGATGCAATTCGTTCGCCCAGATGTAATGACAGTCTGTTTAGGCCAAGCTGCATCGGCTGCTGCGATTCTTCTTGCTGGTGGCGCTAAGGGAAAGCGTTATGCCCTTGAACATGCACGCATCTTGATTCACCAACCATATAGCGAAGGTGGCGGACAGGGTTCTGATATTGAAATCCAAGCCCGCGAAATTATGCGTATGCGAACCTTGCTTGAAGAGATGTTGGTTAAGCACACTGTTAAAAGCGCAGAAGAAGTAACAAAAGATATTGAACGCGACAAGATTCTTACCGCAGCAGAAGCTGTCGAATACGGACTTATCGACCAAGTTATGGTGAGCCGTAAGGCATCAGCCAAGTAAGTAGAAATAAAATTCGCCTATAAGCGAACAGAGTTAGGCTGGGATTTGCCCGCAAGAATCGGGGCAAAGTCCTAGCCTTCTCTTATGAATACGCGCATTGGTGAATCAGGCGATCTCTTGAAATGTTCTTTCTGCGGCAAGACCCAGAAGCAGGTCAAGAAGTTAATCGCTGGTCCTGGCGTATATATCTGCGATGAATGTATTGAACTCTGTAATGAAATTATTATTGAAGAACTTGAAGAGACAAGTTCGCTAGGACTTGCTGAACTTCCAAAGCCGCAAGAGATTTATGAATTCCTAGATCAATATGTAGTTGGTCAAGACCGTGCGAAGAAATCTCTTTCCGTCGCCGTCTATAACCACTACAAGCGTGTTCAATCTGGCGAATCAAAGCGCGAAGAATCAATTGAATTATCTAAGTCAAACATTTTAATTCTCGGCCCAACAGGCTGTGGCAAGACATTGCTTGCGCAAACTTTGGCAAGAATGTTGAACGTTCCATTTGCGATTGCAGATGCAACTGCTTTAACTGAAGCTGGATATGTTGGCGAAGATGTTGAAAACATTTTACTCAAGCTAATCCAAGCAGCTGATTATGATGTCAAAAAGGCTGAAACCGGCATTATTTATATTGATGAAATCGATAAGGTTGCACGAAAGAGCGAGAACCCATCGATTACTCGCGATGTTTCAGGTGAAGGTGTGCAACAAGCGCTTCTGAAGATTCTTGAAGGCACAACAGCTGCTGTTCCACCACAAGGTGGCCGCAAGCACCCACATCAAGAATTTTTACAAATCGATACAACAAATATTCTCTTTATCGTTGGCGGTGCATTTGCTGGCCTCGAAAAGATTATTGAGGGGCGCAAAGGCAAAGCCGGTGTTGGATTCAATGCAACACTTCAAAGCGCTGAAGAGAATGCAGCTAAAGATTTCTTCGCTGATGTAATGCCAGAAGATTTATTGAAGTTTGGAATGATTCCTGAATTTATTGGCCGTCTGCCAATTCTTACAAGTGTCGAGAACTTGGATCGACCTGCACTTATGGAAATTCTTACCGAACCAAAGAATGCGCTAGTAAAGCAATATCAGAAGTTATTTGAACTAGATGATGTTGAACTCGAATTCTCGCCAGAAGCACTTGAAGTTGTGGCCGATCTAGCAATAAAGCGCGGCACTGGGGCACGCGGGCTTCGCGCAATTATGGAAGAAACACTTCTTGGTGTGATGTATGAAATTCCATCAAAACCAGATGTCGCAAAGGTGATAATTACGCCACAAGCTGTTCTAAAAGAAGCGGCTCCAACATTGGTAAATCGCCCAGTGGGTGGCCCAAAGCGTCAAAGTAAGGCTGAGAAAGCCGAGAAGAGTTCAGAAGAGAAGAGCGCTTAATCTAGACTCATCTCCTATGAGCGAGGGCAATAAATCTAATAAGAAAGAGTTGGCAGCCGCATTCGCACCTGCCGACATTGAAGCCCCTCTGTATCAAAAATGGTTATTGGCTGGTTACTTCACTGCAGATGCAAAATCTTCTAAACCACCATTCACAATTGTTATTCCGCCACCGAATGTAACTGGAAGTTTGCATATCGGTCATGCACTTGATCACACACTGCAAGATGTATTAATTCGAATGAAGCGAATGAAAGGTTTTGAAGCTCTCTGGCTTCCTGGAATGGATCATGCCGGAATTGCAACGCAAAATGTTGTTGAAAAACAATTAGCAACACAGGGACTATCTAGACATGATTTAGGGCGCGAAAAATTTGTAGCAAAAGTTTGGGAATGGAAAGCGGAATCAGGTGGCTTAATCCTTGACCAGATGAAACGACTCGGCGATTCAGTTGATTGGTCTCGCGAGCGTTTCACTATGGATGCCGGTCTTTCAAAGGCAGTTTTGGAAATATTTAAGCGGTTATACGATGCCGAATTAATTTATCGCGCGGAACGAATCATCAACTGGTGTCCAAGATGTTTAACAGCGCTTTCGGATATTGAAGTAGAACATAGCGATGATTCAGGTGAATTCGTTCAAGTTCGATACGGCGACGACGATGTTTCTATCGTTGTTGCGACTACGCGTGCTGAAACAATGATGGGTGATGGCGCAGTAGCCGTTCATCCTGATGACCCAAGATATAAAGATTTAATTGGCAAGAAAGTCTTGTTGCCACTCGTGAATCGAATGATTCCGATTATCGCTGATGAATTAGTTGACCCAGAATTTGGAACCGGTGCGGTAAAAGTAACTGGCGCCCACGATCCAAATGACTTTGAAATGGCGATGCGCCATGGAATCGAAATGCCAATCATCATGAATGAACACGGCGTTATGGCTAATTCAGGAACTCGCTTTGATGGCATGGATCGTTTCGATGCGCGCAAAGAAGTGGTTGAAGAACTTCGCAAGATGGGACGCATCGTTGCAGAGAAGCGACCTTACATTCACGCAGTTGGGCACTGTCAACGTTGCGATACAACGGTAGAACCAAGACTTTCAAAACAATGGTTTGTGAAAGTTGCGCCACTTGCAAAGGCTGCGGGAGATGCAGTTCGTGATGGCAGAATTAAAATTGAACCAGAAGAGTTAGCGCCAAGATATTTTGACTGGATAGATAACATGCATGACTGGTGTATCTCCCGCCAACTTTGGTGGGGACATCAGATTCCGGTTTATTACGGACCAAATGGCGAAGTTGTTGTTTGTGGACCAGATGATGTTCCACCTGCAGGTTATGTGCAAGATCCAGATGTTTTAGATACATGGTTCTCTTCAGGCTTGTGGCCATTTTCGACTTTAGGTTGGCCCGACAAGACTGATGATCTTGCGAAGTTTTTCCCAACCAGCGTGCTTGTTACTGGGTATGACATTTTATTCTTCTGGGTTGCGCGCATGGTTCTGCTCGGATTATTTGTAACTGATGGCATCGCACCATTCCACACGATTGCACTTCACGGTTTAGTCCGCGATCGCTTTGGCAAGAAGATGAGTAAGTCTCGCGGAAATACCGTTGATCCAATTGAGTTCATGGATAAATATGGTTCAGATGCACTTCGTTTCTCGCTTGCAAGAGGTGCCAATCCAGGAAGCGATCAAGCAATCGCGGAAGAATGGATAGGCGGATCTCGAAACTTTGCTACAAAGCTCTGGAATGCTTCGCGTTTTGCAATCATGAATGGTGCAAATATTGATGGTGAAGTTCCAACATTTAATTCACTTAACGCGATTGATCAATGGATCTTGACCCGTCTCGATGAAACTGTTGAATCGGTCGACCAACTTCTCGAGAAGTTCGAATTTGCAAAAGCTTGTGAAATTATTTATCACTTCGCTTGGGATGATTTGTGTGATTGGTATCTCGAACTTTCCAAGGCAACCTTTGCCGCCGGGGGAGATGCCGCTGCGAATTCAAAGCGGGTATTGGGTCATGTTCTTGATCAATTACTTCGCTTGATGCATCCAACAATGCCATTCATTACCGAAGAGCTCTGGTGTTCATTTACTGGTGGCGAAACATTGGTAACAGCAGCATGGCCAAAATCTAATTCTGAAAACCGAAGCGAAGATTCAAAACAAATCGTTGCACAATTGCAAGATCTAACAACTGAAATTCGTAGATTTAGAAATGATCAAGGTATAAAAACTTCAGCAAAAGTAGGGGCCAATTTTATTGGCCTCGATGCACTCTCTAAATACGAAGCTGCTATTCGCCAGGTTTGTCGGATCGAACCAATCACCGGAAGTGCAAGCGCGGCTATCGAAGTCGGTAAGGTAAAAATTGAATTCGATTTAACTGGCGCAGTCGATGTTGTTGCCGAACGTGCGCGCTTAACGAAGGACTTAGCCACTGCCGAGAAAGATCGGGCAACTGCCAAAGTTAAATTAGAAAATGAAGGATTTATGGCTAAGGCACCGATGGAAGTTGTTCAAGAGATCAGAGAGCGACTTGCTCAGACAAGTTCTGATATTGAAAGTATTACTGCGCAACTTTCGGCGCTTCCAAAATAGAGATGGTTACAGCTGAAGAATTAGAAGTTCTTAAAGTTATTGAAGCCGCACTTATTAAGCGTTGGCCTGAGAACCAGATTGAACCTTCACTGGATCGGATTGCAGCACTTGTTGATGCTCTTGGTTCGCCTCAACTCTCTTTTCCTACGATTCATATCGGTGGGACCAATGGCAAGACCAGCACTGCGCGAATGGTTGATGCGCTCTTTACCGAACTTGAATATCGAACTGGCCGCTTCACGAGCCCACATTTAGAGAGCTTCTTAGAACGAATTTCAATAAAGGGCGAAGCGATTAGCCCAGCAGAACTAATTGCTACCTATAACGATATTGCGCTCTATTTAGATTTAATTGATAGCAGATCAGAACATCCAATTTCCTATTTCGAAGCGCTTACCGCACTTGCATTTGCCGCATTCGCTGAACATCCAGTTGATATCGGCATTATCGAAGTTGGAATGGGTGGCGATTGGGATGCCACCAATGTTATTCAGAGTGCAGTATCGGTATTGATGCCGATTGGTTTAGACCATACTGAATATCTGGGCGAAACAATTGAAGAGATTGCTAAGACAAAAGCGGGAATTATTAAACCAGAATCACATGTGGTCCTTGCAGCACAAGAGCCTGAAGTTGCTCGAATCCTTCTAGAGAAAGTCTTAGAGAAATCTGCAATTCCTTATCGTGAAGGAATTGAATTCGCGCTGATACGTCGCGACATTGCAGTGGGCGGACAACTAATTTCAGTCAGGGGAGTGCATGGTGAATACAACGATATTTATCTCCCGCTGCATGGCGCGCATCAAGCAGCAAATGCAGCTGTAGCGATTGCAACTGTAGAAGCGTTTGTTGGGGTCAAGTTGGATGAAGATTTAGTCACAACAGCTTTCGCAAATGTCTCGTCTCCAGGACGCCTTGAAATCTTGCATCGAGACCCAACAGTCATCGTTGATGCGGCCCATAATCCTCACGGTGCTAAAGCATTGGCCGAAACTATTCGCAGTGAATTCGATTTTGAATCTGTTTTTTGCGTACTTGGAATCCTTGGCGATAAAGATGTAAAGGGCTTCTTGAAAGCACTTGAACCAGTTGTTGATCGGTTAGTTGTTACCAAATCTGATTCGCCTCGAGCACTTCCTGTTGCTGATCTTTTTGCGCAAGCCGTAGAAATATTTGGCCATGATCGGGTATTTAAGGAAGATGATTTGGCTTCGGCAATTACATATGCAATGGAGCAGGTGACGCTAATTAATCAGGTAAGTGATGGAGTCAGCGCAGTAGTAATAACTGGATCTGTTGTTACTGCCGGAAGTGCCCGAGTGATATTAAAGAAAATAGGAAGAGCA
>Ga0194045_1000562_pt1 | contig 12218 bp, 8 predicted proteins | sample JunL6211m_MetaG_FD_161686 | JGI IMG/M metagenome (GOLD analysis project Ga0194045, IMG submission 161686) | Anoxic zone freshwater microbial communities from boreal shield lake in IISD Experimental Lakes Area, Ontario, Canada - Jun2016-L626-11m | ecosystem: Environmental > Aquatic > Freshwater >...
CCTCGCGTGGCTTCATCGAGGATTAATACTTTGGGGTTTGAAACCAGGCACCGGGCAATAACTACTTTCTGCTGATTGCCGCCCGAGAGAGAGCTGATTGGCGCATCAAGATTCTTGACTTTGATGCTGAATTTCTCAATCCAACTGTTCACAATCTTTTCTTCCTTTTTGCGCGACCTATTTTTTGCGGGTCGGCCGTGAACGGCAAGTAAAAGATTGTCTCGAACCGACATCTCGTGGATAGTTGACTTCAGTCGTCGATCATCGGGGACTAGTGCAATTCCGGAGTTCATAGTCGAGCGGGTGTTGTGGCCAATTTTCTTTCCGTTAATTAATACGTCACCCGAACGACGAGGATATGCGCCCACAATTGCCTCAACTAGCTCAGTTCGGCCAGCTCCAGCTAAGCCGGCTAAACCAACGATTTCACCTTCGTGAATTTTAAATGAAATTGCCTCAAAGGCTCCAGCAAAATCAGATAAGTCTTTTACTTCCATAATTGTCTTTTGTGGCTCGTTCGATTTTACTTTTTTAGTGGCGACCGTTGGCTTATTTAGCACCATGCGATCGATTAACCAGTTCTCATCAACACCATTTCGTGCACTTGTATCGATGAATTTACTATCGCGCAGCACTGTAAATCGATCGCTAATGGTGAGCATCTCTGACATACGGTGAGAAATCATGACAATCGATACGCCATCGTCGCGGAGTTGACGAACTACATTAAATAACGCCTCGACCTCGGCCGGTGCTAGAGATGAAGTCGGTTCATCCAGCAGAAGTACTCGAGTTTGCGATGCCAAAGCACGTGCAATCTCAACTAGCTGCTGTTGATGTTGCGGCAGAGAAGAAACTTCGGCCCGAGGATTTACTGCAAGGTTAAGCCGCTTTAGTACTTCTAGGGAGCGCTTATCGGTATCTTTCCAATCAATTCCAAAAGTACTGCGTGTTTGGTTATGGCCAAGGAAAACATTTTCTGCCACTCCTAGATGTGGAACCAGACTTAACTCTTGACTCACCATTGTTACGCCGTGGCTCATTGCCGCTCTAATATCTGCATACTCAACTGGTGATCCTGCAATTTCTATAGCACCTGCATCTGGCTTAAGGACTCCGGCTAATATTTTAAGGAGTGTTGATTTACCGGATCCGTTTTCGCCAGCAATTGTATGAACCTCGCCGGGATACAAAGTTAGGTCAACACCAGTAAGGGCATGTACCGCGTCGAAACGTTTACTTATGCCTTTCATTACTACTTGTGGTTGCATACTATGAATTTTTTCTTTCGTATTCAACGAGCTCAAGTTGGTTGCCCCATGGATCTAACACATAAATAATTCTCTGTCCAGCAGCTGGTCCCTCATTGATTTCAATTGGGCCGGCTAGGAAAGTGAGCGAAAAACTTCCGGCGATTGCTAAAACAGCATCTAAATCGCTAACTTTGAAAGCGATGTGGTGTCCACCTAAATCACTATTGCGTGGCGGCGAACTTGGACGCTCTGTTGGTCGGTCATATTGAAAAAGCTCAAGTCGGCTTCCATTGGCATATTCAAGCATTGCTAATGTAAAGCGCCCATCGGCAACATTTACATGGGCTAATGCCCAGTCTTTCCCGTCAACTAAATCAAAATCGCGCGCATCAAAAGGACCTAAGCGAAAAATCTCTTGTGCGCCTAACAACGTGCAATAAAATGCAACTGCGGAATCTAAATCTGGAACGGTAATGCCAACGTGATCCATTCCCTCTAGACCAGGAAGATTCCTAGTTACAAATGACATTAATTTCTCCCATTCAAAATTCCCATAAAAAGTGGGGCCGCCGCGATGGGCAATTATCACGTGCCTTTATGGCGTTCGTCAACGATATGACATGTCTTTTTTTAAGAGTTTGGCAAGGTTATTTGCGAAAGGTAGCCCTCATTACAAAACGTGATAATTGGCTAGCTGGGCATGAAGCGTCCACCATTAACATCAAGGACGGCGCCCGTGATGTAGGAGGATTCGTTGCTAGCTAAAAATAGAACTGGGTCTACGCACTCTCGAAGTTCGGGCATCCGACCTAGGGGTATACCGCTGAGTACTTCTTGGCGCTCGGCTGCGGAAAGTTTTTCAAACATTCCAGTTAAGCGATCGGTGAGAAATAATCCCGGGGCTATTGCATTAATTCGAATATTATCCAGTCCGACTTCTTTTGCTAATCGGCGAGTAAGACCAAGAATTGCCGCTTTCGCCGTTGCATATGGAACACCGGTTACAGGGCTAGCACTTCGTCCACCGATTGATGAAAAAGTTACGATTGAGCCGCCGCCTTTTTTCTTCATAAAAGGTATGACGGCGCGAGCGCAATAATAAGTTCCTTTGACGTTGACGTCGATAACTAAATCGAGATCATCATCAGAAATATCATCCATATCGCGCGGAGTGCCGAGAGATCCTCCGGCCGCTGCGATCAAAATATCGATTCCGTTTAAAGAATCTGCGAGTTCACTAACGGCCTTAGTAACGGCCTTGCCATCTCTGACATCCACGGCGCGGCCATCTGCAGTAATTCCGAGTGAACGCAGATTTGTTATGAGTTCGCTGATGGCCTCGCTGTTTGTATCTAAAATCGCGATGGAGCCACCCTGATGTCCTGCGGCATGGGCAATGGCTGCGCCTAATCCGCCTGCCCCGCCTGTAATAAGGAGAACCTTTCCAGCAAAGCGATTATTCGTCATCAGATTTTCTCCTGTTTCAGTATCGCCACTTAGCCCACTTTGCGCTAGCGTACCCCAAGGTTCGTGTTGCATCCGTGACGACGGTCAAAAAATCGGCATACCAAATGCTGATACCTAGAGGGGTAGTTCATGAAGATTCTTTCCATCGGTGGCGGCGCAGCCGGTCTTTACTTCGGAATTTTAATGAAGAAGCTCGACCCAACCAATGAGATCACTATTCTTGAACGCAACCGCCCATATGACACATTCGGCTGGGGCGTCGTATTCTCAGATCAGACCTTAAGTAATTTCGTGCGTGCAGATGAACCTACCGCTCGTACGATTCTGCAGTCTTTTAATCACTGGGATGACATAGATGTTCGAATTAATAACACCAGCATTATTTCAGGCGGCCATGGCTTCTGTGGAATTGGTCGAAAGCGACTTCTGAATATTCTGCAAGAGCGGGCCGAGGGCCTGGGCGTAAAATTAGTCTTTGAAACCGATATTAAGGACGACCAAGAAGCGGCGCGCGAATATGGGGCTGATTTAGTTATTGCCGCCGATGGTTTGAATAGCGCAATACGTACCCGCTATGAGAGCACTTTCAAACCCGATATCGATACGCGCAAATGCCGCTTTGTATGGCTTGGTACTAAAAAATTATTTAAAGATTTCACTTTTATCTTTGAAAATACTGAGTTTGGTTGGTTCCAGGCACATATTTATCAATTTGATGGAGACACATCAACATTTATCGTTGAAACTCCAGAAGATGTTTGGTTGCGAGCAGGCATCGATCAAATGTCCCAGGAAGAGTCGATTACTTTTTGTGAGAAGTTATTCGCTAAGCATTTAGATGGCGCCGAACTCATGAGTAACGCGGCACATTTACGTGGATCTGCTAACTGGATCAAGTTCCCTCGAGTCATCTGTGAAAATTGGGTCCAGTGGAACGCCATTGATGGCAAGGAAGTTCCAGTTGTTTTGATGGGTGACGCCGCACATACTGCGCATTTTTCAATTGGCTCAGGTACAAAATTGGCAATGGAAGATGCAATCGAGCTAGCTAACTCATTTGCTAAGAGCCAGAGCGGTGATATGCATGAGATTTTGGCCTCGTATCAAGAGACCCGCGCCATTGAGGTGCTTAAGATTCAAAATGCCGCCCGCAATGCGATGGAGTGGTTTGAGGAGACTGGGCGTTATACAAATATGCCTCCGGAGCAGTTTAATTTCTCACTTTTAACACGTAGCCAGAGAATTTCCCACGATAACTTGCGGGTTCGCGATGCCGATTACATTGCTAACTACGACAAATGGTTTGCCGCCAAAGCCTTTGCCGATGCTGGTGTTGAACTGCCAACTAATGTTGAAAACATTCCCCCAATGTTTACTCCATTTAAAGTTCGTGATGTCGTTTTGAAAAACCGTGTAGTTGTATCTCCTATGGCTCAGTATTCAGCCGTCGATGGTTTAGCTGCCGACTATCACTTAGTTCACTTAGGTGCACGGGCTATGGGTGGGGCTGCGATGGTCTTTACTGAGATGACATGTGTCAGTGCCGATGCACGTATTACTCCAGGCTGTCCAGGTCTTTATAAACCCGAGCACACTGCGGGCTGGAAGCGCATCGTTGATTTCGTACATTCAAATAGCGATGCAAAAATCGCAGTTCAGATTGGTCATGCTGGAGCAAAGGGTGCAACCAAACTTGCTTGGGAGGGAATCGATAAGCCAGTAGAAAGCGATTCATGGTCACTAATCTCTGCCTCCCCTGAACAATATTTAGAGGGAATTTCGCAAACCTCTCATGAGATGACGCGCGCCGATATGGATCGCGTTAAGCAAGATTTTGTTAATTCGACAAAAGCTGCAAATGAAGCAGGCTTTGATTGGTTAGAGCTTCACGCCGCACATGGTTATTTGCTCTCATCCTTTATTTCACCGATTACAAATTCAAGAAGCGATGAATATGGCGGCTCCCTTGAGAATCGAATGAAGTATCCGTTGGAAGTCTTTAAGGCCGTCCGTGACGTCTGGCCTCAGGGAAAACCAATTAGCGTTCGTATTTCAGCCCATGACTGGACTGAAGGTGGTATCACTCCACTAGATGCCGTTGAGATTGCGAAAGCATTTAAAGCAGCTGGCGCAGACATGATTGACTGTTCGTCGGGTCAAGTCACAAAGAAGGAAAAGCCGGTCTTCGGTCGCATGTTCCAGACACCTTTTGCCGATCAAATTCGTAATGAAGCTGGGATTGCCACGATAGCCGTTGGTGCAATTTTCGAAGCCGACAATGTGAACACGATCATTGCCGCCGGTCGCGCCGATCTGTGCGCAGTGGCTCGTATGCACTTAGTTAATCCAGCCTGGACGCTTTTAGAAGCGGCAAAAATTGGATACAAGAATGTTACGTGGCCTAAGCAGTATGTATCAGCCAAAGTTCAAATCGAGCGAAATATCGAACGCGAAAAGCAAATGCTTGCAACTGCCAAGAACTCACTCTCTTACGAGCAAATTACGTTGGCCTTCGAAGGTTAGACCGGCAAATTAACTGTTAAGCCAAGATAGCGCGAAGTTTGGTGCCATCTTCATCGGCTAACGCCGCTTTGCGAAGTTCGCTGATACGCGCGGCAACGCCAGATTCATTGCGCAATGAGACCGCTTGCTCCATCACTAGCGTGAAATTGCGCCAACCATTTGCGTGGGTGTCACCGTAACCCTTAATTAAGTTGGCACACTCGGCAATTTCATACGCTAAATCGTAATTGCTAACGATCTCTCGGTTAATCATGGCAATCCATTGATCCATACGTTCGCGCTCCAAATTAAAACGAAGCGAGCGGCGGCGAATAGGTTTTAAACGGGCGATGAAATAAAGCATGATGTAACCGCGGATCGATGTGGTTTGCAGAATTATTCCATTTTTAGTTAATTTCTCAATCGCTCCAGTAACGGGCTTGGTGCGCAGCAACCAACGTCCTGCGGCAGTCGGTAACGTATCTGCAAACTCTTCAGAGCGAGGGTGCAAGAATTCACGGATCTGCATAATTTGATCGCTTTGAACTTGCGCCTCATCGCCAACACGGTTGAAGCGAGTCCGACGAATCTTCAAATCAGCGACGCGAATTGTGTCTTCGTAAGTCATCCACAGAGCTGTATATCGGGCAGCCTCTAAAAGCACTCGAGATGTTCCATCGCCGTGTTGTGCCTCGGCATCCCTGACACTTAAAAGACGGTTGAGATACTCACCGGCATAGGCGACATCTTGATAATCAGCGCAGCGCTTAATGCCATTGACTAACATAATTATGGCGGGCTCTGGGAACTCTGCCTTTATGCGCCCGGCAAGATCTTGCAACTTGAATCCAACTGCGCTCTTGGGATTATTTATTATTGCTAACTCTTCTTGCGGTGATAGCTTCAATGGTCCAGTTGAGACATCTCTTGGCTTCAAACCTATTGAGATATCAACGCTTGCAACTTTCGCTTTCGGTGAAAGAACGTCGGATGCAATCTCAAAGCTGCTTTCAAAGGCTTTGATTGAGTTAGCAACGCCAACACCTCCCCGCTCGATGGAGGCGATAAAATCGCTCTTTTCAAATGGGAGTGCTCCGCTTGCAGCTAGTGCGCCATAAAGTGCGGCCGATATTAGACTTTTTGTTGTCTCGGCAACTTTAGCAAAATCTCCGGAGATGAATAGCTTTGCGGCGTTGCGCGATGATTCCAATAAAACATCGGAATCAACTCGGCCATCACCAAGTGCAATCTTCTCGGTCATTGAATAGACGCGATGCGTTGATGTAATGAGTGTTGTTATCTCTTTGGAAACAAAGCCTCGTTGTACTGCACGGCCAGACTCCATTAACTCTGAAGCTACAACAATATCTACTTCTCCAGGTGCGGCCATTGTGCTCAAGACCGGCTCTTTCATCTCCCCTGCAATTTGTGGAAAGAATTCGAGGTAATAAACCGTTGTGCCTGTGCGTTGTGCAACACCAGGAACCGACGTTGTTTGCGCAAAATAACCGCAGTGTTCGGCCATATCGACGGCCCAGTCGGCTAGCACTCCGCCACCTTCGCCACCCATGGCTAAAATCGCCATGGTTATTGGTCTGGACGTATTTGTAAACTCTTTTTTACTAGACATTAATGCCCTCTAAGCGGCGTTCGATTCCATTTTGCAAGAAACCAATGAGAACATTGCGAACTCCTAGTTTGGTCTTATCCCACGCATTTGGATTGCTGATGATCTCTGAACGGTAGAACGATGGACACAAAACCGCCGCTTGAGCAGCCTCGCCGCAGAGTCCGCAACCCACACATGAGTGAAGAATTGTTGCAACTGGATCTTTGCGCATGGAATCTGGATTAGGTGCAATTGTTAATGATGGACAGCCATTGAGACGGATGCATGAGTGATCACCCGTGCACGTGTCTGGGTCAATCCCAAAGCGCTCTTTCACAACACGCTTTCCAGCTTTAACGCGTGCCGCGATTTCTGGCCGCACTCGGCGCTGCTTATTTAATGTGCATTCACTTTGGGCAATGATGACTTTAGGCCCACGAGTTTTACCTGTGAGCGCTTCTTTCATTAAGTCACGCATTTCACTCACGCGATAAGTATTTTGTACCGTCTTAACCCACTTGACGCCAATGCCTCTGACTGCATTTTCAATTGGGTGCTTCGTAGAACGTATTGTGTTCTCAGCCGTTGATGACAATAAATCTTGGCCACCAGTTGCCGCGCTGTAGGCGTTATCAACTACGATCATTACGCCGTCGCTTTGATTAAAGACGGCATTGCCGACACCACTTGTAAGTCCGTTGTGCCAGAACCCACCATCGCCCATAAAACTAATTGTTCGCTTGTCACTGTCAGGATCACTTAACGCTGATGCGCCTGCTGCCCCTAGGCCATAACCCATCGTTGTTGCACCGATATTAAATGGCGGCAAGATTGAAAAAAGATGACAGCCGATATCTGCACTGATGTGGTGGCTTCCAGTTTCACGCTCTGCCAATTTAAGCGCAGTAAAAATCGGCCGCTCCGGACAACCTGTGCAAAATGATGGAGGCCTGCCATGGACTACTTCTGCGGGAATCACTGCAGATATTGAGTTCGGTTTTTGACCATCTGGGCGAACTAGTGCAGGCAGATTTTCATTATCAATTAAGTGTGGGCCATATTTAGTTACAAACTCCAAAATACCTTTAACAACGGCGGCAGGGGTGTATTCACCGGCAGGTAGTAAGAGATCCTTGCCGTGTAGCTTTGTTGCAATGTCCCCACGACGAAGCACTGCATGGATATTTTGCTCAATGTAATCGGGCTGACCTTCTTCAACGAGCAGAATCGCTTTCTTGCTCTTTGCAAACTCGATAACTTCATCATCGATTATTGGGTACGTAACGTTGAGAATGTAGAGTGGAATTTTACTATTTCCGTAAACATCCGATAGACCGAGTAGTTGTAACGCGCGAATCACGGTGTTATAGAGACCGCCTTGCATGACAATTCCAAAATCCTGAGTTCCATCGAAAAAGACTTCGTTGAGTTTATTCTCTTTGATGAACTTCACGGCTGCTGGCCAGCGCTTGGTCATTTTTTCCTGCTCATGCAGGAAGCTAGCAGGAGGCAAAACAATGCGGCTTGTATCTCGACGTGGATTTTCCATCGCCTCTTTTAATGTATATGGCGATCGAACATTATCTTTTGCGATAAAGCGTCCATGTAAGTGGCAGGAGCGAAGTCGAAGTTGCAACATAACCGGCGAGTTAGACGCCTCTGAAAGTTGGAAACCATCTTCAACGGCATCAACAATTGCAGTTAAATTTGGACGTGGATCTAAAAGCCAAATCTGTGATTTCATTGCAAAGGCGTGCGAGCGCTCTTGCATAATCGATGATCCTTCGCCGTAATCCTCGCCGACAATAATGAGCGCCCCGCCGGTAACGCCACCTGATGAGAGATTAGCTAAAGCATCGGATGCAACATTTGTTCCAACCGTTGATTTAAAAGTTATCGCACCGCGCAGCGGGTAGTGAACTGAGGCGGCAAGGGATGCCGCAGCCGTTGCCTCGGATGCGCTATTTTCAAAGTGAATTCCAAGCTCATCTAAAATCTCTTTAGCATCGCCGAGCACATCCATAAGGTGAGAGATAGGCGCACCTTGATAACCGCCTACATATGCCACGCCTGATTGAAGGAGCGCCTTTGTTACAGCCAGAATGCCTTCACCAAGAAACTCTTCACCTTCGCCGATTCGAAGTTTTGTAACTTCGGCGGCAAACGAGCGCTCAGCCATGGCTCTCCATCCATAAGGGCAATAGACCCGTGTGGGCCAGCAAGTTTGGTTATTGTGCCAGTTGCTACGCGTAGTGTCCACACCATTTTGACGGCCGTCATATCGCAAGGGGACTGGTCGGCAAGGCAAAAGCGCGCTAACCTCGCCCAGACGTTCAGTCCAAGGGGCTTTAACGACCACTAATAAGGAGAAATGAATGGCCAACTTATCGGCTCTTGCACAAGAGCTCGCATCTGGCGCAGTCCAGGTAATCGATTTAACATCTCCATTGCATTCGGAGACACCGATTCTTACTCTTCCACCTGAGTTTGGTCAGACTGCAAAATTTCAGTTAGAGGAAATCTCTCGCTACGACGAAAAGGGTCCGGCTTGGTACTGGAATAACTTTCATACTGGCGAGCACACTGGTACTCACTTAGATGCACCAAACCACTGGATCACTGGAAAAGATCTCGACGATGTTTCACAGATTCCACCAAGTCGCCTGATCGGACCGGCAGTAGTTCTAGATTTCGTAAAGGAAGCTGCAGCAAATCCAGATTTCCTTCTTGAGGTTTCACATATTGAAGCATGGGAAAAAGAGCATGGCGCGATTCCAAAAGGTGCTTGGGTTCTCTATCGCACGGGTTGGTCAAAGTTTGGTGATAATCCCGCTGCGTTTGCAAATGCAGATGAGAATGGTCCGCATACTCCAGGTCTTCCACCAGAGACTGCTGAATATCTTGGAACCAAGCGCGACATTCTCGGCTTAGGTGTTGAGACTGTCGGTATTGATGCTGGCTTAGCATTTGGAATGAGTATTCCATTTCCTTGTCACAACATGTTGATGGGAAATAATAAATACGGACTAACTCAACTTCGCAATCTTGATAAGTTGCCACCACAAGGTGCAATCGTTATCGCCGCTCCGCTTAAGATTGTTGGCGGATCCGGAAGTCCAGCTCGCGTATTGGCATTAGTTTCTAAGTAGTTAAAAAAGAAGGGCGGTCGGATTAACCCGACCGCCCTTTTTTAATCCCATTTTTTTAGCGCAGTTTTTTACTGAGCAATCGCTTGGCGACTAAATAGCCAGAGCCACCGCCAAGGCCTGGACCAGGGTGGGTCGATGCCCCTATGTGCCACAAACCTTTAACTGGCGTGCGGTGTCCCGTTGCTCCAGATAATGGCCGCCACACTGCGTATTGATCAATTCTGCAGTCACCTGAATACGGGTCTCCCCCAACTAGGTTGGCATTCATAGCCTCAATTTGTAGTGGTCCTAAAACCACTTTGGCCAGCGTTGCAGATTCTAGATTTGAAATCTGTTCGCCAAGTTGTGCGAGTACTCGATCAGCATAGGCATCCAATCGAACTTGATTCCAACTTCCATCCCCCGGATCAATCTCGCCAGCTAAGTCCCCAAGAATTTTCCGTGGATTCTCTTGCAGTTGAATCCATAAGATTGACTGGCCCGCTGGAGCACGTGATTTATCCATCGTTGTTGGTTGTCCAACAACAATTGTTGGGCGCTTGGGCAAGTAACCCCGATTTGAAGCGTTAACTGATTCGGAGAGTGAGTTCAATCCATCTAATACATGCACTACCGCCACATCTGCCAAGCGGGCATCGTTCTTCCAAATCGGTGGTTCAGATAGCGCTAAGTGAATTTGAATTGCCGCACGGCCATAACGAAAACTCTCGGCTGACTTTTTAGTACTTTCAGTGAGCGCTTCATCGCTTAATAGAACTTGGTACAGGGCTTGAGGTGTTGTTGATGCAAGAACAGCTTTCTTAGCCGAGAACTCTCGTCCATCGGCTAATTTCACTCCCGTGGCTTTCCCGTTCACAACGTTTATTTTTTTGACATCTGCGCCGGTAAGTATGTGTCCACCATTGTCGGTAATAATTGCCTCAAGCGCTTCGACTAATTTAATTCCACCACCAATTGGTACTGGCATTCCACCGAAAGCAACAGCAGCTGAAATAACTTTTGTAATGAAACCACTGCTGGCATCATCAGGACCAAGACCATTATGTAACGCCCAAGGCGCAAGAAGTGATTTGCTGACTGGAGATGAAAAAGTTCTATCCAGCCAAGGCGCAGCAGGTTCTAAGAGTTCAGCGCCAGTTGCAACCAAACCACGCGTTCCAAAGCGTTTGCGAGCAGTCCTAAATAATTTCAGTGCATTCGCCCGCCATAGATCGGCACCTAAAAGTCCAAAAGCTAAATCTATTTTCTTAGTGAACTCGCCAAGCATTTCATTCCAGGCCGCGCCATCGCCTAAGCGCTCGAATTCGGCCGACGTTGCCGCCATATCCGTTGAAAGCACCGCACTTCCATCATTGCAAACAACTCCAGTTGGCATCGTTGTATTGGCATAGACCAAGCCGCGGGCCTCTAAATCTGCTTTTAGTTCAGCATATGCAGGTCCTCCAACAAAGAGGGGATGCCAACTCGATAAGAGCTCATGAGTAAAACCGGGAAGTGTCGCTGTTGTCGATGTCGCAATTGCTCCGCCTGCTGTGCTATTTCTTTCGCAGATTAAAACTTTCCAACCTGCTCGGCTGAGTAGTGCTCCAGCAACAAGTGAGTTAATTCCACTTCCGACGATGACCGCATCATTGCGCTCCATTAATAATCCTCCCAAACCACTCTGCTCTAAAACTAACTTGGTTAATCTAATGCCAATCAATCGGTTACGTCTATTGGCTATTAGTTAGCGCCGTGGCATGATTCCCCAATGCTCGATGTGCTCATAGTTGGCTCTGGAATAAATGGACTTAGCGCAGCGGCGCTTTTAAGTGCCAAAGGCAAAAAGACGTTGGTACTAGAACAGGCCAGTGCCTTTGGCGGTGCTATCCGCACCGAGGAGATTACCGCGCCAGGTTTTCACCACGATCTTTTCGCCACGAACCTTAGCCTCTTTGCTGGCGGCGGCGTTATGGCAGCTCTGAAAGATCAATTAATCGCCAATGGTCTTGAATTTGTTCCATCTGGCAAACCATACTGCTCTGTTTTTCCGGATGGAAAAATGATTGGCGTTGTGATGGATCGTGATCAAACCATCAGTAATATTAAAAAGGTAGCACCCGAAGATGTGGAGGCATGGCAAGCACTTACTGCAAAACTTGGTCTATTAGCCCCGCATCTTTTTCCCCTGCTTGGCACTGAATTACCTTCGATTGCGGCAGTTAAGATTTTAATCAAGGCTTGGCGGGTACTTGGCAC
>Ga0194045_1000563_pt1 | contig 12208 bp, 7 predicted proteins | sample JunL6211m_MetaG_FD_161686 | JGI IMG/M metagenome (GOLD analysis project Ga0194045, IMG submission 161686) | Anoxic zone freshwater microbial communities from boreal shield lake in IISD Experimental Lakes Area, Ontario, Canada - Jun2016-L626-11m | ecosystem: Environmental > Aquatic > Freshwater >...
TGCCTGTGGGCAATTGGCCTGCGCCTACGCATCCGTTGAACATAGCGGTATCGTCATCGATTCGCTCGCTCGACGACTCGGTCATCTCGCAAGTGGATTGATGAGCCCAAAGACCGTCGCGGAACGATTAGGTTGGGTCATGGGAATACGCAATCGCGTTTATGTCGACATCGTTCGCAATCGACTGGAGTCCGCCGCAGAAGCAGTACCGGGTCAGCCATCCACGCTTACGATGTCGACGACTTCGCAAGTTGTGCGACGCAGAGCTGCCTAGGATCGTTTGATCCCTTCGTGTAGCCTTTCGCAAGGGGGCGTAGATCATAACTTGGGCAGTCAGGTCGGCTGGCATAGTCAGACGGTGCGACGAGCGACGGCCTCGATTATAGCCAAAAAGTACAACAAATCCCCAGGGTAAGCCTGGGGTATTGCGAATCCCGCCAGCCTTGCGCGACGGTTCGTTCAGGTTTTTAGGCTAGACCGCACCACGAGTGAGGGCCCGTGTTATGATCGATGCCCACCAAGGTTATTTGGCCGCAGTCCGTTTTTTGAGAATATCGAGATGGATCTTTCCGACGTCACCCATGTAGCTTGAATCACCTTGGTCGACACACAACTGAATATACTTCTTCGCTTTCTCAACATCGCCGAGCGCATCGTAGTAAAGACCGATATAGAGATAACCATAGAATCGCGATAGCTTCTGACCTTGTGTTCCCGCTCCCCCTTTTTCGGCAGCAGCGATGACGTCTTCTACCGAGAGTTTGCCCTGGATCAATTGTTGCACCTGCATCAAGGGTACGCGTTGATCGAAGCCTGCCAACAATACGTCTTTCTGAGCGGATTCGAGACCGTTTAGTTTCACATTGCACAGAAAATGCCAAAACGCATTCTCGACATCATTTGGGTTTACTTCTCGATGCACAGCAAACTGATCCAGCCCCTCCTTGAACTTGTCGGCGTAATAAAGCGAGATACCGCGCTGCCAAAGATACGGTTTGACCTGTGGATCCAATTCGATGCACTTATCGAAATCCGAAATAGAGTCAACAATCCTGCCGCTACGAAACTTCAATGATCCGCGAATAATATAGAGTCGTGCGTTTTCCGGCATACTCGCCATGGCGATGTCCAACTCCTTTAACGCTTGATCGGATTTGCCATCTTTCAATGCTTGTTCAACACGTTGGCTCCAGCCTTCGATGGTCGTCGGCGTTGGCTTTCCTTTGCTTGAGTCCTGTGCAAATCCTGCTAGGACCAAGCATCCGCAAACGACCGAAAAACCGAGTACGCCAACCCATCTCGTGGTGCCGAGGTTTTTTCGAACGTTGGAATCGTTTGCGTTACGGAACGTTGGATTGGACATAAAAGCGGTTCGTCCCAATTGTTTTGCGAGAGATTTTCTTGTAAATTAAATAGCTATCCGTGCAGTTAATATACAGTTAATTTGAATGATTTGCAGCATCCGGTCATGGTCCAGTCTTTCCTTGTTCGAAATGCAACCGTAATCCTTCCAGCAGGCAGAGCCGAAACAAACGTTTTGGTGGAAAACGGCAAAATCGTGAGCATTGATGCATCGGCTCATGCGACAGCCTCCGAGGTGATCGATGCGAAAGGATTGGTGTTGTTCCCCGGACTTGTCGATGACCAAGTGCACTTTCGCGAACCGGGCCTAACGCACAAAGAGGATCTGCACACGGCCAGCCAAGCGTGCGCTGCCGGCGGCGTCACGTCTTTCCTAGAGATGCCGAACACCAAACCGTCAGCCGTCAATCAGTCACTGATCGAAGACAAGTACACCATTGCATCTAAAAAATCGATCGTGAACTTCGGCTTCTACATCGGCGCTACCCCCAGCAACATCGATTCGCTGAGAAGCGTAAAGGGTGTACCAGGCATCAAGATCTTTATCGGTTCTAGCACGGGCGATTTGCTGGTCGATGATCAGGACGCACTCGAACGGATCTTTGCCGAAACCAGCGTACCCATCTGTGCCCATTGCGAAGACGAAAGCACCGTCATCGCCAACCAAGCGAGGTTGGGGAACGATCTGGATGTTTCGCACCATTCACAGATCCGCGATGAACGTGCGGCTGTCATCGCCACGCGTCGCGCAATCGAATTGGCCAAGCGACACAACCACCGCTTTCACGTTTTGCACGTCAGCTCCGCTGCTGAGATTCCACTCATACGCGATCATGCAAACTTGATCACGGCCGAGTTGTGTCCTCATCATTGGCATTTTAACACGGGCGACTACGCCCGACTGGGAACACTGATTCAAATGAATCCGTCTGTCAAGAGTTCCGCCGACAACGCCCAACTATGGCAAGCGTTGCTCGACGGACATATTCAAGTCATCGCAACCGATCACTCTCCTCACACACTTGAGGAAAAGAGACAGGCGTATCCGAAATCTCATAGCGGACTTCCCGCCGTTGAAAACTATCTGGCGTTACTCCTCGACCGTGCCTCGCGAGGTCTTTGCACGTGGGAACAAATCGCACGCTGGACCAGCGATGCACCTGCGCGAGTCTGGGGTATCGTCGGCAAAGGCCGCATCCAAGTGGGATACGATGCGGACCTCACGCTTGTCGATCCAAATCAAATCCGAACCATTGAAAACGCCAATCAATTCACCAAAGTGAAGTGGTCCCCTTGGGCAGGCGAATCGTTGCGAGGATGGGCCGTACGCGTTTGGGTCGGAGGCCGAACCGTATTCCAAGACGGCAAAATCTCGACCGTTCAACCCGCAGAGCGATTACAGTTCGATCATTCTCTAGGCGGCTTCTGGCGAACAAACGACGGCGTCGGACCACGCCCAGTGGCGTAAGCCGCAAGCTTGCGGGGAAAAAAACGCCTGCTCAAAGCTTCCGCCACACTCGCAATGCGACAGTTCATTATCCAACGGACCTTAACATGAAAATGAAAATGACACTTACATTCACGATCGCATTCCTGATGGCAGTCGGGTTGAGCCCGTTGCTTGTGGCCGCAGAACCACAAAAGCCAGACGAGATCAAGTCGCTGATTCTGCCGGGAGAAGCCTTTCTCATCGAGAATCGTCCTGCATTTGTCCTCTGGCCCATCGAATCATTGCGTACCACGCCACAGCCGTGGGTCTTTTATGCACCAACTCTGGCAGGCTATCCAGACAAACATGAAAAGTGGATGCACGAACAGTTTTTGGCTGCCGGTGTTGCCGTCGCTGGCATTGATGTCGGCGAAGCCTACGGCAGTCCTGCATCGGGCAAACTTTTTGATGCGTTCTATACCGAGATGACTGGCAAACGAGGTATGGCCAAGAAACTCTGTTTGCTAGGTCGGAGTCGCGGAGGACTATGGGTTACGTCATGGGCCTGCGATCATCCAGAACAGTTTTCCGGGTTAGCCGGCATCTATCCGGTCTTTGATTACCGCACCTATCCAGGTTTAGCCAAGGCGGCACCCGCATACCAAGTGACGGCAACGGAACTCGAGAGCCGGAACGACTTGTTGAATCCGATCGCTCGCATGTCGGTACTTGCGAAAGCCAAGTTACCTGCGTTGATCATCCATGGCGATGAGGATACCGTGGTTCCATTGAAGGAGAATTCCGCAACGTTTGCAGAAACCTACAAGTCGGCCGGTTCTGAATCGTCGATCCATCTCATTGTGGCCCAAGGACAAGGCCACAATTTCTGGGAAGGGTTTTTTCATTGCCAGGAACTCGTCGACTTTGTCATCGCACGCGCCAAGGCCGGGGCGGAGGCCGGGAAGTAATACTCAATAGTGCTTGGCATCTGCCACTTTTTCCCACCACGCGGTCTCGTCTAAATAGCAAAGCGACTTGACCAAATCCGCATCGATCGATGTGAGTGAATCGATCCCCACGCGAAGAGAGTCGCTCCCCGAAAGGATATCGATCGGCTTCTTTATGGTCTCGTATTCATATGGCGGGTCCAGCCAAGCCAATTCATCAGGCCAAAGATATCGAATCGAAATGAGCATGGCGACCGTGCATGCATACGAACGGAACATGCTACGATTCGTAATATGCCAGAACACTCCACCACACTCCTGGCCCGCATACTTATCAAAGGTCGGAACGAACTGAATCGGTCGAAATCGAACGCCCGGCAATTCAAACTGATCATTGAGACAATTAGCTAACGCCTCCGCGTGGATGACGGGTGCTCCGGCGCATTCAAATGGACGCGTCGTGCCTCGACCTTCTGAAATATTGGTCCCCTCCAACAAGACTTGACCGGGATAAACCATCGCCGAAATCCAGGATGGGATGTTGGGGGAGGGTGGTAGCCACGCCAACCCTGTTTGATCAAACCATTGCGCACGTTCCCAAGATTGCGCTTGGATAATTTTTAGGTTTACATCGATCGATGCTTGTGTCTTGCAGTAGGTAGCAAGTTCCCCCAGAGTCAGTCCGTGTCGCATGGGAATCGACTCCATTCCAACGAAACTCTTGTATGGCTTTTCGAGTAACGGTCCCTCGACGATGGTTCCACTGATGGGATTCGGGCGATCGAGTATCCATACTTCGATGCCTTTTTTTGCTGCCACATGCAAGCAAGCCAGGATGGTCCACGCGAAGGTATAAACCCGCGTGCCAACATCTTGCAGATCGATGAGCAGCAGATCGATGCCACTGAGCATTTCTTCGGTCGGTTCGCGCGTTTCGCTGTAAAGGCTGTAGATGGGGATTTTCAGAGTTGGGTGATATGTGTGCGGTGACTCTATCATGTTGGCTTGCTGCTGACCAAACAATCCATGTTGCGGCGACCAAATACTGACAAGCTCCATTCCCGGCACCGCCACAAGTCTATCCCAAGCGTATTGAAACTCGGAATCGACCGACGCGGAATTGGCGAGCAAAGCAACTCGCCGCCCACCCAGTCGCTCGGTAGTTCGAAGCACGCATTCCAAGCCTGTCGTCGTTTGCATAGCGATCTTTGCCTTTGAAGTTGGCCAGCTTTCCGTCGCCTTTCGCGGATAGGCTGTGATTTCATTGGATGGTGCACTTTTTGGAGACAGTTTGACAACCCGACGCGTAACGGCTTGTTGCTTTAATACTTTTCCAAATGCATTTCGTTTAACAGTCAGCCGTAGGCGTACTGTCCAAGCCGCAAAGTACGCCTTCGGCTGACTGTTAAACGACTAAAGCAACAAGCCGGTAAGCGAGGAACCGACTGCAATGCCTCGCGCACGCGTCGGGTTACCCAATCAGGGATGTTCGGACATTTTTTGTTCGAACGACCCTTAGTACAGCAAGAACTGCGAGCGTCTTTTCGCAAAATCAGGAAGACCTTCACGAGACAAGTCGAGGACTCGTTCGATCGATTCTTGTTTCTCGATCGCTTCAAGGATCTTAGCCGAGCCCAAGAGCTTGTTCAGTTGTTTGTACTCCCATTCGCTGGGATGAACCTTTCGCAAAACCATCGCGAGAGACAGTCCTAGCCGAACGGGCTCAAACCGACTTCGATCCGTGATCAAGAATCGTACACCGTGGCATAGTTTATCTTGAAACTTGCTCGATGTAGGCGTGAATTGCTCTGGCATGCATCGTATGCCAGGCATAGAGAGCATATTCAATTCTCGGGCGACCTGATTAGCATCCATCCATGGAGCACCCACGTGTTCGAACGGTGTGTCCGTGCCTCTGCCAACCGATAGGTTCGTGTATTCAACGAGTCCAATGCCGGGGTAGAGCAGAGCTTGATTGAGATTCCGCATGTTTGGGGAAGGGTTGATCCAAGTCATGCCAGTTGCATCAAGATAATTGGCTCGATTCCAGCCCTCGCATCGCACGATGCTCAAATCCAAGTCAAGCTTCTTTTCCGCTCTAAGCATCTCGGCTATTTCACCGACGGTCATGCCATGTCGCAAGGGGAGCGTATGGTAGGCCACAAACGACTGTAGTCCGTCATCTAAAACGGGACCTGCGATATCGACTCCGTTGATTGGGTTGGGGCGGTCCAGGACAACGAATCGAAGTTTTTTTTCCGCAGCAACTTCCATGGCGCTACCCATGGTTGAGATATAAGTGTAGAAGCGTGCCCCAATGTCTTGAATATCGAACACGATGGTATCGATTCCTTGAAGCGATTTCTCGGACGGCTTTCTATCGGCGCCATATAAGCTAAAAACCGACTTACCCGTTTCTGGATCCGTCGCATCCGTAATGTTTTCTTGATCAAGTTTCCCTGCAAATCCATGTTCCGGGCTAAACAGAGTGACCAATTCATGGCTCGTGCAATCATTCAGCCGCTTGGCGGTGCTCACACCGCTATGGTCGAGGCCAGTGTGATTGGTGATGAGCCCAATCCGGCATTGAGCGAGCCGTTGGAAGCCGTCGCGTTGCAAGATATCGATGCCAGTTAAGACCCTGGCTTCGATTGGAACGGAACGAACGGCAGACGCCGCGATCGTACCAACGGTGCCAATCAGTGGGTTGACAAGCCCTTTACCGTTCGGATGAACTCGATTGCTTAAGAAAATCACAAAGAGGTCCAGTTCCGGATCGATCCACAGGCCTGTACCAGTGAAGCCGCCGTGACCAAATGCAGCAGCCGTCATCGATTCGCCGCGGTTCACCGAGTAGCCCGTTCGCTTGTCCCATCCCAGTCCGCGCGATCCCTTGGGAACATCGTACGAAGCGGTCATCAACCGAACTGTTTGAGGACCGAGCACTCGAACGCCGTGATACTCGCCCTGGTTCAACATCATCTGAGCATAGACGGCCAAGTCTGTTGCCGTACTAAAAAGCCCAGCATGTCCAGCGACGCCTCCCATCGCATAGGCCCGTGGATCGTGAACTTCGCCGACCATCCAACGCTCCTCGCGTTGTTCCGTGGTGGCAGCTCGTGCTGCCAACGACTCTGGAGGCAAGTAGGTTGTTTCCGACATGCCGAGGGGCAAAAAGATATTTGCTTGCGAAAAATGATGAACATTTTGACCCGTCTTGCGAGCCACTAATTCTCCCAAAACTTGAAACCCCACATCCGAATACTTAAAGTCTTTTTCGGGTTCGTAATTTAATTCCACGTCAAGGAAATTTTTAATCGACTGCTCGGGGGTACCTTGGTAGTCTTTGATGGAGTTGTCCGGAATTAGGCCTCCAACGTGTGTTAACAACTGCTGTACCGTGACATTCTCTTTTCCCTTCGAACCAAACTCGGGCAGATGGTCTGATACTTTATCTCGCAATCGAAGCACGCCACGTTCCAGTAAGATCATGATACTGGTTGCGGTCGCAACCGGCTTTGTAACCGACGCCATGTCGAATATCGTGTCTTTGGTCATTTCCCTTGCGACGGGTTGCAATTGACGAGAGCCGAAGGCTTTGTGATAGACAATGGAACCTCGGTGGCCAATCATCACGACAGCCCCGGGCATCTTGCCTTTTTCGATCCCTGCCATTACCGCCTCATCGATGCGTTCGAGCATAGCGGCGTTCATTCCGACTTCGGCTGGTTGCCGATACGGGAGCTTGGGCGGCTGGGCTTGAACGGAGTCGCCAAACGCAGGCAAGAGACAGAATGACAGAGTGGTCGCGAGAGAGAATGGTAGTGCTGGAAAATTCCTAACTCGTGGCGGACGTTGTTTGCAGGTCATGATTGATTTAGGTAAATAAAGGAATGGTGCAGGCCGTCCGGTGAGTGCTTTGTAAGGCGATCGGCAGACCAAAAACTACCACGTAGCACAGGCTAGCAGCGCTAGCAGCCTGTGCTGCGGGACTATCTCATGCTGTCGCTCGCATAAATACAGCGAAACCGAAGGCTCGCGCCCAGGCGGGTACAAAAACAGAGGGTAAAACTCTGGTCATTTTAGTTGTTCCTAGTATATCAGACGTGCGGATCGCATCGATCAGAAAAGGCATTCTCGATCTGACGATCAACTACGCCTACTACTTGAGATTCGAAACAGGTCACCCATTCGGTGTGGCAAACAGCCCTAAACATGTTCGATCTAACGAGTGAAGTGTGTTGGCGTCCCAAATGTCAAATTCTTCCCGCACGCTCGCATTGTGATTGGCTGTAGGGATGGATCGCGGCAAATCATGATGCTCAGTCACTCTCATTTTTACGAGGAACGTCAGGATGCTGTTCCATTACCATTTCTAACAACGAGTGGCAAACCATAGCGTTTGCCGCGCACGGAGGCGAACCATGCGAGTCTTATTTCATCGGGCAACACTGTCCTTAGCGATTATGGCGACCGCGACGGTTGGAGCGGCAGAAAACCGCTTTTCGAAACCGGTCGACACGGCTGAGATCATGAATTCTAACGACAATTCCGTCGTGCTGACATCCTACCAGGGTTCATGTGGTGGCACTGAAAACTGCAACTCGGATTCATGCGGATCGACTTTCGGCGACAACCCCATGCGATTCAAAACCGACACATGTGATTGCGGCAATTGGTTCCAAAACACCTCTGCGTTCTCGGGTGTCGAAGCCTTCAAAACATTTGGAGATATTTTTTTCTCCAATAACGCGGGCTTTGTGAGTGGACTCAACACTGGATTTAAAATCGGCAGTTCCAAGATTCGCGGACAAATCGGAGGTTCCTTGGGTTCGTACGATTCCAAGGGTAGGCTTGTGGGAGACTTGACTCATTCCGACAACCAAGGCTTTTTAACAGCGGGTGTTTTCAAGCGAAGCAACGTTGATAATGGCGAGCGATTGTCATGGGGTTTGGCCTATGACCAACTTTGGAGTCGTCATTATGGCGTGTTCGCCGACGACATTACCCTGGGTCAATTCCGGGGAATACTGGGTGTCGCATTAAATCCATGCAATGAAGTTGGATTTTGGGGAACGGCCCACACCAATTCACAGACGATTTTCCCTGAGTTCGCTCTACCCCGTCAATCGTTGCAGGCGATCAACCAATACAACTTGTTCTGGAGCCACAACTATGCCTTGGGTGCGAGATCGATGCTCTATGCAGGACTCGCGGATAGTAAGAGCATCGGAAGCTGGCAAACTGGTACTCAATTCACGGCGCCAATGAGCCAGCGTCTTTCGTTGTACGGGAACTCCGCATTCATGTTTCCAAGTTCTGCGACTGGCCCTATCGGTTCGACGGAACTGCTGTGGTCAGTCTCTTGCGGTCTGAGCTATTCGTTTGGTGGCAAGGCTGTTTCAAGGAACATCTCCGGCCCATGCGGAACGCCATTGCAACAGGTCGCGAACAATGGCACCTTCATGGTTGGTGGCCAAAGTCCCGTCGGACTCTAATGCTCTACAGGAATAATGACTGCCTCTCCCAAGGTACTCGAGACTGCTGATTTAGTGGAATTGCCTCGGGCAAAGGCTCGATCACAACGCGAAGCGTGAGCGAGGGGCAGCAGTCGGCTCCTCGCTTACCGGCTTGTTGCTTTAGTCGTTTAACAGTCAGCCGAAGGCGAACTTTGCGGCTTTACGCCTACGGCTGACTGTTAAACGAAATGCATTTGGAAAAGTATTAAAGCAACAAGCCGTTAAGCGAGGGATTGCAGTCAACGCCTCGCTTACGGGCACGGGTTACCATCGCGTGGCACGAGCGCGCTCGTGAATCCATGGGCGAGACGCCCCGTGACCTTGGCTAAATGACGGGGCACACATCAAACCACGATCGCCCTTGCGCGGTCATCCATTCAACACCTTCTTCTGGCCCCCACATGCCTGGCTCGTAGTTGAACAACGTTGGGGCCGCTGGGCTCTTCCATGCGGAAATGATTGGGTCGATGATTCGCCATGCCTGTTCGACTTCGTCGCTGCGAGCAAATAGGCCAGGATCACCATTCAAGACATCGAGCAGCAATCGCTGATATGCGTCCGGCAATTCTTTGCCGCTCGTATCGAACCGGAAGTCCAAATTGCTTAATCGCATCTTCATGTCCGAGTCTGGTACCTTCGATTGAAAATCCAACTGAATACCCTCTGCCGGTTGGATCTGAACGACCAGTCGGTTGGCTTCGGGGCGATAGGATTTATGCTCTCCAAAAAGCATATGCGGCGGCTCGCGAAACTGGATGACGATCTGCGTGGTTCGGCAACTCATCGCCTTGCCGCTGCGCAAATAGAATGGGACACCTTTCCAACGCCAATTGTCGATGTAAAGTTTGAGCGCGGCAAAGGTTTCGGTCTGGCTTCCGTCTGGAATGCCTTGTTCGTCTGAGTATCCGGTGTATTGGCCACGCACACCAAACTCCGCAAAGTCGCTCCCCTTGTAGGGCCGAACCGCTTGCAGGACTTTGACTTTCTCGTTTCGCACCATTTCGCCTGTGAAGCGCACGGGGGCTTCCATGGCGGTTAGCATCATCAATTGCAAAATATGATTTTGAAACATATCTCGCAAGATACCGGCTTTGTCATAGTAATCGCCTCGCCGCCCAACCTTGACCTCTTCGGCAACGGTGATTTGAACATGATCGATATAGTTGCGGTTCCAAATCGGCTCAAAAATGGTGTTCCCAAAGCGGAGCACCAACATATTTTGGACCGTTTCTTTGCCGAGATAGTGATCGATTCGGTAGATTTGATCTTCACGAAAGGATTGGTGGATCGATTCGTTGAGTTGTTTTGCGGTCGCCGAATCGGTGCCGAATGGTTTCTCGATAACGACTCGGCGATTGCCATCCGTATCGACGTTGAGTCCAGCTTTTCCTAGTTGTGCAATTGCGGCTGCATACAATTGCGGCATCGTCGATAAGTAGTAGACGCGATCTGTCGTTTGCGCTTGCTCAACTTCCGTGAGAAATGCACCGAGCTTCCGAAAATCCTCGTCGCTTCCAATGTCGAGGGGTTGGTAGAAAATGTTTTGCGAAAAGGCAGTCCACGAGGCACTATCAAATTCGCCTTTTACATACTTTGCGGTCGATTCGGTGAGCTGCGTCCGCCATTGCTCGGACGTAAAAGGACTCCGTGCAGAACCAACAATGCGAGTCGGATTTGGCAATCGTCCTCGTTGAAATTGTCGATAAAGAGCCGGGATGAGCTTGCGGCTAGTCAGATCGCCGGAAGCGCCAAAAATCACCATCGTGTGCGACATTCAGTTTAGTCCATTCGGAAGCCGAGTTGCTTTTGCAGATTCTGAAACCAAGGTTGAATTGCCCTGTCGCTCTCGATGCGAGAAACCGTTGCAACACCTTCTAAAGGCGAAGAGGCAAAGCGTTCCAACAAAGTGTTCGTGTCGGGGGTCATTTCAACGACTTTCACCACGTAGTAGACAGTCTTGTTCGTGTCGGGTGCAACCGTAGCTTCGCCAGCCTGGCTTGCAAAGACCGCTTCCATAAACTGGTAATCCACTGGCTGCAACAATTCGACCGTACTGATCTGCATGCGACTTTCCATTCTTGCAAACATCGGGTTGTACCAAGTGAAACTTGCCGGCTCCAAGATCAGAGCTTTTTCTTCAGGGGTAGCAAGGGAATCGGCCAGTGGCGCGCTACCAACCTTGGATGCAAGTTCGCGAGCTCGTGTTTCCGCCAGTTTAAAGGCTTGTTGATTCCGCCAAACTTCTTCGATTTGAGTGCGAACACTTTCCGAAGAAGGAGTCACAGGTTGTATTTCTTCGGTTTTCCAGAATGCAAATCGCTTGTTGCCACCTGTGAACCCGAGCGACAACAGCGGCATAAAGGTTTCCCCCAAACCGGCTGACTCATTAATCAACGCGGAGAACGGAATCGCTTGTTGGCGCTGACCTCGCATCACGATCGACGAGCCGATGGGAGATAGGGTTACGTTGTCCGTATCAACCATGCCGGTGGTCCCGTGCTCAAAACCTTTTGAGGCGCCCAGCTCTTTGAGATCGGGCCTAGCGGGAGCCTTAGCGGTCTTGTCCTTCATAGCAACAGCTTGTTGGTAACTAGCAAGTTGCGATTTGTAAATGTTCATCGGACCCATAACCATACCGAGCCGATCCTCCACTACCTTAAATGCGATTCCACTGGCTTGTTCTCTCGCAATTTGGTCCCTTACTTCCTCAAAGGTTTTCGTTCGCATCGGTGTGCTTTCGGCCACGGGAGAGTCACCCGCTTGAGGGACCGATGGGGTCATGACGACGGGCGGCGCAGCCTCGGATAGTTCCACAGAGGGTTTCTGGGGTGAATCGGATGGGGGCTGGACTGCACTGGGCGTAACGGCTGGCGTCGTTGCGTCTTGACCCGCTGCTGCTGCTGGGGTTGCTGCTGCTGGGGTTGCTGCTGTTGGGGTTGCTGCTGTTGGGG
>Ga0194045_1000564_pt1 | contig 12189 bp, 13 predicted proteins | sample JunL6211m_MetaG_FD_161686 | JGI IMG/M metagenome (GOLD analysis project Ga0194045, IMG submission 161686) | Anoxic zone freshwater microbial communities from boreal shield lake in IISD Experimental Lakes Area, Ontario, Canada - Jun2016-L626-11m | ecosystem: Environmental > Aquatic > Freshwater >...
TAATTCTTCTTTGACGTTTTTGCCTTCAATATCTTTGGCTGCATAGGCATGATCAAGACTCACTGCGCCAGAGAAAACGCCTGAGCCCATCATGACTGGTGTAAATCGAGAACCTTCCTCATTGGTCCAGAATACGACCTCAATAGGAGCATCAGTCTTAATCTGATAGTCATTCAGTGTTTCAATGACTTCTAAACCCGCTAGCACACCATAGTTGCCATCATATTTACCACCAGTTGGCTGAGTATCAATATGACTACCAGTCATGATGGGTGCTAAGTCGGGATTGCTGCCTGGACGGCGCATAAACGTATTGCCAATTTGGTCGGTGGTAATTGTGAGGCCTAGCGCAAGTGCTTTATTGATGACCCATTGACGACCTTGTTTATCTAGGTCGGTGAGTGCGAGGCGACAGACGCCTCCCTTTGCGGTCTTACCAATCTGAGCCAAACTTAAAAGGGAGTCACAGAGCCTATCGCCGCGTACACGAATATCGCCCACAATTAAAAAGCTTTCTGAAGAACCTTACCAAAGGCCTCTAAGAACGATTCGAGTTCAGATGGTGTTGCAACAAATGGAGGGCCCATCGCAATGGTATCGCCAGTAATGCGAACTAGAATGCCGTTCTCAATACAGCTCTCCAGAACTTGCATACCGCGTAATCCTGGCTTACCAGCAATTGGCTCTAGATCTATACCTGCTGATACACCACAGTTACGGATATCCATCACGCCATGCATTCCCTTATAGGAGTGAACACCTTCCTCTAGAACCTTTTCTAAAACTTTGGTTTTTTCCATGATGCCATCAGACTCAAAAATATCGAGAGAGGCATGCGCTGCAGCTGCAGCAATCGGGTGTCCGGAGTAAGTAAAGCCATGGAAGAATTCAATTGCCTGCTCTTGGCCGCCAACATTGACGATCGTGTCATAAATATCTTGACGCACAATGACGCCACCCATCGGAATGACGCCATTTGTGATGGCCTTGGCAAAGGTAATCATGTCGGGTTTAACGCCGAAACGATCCGCTCCAAAATTGGCAGCTAAGCGTCCAAAACCAGTAATGACTTCATCAAAAATCAGCAAGATGCCGTGCTTGTCACAAATTTCTCGAATTTTTTGTAAGTAGCCAACAGGAGGAACGATCACGCCAGTTGAACCTTGAACTGGTTCCAGAATCACTGCCGCAATATTGCTAGCATCATGCAACAAAACAATGCGCTCTAAGTCATCAGCTAAGTGAGCTCCCCAAGTTGGCATTCCTTTGGAAAAAGCCATTTGAGATAAATTCAATGTGTGGGGAAGATGATCTACTCCTGGCATCATCATTGAGCCAAATGATTTGCGATTGGTTGGTATTCCGCCTACCGAGATTCCACCCACGCATCCGCCATGATAGGCACGTTCTCTGCCGATAAAACGAATTCGACTCGCTTCGCCTTTTGCACGGTGATAGGCGAGGGCAATCTTCAGTGATGTATCCACCGCTTCGGATCCCGAGTTCACAAAAAATACTTTATTTAATCCAGGGGGAGCGTATTGAACAATTCTTTCTGCGAGACGAAATGTTTCTGGTCCTGCCATCTGAAAGGCTGGAACATAATCCATTTTTTGGTATTGTTTTTGAATCGCCTCAATGATGCGTGGATCACCATGTCCTAACGGGGAAGTCCAGAGCCCAGACGCGCCATCAAACAACTTGCGACCATGGTCATCGGTGTAATAAACCCCTTTGGCGGCAACCATGATTTTGGGTTTATTTTTAAAATAACGGTTAGGTGTATAGGGAAGCCAATAGGCATCCATATTTGCCACATAACTATCGGGGTCTACTTCTTTAAATGGGGAGCTCTCGATTTTCATCTTGCATGTACCTCTTCATGGGATCCGTTGTTCTGCCAATCTATGATAAGCCTTTCAAACAAGGTCGTCGCCTGTGTAATTTTCTCGGTATAGCAAAATTCATCGGTCTGATGGGCCATTTCAGGTTGCCCCGGTCCCAGCACTACTGTTGGAGGGTCCCCAATCTGGCCCTTTAGAGCGGAAGCGTCGGTAAAGTAAGAAATGGATTTGGGGGCAGTCTTCACACCGTTGATTTCTTGGCAATGAGCATAGACAGTTTGTATCCATGGATGATCTGGCGGGGTGTAAATGCCCTCAACATCCATAATCGTTTCAAGCTTAATGTTAGGGCCTAGTGTTTTGCATAGGCAACCATAGATATGACTGTGACTTTGCCCTGGTACAGAGCGAATATCTAAGGTCATCTCAGCTGCATCTGGCACAGAATTAATATTCAAACCTGCTCTAGCAGTTCCTACGTTGAGGGTCCCTTGACCCATTAATGAGTGGGGCGGGGTATCAAATTGAAATTGTTCCAGTAAAAGTGCGCCCTTTGCTATTTTGTAGAAGGCGTTATCGCCTCTTTCAGGCATGGAGCCATGAGCAGTGATGCCTTCAGCTTTAGCGCGTAACCAATATGCCCCTTTATGGCCAATGATCGGCTCATTCGCAGTGGGCTCTGCAACTACAAAACAACCTACATTACCAATAAAGTCAATTACTTGTTTCTGTGCGGCAATATAGAAGGCGCCTTCACAACCCGTTTCTTCACCGGCAGTAATGATGAGACTAATGCCACCTTGATTCTTGGCAATGTGAGCAGTTTTCATCGCCGCCACAACAAAAGCGGCAATACCACTTTTCATATCACTAGAGCCACGCCCGAATAATTTGCCATCCTGTATCTCGCCAGAGAAGGGTTCATGATCCCACGGACGATCTCCTAATGGAACAACATCGACATGCCCTGTAAAACAAATATTGGACTTGTTAGCTGCGCCAGATATGCGCGCAACAATACTGCGACGCCTGGGAGCGAAATCTACGTTCATGCATTCAAAGCCTGCTGACTCTAGTAACTCAGTTAAATAGTTACAAAGCTCATCTTCATTACCAGGAGGGTTGATCGTATTAAAACGGATTAAATCTTGCGTTAACTTGATTGGATCTGGAATATTCATGGAGCCCTTCTGCGCTATGGCCATATATCGTAAAGATGTTACCATGATCAAGCTATCTAATAGCCCCCGTAAGTAGGTTTGGCAATGCTCTAGATGCTGCGCTGAAAATGAATTCATAGTGCATATATATTGTTAGGACAGTGATGACTTCCCAAAGAACATTATTTAACCAGCGACTTTCCCAGCCAGGTTTAATTGTTGCTCCTGGCGTATATGAGATGGTGTCATTACGCCTAGCAGATCGCATGAACTTTGATGCCCTCTATATGACTGGTTATGGCACAGTCGCTTCCTTGTTAGGTCTGCCAGATGCTGGTTTAGCAACTTATACCGAGATGATTGGTAGAGTGAGTGCAATGGCCGGCATGGCAAAGACACCCTTGATTGCTGATGGTGATACTGGATATGGTGGCTTACTAAATGTAAGGCACACAGTTCGTGGATATGAAGCTGCGGGAGCTGTTGCAATTCAGCTTGAAGATCAGGAGTTTCCAAAAAAATGTGGACACACTCCTGGCCGCAGAGTAATTCCAATGAAAGACATGGTTAAAAAAATCGAGGTGGCGGTTGCATCACGCACAGACCCTCATTTCAAGATCATTGCTAGAACGGATGCAAGGACTACTTTAGGATTGGATGAAGCACTTAAGCGCGGAGAAGCCTATGCTCGTGCTGGAGCTGATATTTTATTTATTGAATCTCCAGAGACTCAGGAAGAGATGATGCAGATTGGTAAAGCCTTTCCGAATCATCCTTTGATAGCTAATATGGTTGAAAAAGGTCGCACCCCTGTACTTACAAAAACAGAGCTAGAACAGTTAGGATACAAAATTGCGATCTTTCCTGTCACAGCATTACTGGCTTCTGTTCAGGCGATGACTCAGGTGTATGAGCATTTCAAAAGCTCGGGTTCTTCAGTTCAGAATCCAGTGGAGTTATATGATTTTGGAGAGTTATCTAAATTGATGGGTTTTGAAGATGTATGGGAGTTTGAAAAGCGTTTCGTAGAAACTAATTAAAGGGGTTGATATGAGAGTATTTCATCATGTGTTGCAGAGCCTGCTGATGGGTTTGATCTTATTAGCACCGCTAAGTCATGCGCAAACCAATTACCCCAATCGACCAATTCGTTTAATCATTCCATTTACACCAGGCGGTGTCACTGATACCTCAGGGCGATTTATTGCAGAGCAGTTGACCTTGAAGTTGGGTCAGCAGGTGATTTCTGATAACAAGCCAGGAGCTTCTGGAAATATTGGCTCTCAAATGGTTGCTACGGCAGAGCCTGATGGATATACCTTGTTATTAGGTTATGCAGGCACCTTATCCATTAATCCATCACTTTCAGAAAAAGTTCCTTTTGATAGCGTGAAAGACTTTGCGCCTATCGGAAAAATTGGTGATGCTATTTTGATCATCGTAGCCAATAATGATTTTCAAGGTAAGACTCTGGCGGATTTGATTGCGATCTCCAAAAAAGATCCTAATGGCCTGTCTTATGGAACCTCTGGCTCTGGCGGCACGCCTCATATTGCTGGTGAGTTGTTAAAGCAAAAAACGGGTGCCAATCTGGTCCACGTTCCCTATAAAGGGGGAGGCCAAGCCTTGCTTGATTTATTGGGCGGCAACATTCCTTTGGTTTACACAGCAGTTGCTGGAGCAAATCAATATGTGAATTCTGGGCGGATTAAAGCGATTGCGGTATCAAGCGCTAAAAGAAGCTCAAGCATGCCAGACGTCCCAACCTTTATTGAAAGTGGCGTTAAAGACTTTGTGATTGATGATTGGGTTGGTTTATTGGCTCCAGCAAAAACACCCAAACCGATCATTGCTAAATTAAACCAAGCCTTAAATGAGATTTTGAATTCACCAGAAGGTAAGGCCAAGCTTTTAGCGATGGGTATCACCCCATCTCCTGGCACCCCTGAAAAATTTGGTGAACAAATACAAGGCGACTTGATTCGATTCGCACCGATTGTGAAAGCTGCTATCGGCAAAGCGGAGTAATACCCCTAGTGAATCACTAATTAAATAAGTGATAGATCACTGGTATTGCCACAGCGCTAATGACGCCGTTCATACCCATCGCTAGGCTTGCGTATGTTCCGGCTTCAGGATGAATGCTAAATGCCCGTGAGGTGCCAATTCCGTGAGCGGCAATACCAATCGCAAAACCTCTTTGCCACCAAGCCTTCATACCCAATACGTTTAAAACAAAGGGCGCTAAGATTGCCCCCAGAACTCCAGTGCTGACTGCAAAGATTGCAGTCAGGGTTGGCGATACTCCAATACGCTCTGCAATTCCCATAGCGATTGGTGCTGTCACAGATTTTGGGTACAGTGCCCCGGTGATGTTAGAGTCGGCGCCGAACAAACTAGCGATGCCAACCGCGCTGACGATGGAAACTAGAATTCCAGTAGCCAAAGAAAAAATCAGCGGAATAGATCGACCTTTTAAGCTAGCAAGCCCGCGATAGATTGGAATAGCCAAAGAAACGGTTGCTGAGCCCAGTAAAAAGTGAATGAACTGCGCACCTTCAAAGTAGGTTGAGTAGGGCATCTCTATCAATTGAATAGTGCTGGCAACTAGGATGATGGCAATAGCAACCGGATTGGCTAATGGATTTTGCTTGGCATACTTATAAATATTGAGTCCAAGCTGATAGGCGGCCAAAGTAATAAAGAGAGCAAAGAGAGGGCTGCCGGATAAATAGACCCAAATTTCTACAATGGAATGCTTTTCATTCATGAGTATCTTTTTTGCTCAAAAAGCGCACCACTAAAGCGCTAGACCCAATGGTCAAAATAACGCTTCCCACGAGAGCGCTGATGATTGCCAATGCATTGGCCTGGAGTTGTGGAACAAAAAGTACTACACCAACAGCGGCAGGGACAAAGAGCAGGCCTAAGTATTGGCTAAAGCCGTCGGCAACCAGCGCCAGTTCAGCATTAAGCTCCTTACGCAGGACAAGCCATAGAACGAGAAGAACTAGGCCTATCACAGGGCCAGGCAAGGTTGGCAAGAGAAATTTAGAAACAAGTTCACCAATACTTTGGAAGAGCAGTATTTGAACAAGGCCAGAGATCATGGCTTGATCTTACAGGGCAAGATTTTTGTTGCATAGCAATAAATTGATTCTTGTTTTAATATAGGCACTACATAAACAGGGGCTTTGCAAAAAGCCCTCAATACAAGAAAAACTAGAGGAGAACACTCATGGCTGAGTTAAATGTCAATGGCAAGAAATATCAGGTGGACGTTGATCCAAGTACCCCATTGCTGTGGGTGATTCGTGAACAGATTGGCTTGACCGGCACCAAATATGGTTGCGGTATTGGCGTCTGCGGGGCTTGTACTGTTCTATTTGAAGGTCAGGCGATCCGGAGTTGTTCCTTGCCAGTTTCTGCAGCTGCAGGTAAAAAAATTGAGACCATTGAAAGTTTGGAAAAGAACGGTCAACTCTCTAAAGTACAAAAAGCATGGGTTGATAACCAAGTGCCTCAGTGCGGCTACTGCCAATCTGGCATGGTGATGGCAACCACTGCGCTGCTTCGCAACAATCCCAAACCAAGCGATGCACAAATTGATGCGGCGGTTACCAATATCTGCCGCTGTGGCACCTTCCAAGAAGTTCGTGCAGCGATTCATGCTGTAAGCAAGGCATAAGGGGATACAAATGACTACAAATACAAATACTTCCCGTCGCCACTTTATCGTTGGCTCTAGCGCAATTGCTACTGGCCTAGCTATTGGCTTTGATTTTTCACTGATGTCTGAAGCCAAGGCTGCGATGGGCACTGGCACAACAGCAATGACGCCACTGGCCTCACCAGAAATTGGTGTGTGGGTAGTAATTAAACCAAATGATGATGTCGTGGTTCGCATTGTTCGCTCAGAAATGGGTCAAGGCACGATTACTGGTTTGGCACAAATGGTTGCCGAAGAATTAGAGTGTGATTGGACGAAGGTTTCCTATGACTATCCATCGCCAGCAGAAAATCTTAAACGGAATAAAGTTTGGGGAAGCTACTCTACTGGCGGTAGTCGCGGCATTCGGACTTCCGAGCAATATGTTCGTAAGGGCGGTGCAGCTGCACGCATGATGCTAGTACAAGCAGCAGCAAACCAATGGAAGGTGCCAGCTTCTGAGTGTGTAGCAAAAAATAGCATCATTACGCATACACCGTCTGGTCGCAAAACTAGCTTCGGTAAGGTATCTGTTGCCGCATCCCAGTTAGAAGTACCCAAAGATGCTCCGTTGAAAGATCCTAAAGACTGGCAGCTCATTGGAAAATCGGTTAATCGAATTGATGGTGTTGCTGACAAAGTTACTGGTAAGCAGATCTACGCAATTGATCTGAAGTTCCCCGGCATGCTGGTTGCAACTATTAATGAGTCTCCCGTATTTGGTGGCAAGGTGAAGAGTTATGACGCCACCAAAGCCCTCAGCATGAAGGGTGTTAAGAAAGTAGTTCAGGTAGGCGATACGGCAGTAGCTGTAGTAGCAGATACTTTCTGGCAGGCCAAAATGGGAATGGAGCAAGTCAATATCACTTGGGATAACGGCGCAAATATAAATGTTTCAAGCGCTTCTATTAAAAAGATGTTGGAAGAGGGTCTTGAGCATCCAGATTCATTTGTTCACAACACAAGTGGTGATTCTAAAGCTGGTATTTCAGGTGCATCTAAAAAAATTGAGGCTACTTACTTCTATCCATTCTTAAACCACGCTACCTTAGAGCCCCAAACTGCTACTGCAAAGTGGACGGCAGACTCTTGTGATGCATGGGTACCAACTCAAGATGGTGAAGCTTCCTTAGCTGCAGTGATTGCGGCTTCTGGTTTGCCTGCTGAAAAATGCAATGTCTTTAAAGTCAATCTTGGCGGTGGCTTTGGTCGTCGTGGTGCATTCCAGGACTACACCACTCAAGCGGTGAACATTGCTAAGCAGATACCAGGTACTCATATCAAATTGATCTGGACTCGCGAAGAGGATATGACGCAAGGTCGTTACCATCCCGTCATGATGTGTAAGTTAACAGCAGGCATTGATAGCAATAAGAAGATTACTGGCATCAATATGCGTTTATCTGGCCAATCTATTTTGGCTGCAGTTCGCCCTGCGGTAGTTGCAGCAAACAAAGGTAAAGATCCTCTGAGCTTCCAAGGTCTTGAGGACAGCGGTGAGCATGGCTTTACCTATAACTTCCCACATATCACGATAGATCATGCAATGCGGAATACTCATGTCCCACCAGGATTTTGGCGGGGCGTGAACGTGAACCAAAACGCGGTTTTCATCGAAACCTTTATGGATGAGATGGCTGAGGCAACTGGTATGGATGCGGTAGAGTTCCGCCGCCAACATATGGGCAAACACCCACGCGCCATTGCAGTTCTCAATGCGGTAGCGGATGGTATTGGCTGGACTAAGCCTGCTGCGCCTGGCGTATTCCGTGGCGTGGCGCAAATGCGCTCTTTCGGTAGCTATGTGGCAGCAGCTTGCGAGCTATCAGTCAAGAATGGCAATGAAGTGAAGATTCATCGCTTTGTTGCAGCTACCGACCCGGGTTATGTTGTCAATCCAGCCCAAGTAGCTCGTCAGGTGTCTGGCTCATTTGTTTATGGCCTATCTGCACTATTCGAGGAAGAGATCACCATCGAAAAAGGTGCAGTAGTACAAAAGAACTTTGATACCTTTGGCTCAATTCGCCTGTATCAAATGCCTCCGGTTGAAACCATTGTTATCCAAGGCGGCGGTAAAGAGTGGGGCGGTGTAGGTGAGCCAACAATTGCGGTTGCAGCGCCAGCGGTACTCAATGCGTTTTATCGAGCAACTGGTAAACGTTTGCGCACAGTGCCATTGAAAAACAGTGGCATCAAGCTGGTTTAAAGCGCTTTTGTGAAATTGCACCGATGAGAATGAGGTATGTACTAGCGACTCTATTGCTAGTCTTCCTCAACCTCAGCCTTGCAAGCGCCCAAACGATTGTAGGGGATTCGATTTTTGAATCCCTTTCTTCTACGCCAGGTGATGCAACTCGAGGTAGGGCAATTGTTGCCAGTCGTCAAACGGGTTTGTGCCTCTTGTGCCACAACGGCCCATTTCTAGAAGAGCGGTTTCAGGGAAACCTAGCGCCCGAACTCAGTGTCAGCGTTGCTCGTCTGTCAGCACCGCAGTTAAGGGCGCGGATTGTGGATGCCAGTTACTTTAATCCCAACACGATCATGCCGGCCTATTACAAAACTGGACATCTCAATCGGGTTGCACCAAAATTTGTAGGACAAACGATACTTAATGGTCAAGAAATCGAAGATGTTGTGGCCTTCCTAGTAAGTTTGAATAAGTAAAATTGATCATGAACATGAAATTTGATGGCCCTCAAAAAATGCATCGCCGTACATGGATGCAACAACTACAAAAGCTTACCCTGTTGGCCTTGGGTGCTTACTTCATGCCGTCAATAGCGCTGGCTAAAAAGGAAGATGCAGACGAGGCTATTAAACAAATTACTGATGGTGCAAAAATTCAGGAAGGGCGAGTTACTTTAACCATCCCACCTTTGGTCGAAAACGGCAATCTCGTAGTTTTAAAGGTGAGTGTAGACAGCCCTATGACTGCTGCTGATTATGTGAAGGTCATTCATGTGATTGCAGAAGGCAACCCATTGCCGAATATTTTTACTGCTTACCTAACGCCGCGTTCTGGTACTGCTAACATCACGACCAGAGTGCGTTTAGCGGATAGTCAGCGAGTTTGGGCTATTGTGCAAATGAGTAATGGTAGCTTTTGGCAAGGCTCAGCAGAAACTTTAGTAACCTTATCTGCTTGTACGGAGATGGTATGAGTAAGACATCGCGCACCCAAGTTACAGTACCAGCTACTGCAAAGAAGAATTCCATTATTGAGATCCGAGCAATTGTTCAGCATGATATGGAATCAGGATTTCGTTATACCGAATCCGGTAAATTAATACCAAGGGATATTATTCGTGTCTTTACTTGTAGCTATAACGAAGTTGAGGTATTCAAGGCTGACTTCTATCCTGGTATAGGAGCTAATCCATTAATCATCTTCACTACTATTGCAACTGAATCAGGAACTATGGAGTTTAAATGGCTTGGTGATGATGGTTACGCAGCTGTTCATCAAGCACGTATTACAGTTTCATAAGAGCTCTGTGCGCAAAGGAACTTCTTTCCATCTTGCAATTTTCTGTTGCTCTATATTATTCGCAGCGTCAACTTCTACGGCTGCTTCTGAAGTAGCTATCAATAAAAAACAATCCAGTTACGAGCTCATGACTTCTGAAAATAAAGCCATGCAGGATGATCCATCTCTCAACCCGGCAATGTTTTGGGTTGCAGAGGGTGAAAGCTTATGGCAAACCAAATCAGGCCCAAAAAATATTGCCTGCGCTAGCTGTCATGGCGAGGCCAAAAAATCAATGCGCGGTGTGGCGACACAATTTCCGAAGATGATCAAAGGCAAGCTGCAAACTCTGGAAGGACAAATTAACCAATGTCGATCTACTACGCAAGGCGAACCAGCACTTGCTTATGAGAGTAAAGAGTTATTGGCGTTAACTGCTTATATTGCAATTCAGTCTAAAGGAATGCCGATAGCTGTAAAAGAAACGCCAGCCAATCAAGGGCAATTAAAAAAAGGCCAACAGTGGTTTCAGGAGCGAATGGGGCAACTCAATTTATCTTGTGCGCAATGCCACGAAGATAGGGCGGGCCTAAAGTTGGGCGGCAGTCTGATACCGCAAGGCCACCCAAATGCTTATCCCATCTATCGCTTGGAATGGCAAACCTTGGGATCTGTGCAGCGTCGCTTACGCAATTGCATGAGTGGAGTAAGAGCACAGCAGTTTGAGTACGGCTCCCCTGAAATGGCTCAGCTAGAACTCTTTTTAATGTGGCGAGCCAGAGGAATGCCCCTGGAGGCCCCTGGAGTTAGGCCTTAGTCGTTCGATGAGTCTGATATTTACTGCTTGACCACATCAGTGACTTGATCTGCTGGGCCTAATAGCGGTGCACTGTTATCGGTCACAGTCGGGACAGGAATGTCGATGCAGATTGGCTTAGCTAAAAGCGGATTGAAAAAACTACAATCTTTTTTGGTCGCAGCTGAGGCCGCATGCTCGACAGGTGACTTACCAGTAGCTGCAGTAGATGCCAAGCTCGCAGCAGTAACTGGGTTGGCAACGGCAGCAGTTGCTACAGCGCCACCAGCAGAGCTAGCAGCAGCAGAGCCCGAGGCGCCAACCGCTGCTATTGGGGCAATGCAGCTCTGCAAGCCTAAACAATAGATCATCAAGAATGAATACCCCAACAGTCCATGATCAAAAACCCAGGGATAGTTCTGCAGCAGTCTATTGGTCTTATTTGTTGCCAAGCTCGAGCTGACGTTTAGTGTTCTCGGGCTTCATCTGCAATGGCAGATATTCGCTCTTGGCCCAGAGAGGATTCATATTGCGATAGAGTTTGCTTTGTACCCAGCCTGACTGGCCAGACTGATAGATAAAGAGAGATTTTTCTAAATCAGATAAGTCATAGATGGTGCGCAGGCTAGGAGCCTGCATCGTCTCATAGGGGTTCTCAGATTTTAGGAGTTCAGATCTTGCTACATTGACGGTGTAGCTATCACCCGGAAAGGGTGTTGCAATATTGAAGAGCTTACCGAGTAAAGGAATTTTGCTAAGTGGGCGATGCTCTGATACAGCGATATGGGCTTTACCCCAACTCCAATTTTTTGGATCATTGCCATATTGACTACTCAGATAATCTAAAGCCTTATCAAAAGCATTATTGGACGACTCTAGGCATGATTCCACTTGTTTTGTTTTAGGGTCATCACACCAAGGACTATTGGGGTCTTGTAATGCAAGTAGTAATGGGTATCGAAAACTCCGTGCACCGTAGTTATCCGTAAAAAGATAGCTTAAACGAGAGAACGTGTTACGAGTCAGTTGATCTGCCCAAGCATTAAAGATCAGAGCACCAGCGCTATCAACCTTCATGTCACCATTGAAGTTTTGAATCATTTCTTGGACCTGAGAGGCAAGCTTATGGCTTGGCTTACTCGCTTTAAATAAGCCTAATAGTGGGGTGGATCCTAGTGATAGCGTATCTGCTTGCATGGTTTTCATGTAATCTA
>Ga0194045_1000567_pt1 | contig 12173 bp, 10 predicted proteins | sample JunL6211m_MetaG_FD_161686 | JGI IMG/M metagenome (GOLD analysis project Ga0194045, IMG submission 161686) | Anoxic zone freshwater microbial communities from boreal shield lake in IISD Experimental Lakes Area, Ontario, Canada - Jun2016-L626-11m | ecosystem: Environmental > Aquatic > Freshwater >...
CTCGGAAACAGGATCTACTTTAACTCTGCTGCAGAAGGTATCCCCCCACTTTCTGTAAAGGATGCACTGCTTCAATATTTCCAAGATAAACTTCTTGGAATGGATGGCAGATTGCTGCACGAAGCGCAATGGAATGCCACCCGTGAACTTGTCGCTTCTTTCTACAATCTAACACCCAACGAAATCGGTTTATGCTCCTGCTCTTCTGAAGCCTACAACCTTGCATCGATGGCTTTGCATTTGAAAGCGGCCGATGAAGTTGTCATCAATGATCTTGATTTTCCCGCTGGTGCAACCCCTTGGCTGCAGGAAGGATGCCCTGCAACCGTAAAAGTTTGGCGGAGTCGAAATGGCATCTTGCAATTCGAAGATCTTGTGCCACTCCTTGGTTCAAAAACCCGACTGGTGAATGTATCTCTCGTAAGCTTCCTCAATGGTTTTAAAATCTCTGTCCCTAATCTTGTAGAGATCGTACGAAAGCATTCACCCAGCCTTTTGGCGGTTGATGTTACCCAGGGGCTGGGCAGAATTCCCCTGCAACTTCAAGGCGTTGATTTGATAATTAGCAGCACACACAAATGGATTCTTGCAAGCCATGGAGGCGGCTTAGTTGGAGTACCTTCTGCTAAAAACAATTCTCTCACTGTTCCTGCAGGTGGTTGGTTCAATCTCGAAGAGCCCTTTGGCGCTAACCGCTTTACCGAAGCTAAAAGTAAACCAGGCGCAGCAAGCTTTGCAGTTGGCATGCCCAATTACCCAGCCATTTATGCGATCCGTGCTGGGCTGCAATACATCCAATCCATTGGGGTTGAAAAAATCGATGCTGCAACACGACCCTTGGTTTTGCATTGCCTTGAAGAGGTATTGAAGCTGCCCATCGAAGTGATCACTCCCACGAATCCAGAACATGTTGCGGGCATCATTGCGTTTCGACATCCCAAAGCTGATGCTATTCATGCTCATCTAAAATCAAAAAATATTCATGTGATGGGCAATGCTGGGCGATTAAGAATTGCAATCCATGGCTACAACACCCATAGCAATGTGGAAGTGCTGCTTCAGGAATTAAAAGCAGTGCTTAAACAAGTGGGTTGATCACCAAATGTGATTGGAAGTTATTACAATCACTTCTCGCTAGGCTGGCAGATCCTTAGGAAAAGATTTCCTGAGCCACCTTCCCCGCGACATCAGTCAACCTGAAATCACGGCCTGCGTATCGATAAGTAAGTTGGGTATGGTCAAGGCCCATCAATGCCAAGAGGGTGGCATGAAAATCGTTGTTGTGCATTCTGCCTTCAACAGCCTTTATACCGTATTCATCCGTGACACCATAACTAAAGCCTTTTTTAACACCCGCACCCACCATGAACATTGGGTAGCCAGTAATGTTATGGTCACGGCCATCCTTACCTTGTTCGGTGGGAAGCCTGCCGAATTCGCTGCCGAACAATACTAAAGTTTCTTCAAGAAGGCCCCGTTGATCGAGGTCTGCAAGCAGTGCAGCAACGGGTTGATCGATGGAGCCACAGCGATCTATCAAGCCCTTGTGAAGATTATTATGATGATCCCAACCTGGTTGACAAATCTCAACAAAACGAACCCCTGCTTCGCTTAATCTGCGCGCCATGATACATTGGCGGGCAAAGCTAGAGGTGGCATTTCTATCTACGCCATAGGCATCCTTAGTGCGTTGAGATTCCCTAGAGATATCAAGAAGCTCGGGCACTTTGTGTTGCATTTTAAAACCGAGTTCATAATTCTGAATGATGCCTTCCAAAGAATCAGGAGCACCGGCAGAAGAAGCCAAATCACGGTTCATGGCTTGAATCAAATCAAGTTGTTTACGTTGCAACAGGGTATCAGAGGAAGGCCTAAGGTTGGGAAGATTGCCTTTGTCATCAATTCTGGTTCCTTGAAAGTGAGCAGGTAGAAACGCACTTCCGAAGTTCACCGAACCACCAAAGTTTGGCGGTGGATTGATGGTGATGTAGCCTGGCAAATCTTGGTTTTCGCTACCAAGGCCATAAAGAAGCCAAGCACCCATGCTAGGGCGGGTAAGAGCAGCATTGGCACTCCCGGTATGCAATTGGACAACGGCTTGGGGATGTGCGGGGGTATCGGTGTACAAGCCTCTAAGCCAGCAAATCTTATCCGCATGGGTGGCCATGTTGGGCAACAGCTCTGAAAACCACGAGCCCGTTTGGCCATGTTGGGAAAACTTGAATTTTGAAGCAGTGAGCGTTCCACCACCTGGGCCAGATTTCCCATTATCTTTGATCAATTGGGGCTTGTAATCGAAAGTATCATGATGCGACATCGAGCCATTCATATGCACGAAAATAAGGCGCTTTGCCTTGGGAGTGAAGTGGGGCTCTTTGGGCGCCAAAGGCATTGCGGTATCTTTTACTGCGCCTTTAGCTTGCTGACCTATCAAGCCTGCGAGGGCAAGCATGCCAAAGCCGCCACTTGCTGATTTTAAAACCTGCCTACGAGAAACTTCTATCATGGCATCATCCTTTTATTACAAAGCATTTGTTTGAATTATTTAATAAACCTGAACTCCGCAGAAGCATACAAAGCCTGCACCAAAGCGAGCCAAGCAGCAGTTTTACCATCTTTTGGCAAGACTTCTTCATCGTTTGATAATTCGCCCTCTTGTTCGATCTGGTCAGGGTTTGCGGGTGGGGCATTTTTTTTCTTGGCATTCTGCTTGGCTTGAACAGGCTTCTTCATGATCGGTTTTGGTGGATACTTCAACTCTCTTGCAGCAGATTCATAATCCGCCAAAAAGGTGTTACCCCTCTCCAATTCTTTTTCATTCGGGATACGACCAAGCATAAGTTGATACGCCTGCTTAATTTTTTCATCATCAGAACTATTTGAGTTCTGCAAAAGCTTTTCTGCAAGCACCAAAGATTGCCTTCGTACAAATGAAGAATTAAGTACAAACAAAGCCTGGCCTGGCACCGTAGTGGAATCGCGGTTACCTGTCACCAAGGTTTGATCCACGGGGTCGAATGCTTCCAGATTTTTCGGAGTAAGGCCGCGCAAAAGTGGCAGGTAAATACTTCGATAAGAACTCTTCGCTGCTGAATCGTGAATCTGTTTCGCTTCGCCACCATTGTCGCGAATCTCTTTCATTTTAAAATTGTTTGTAGGTGAACCTGAAATCCTATTCGCATTAAGCTGCCCACCTGTAGCAAGCATTGCATCGCGAAACTCTTCCGCACTTAAACTGCGAGGCGAATGATGCCAAACTAGGGAATTTGCAGGGTCAATCTGCTGATGTTTATCGGTTGATTGGGAGGATAATTGATAAGCCTTGGTAAGCACGAGGGTGCGGACAATCTTTTTGATACTCCACCCATCTTGCATGAATTGGCGGGATAAATAATCGAGGAGTTCCGGGTTCGAGGGTTTGTCACCCGAAACGCCAAAGTTGTCAACCGTGGAAACAATGCCCCTGCCAAAAAGATGGGCCCAAACCCGGTTCACAATCACCCTCGATGCAAGGGGATTTTGTTCGCTGATCAACCATTGTGCAAGTTCCAGCCTGCCACTTTGCTGCTTATTGACAGGCTTGGCATCAGGTACATGAAAAGCAGTAAGATACCCACGGGGCCAAACTGGGCCAAGTTTCTCTGCTTCACCACGGATGCGAACCTCGGTATCCGCAATCACATTAGAATCCCGCACGCCATGCGCAGACTGTGACTCTTGGGCGGAATCCATCAGTGCAGATAAATCTGATTGTAGTTTTTCCAACGTTACCCGGAATTTTTTCTGTTCTGGTTCGCCATTGGCATCAGGTTTCAAGCCCTTGGGAGTGCCTTTGATTTGCTCCCACGCCTTCTTGGCATCTTCAATTTCTGCCTGAAGCTTGATACGCTTTTCGTCGGGCACCTGCGAAACTGCGCCCTTAAGCTTGACCAAATTATCAGGAACATAATAAGCCAGTCCGCCCCCGCCCATCAGATTTCGCAACCCGGAGGCATTATCGGTGCTGGTGAATATCCCCGCCAATGAGTAGTAATCGGTTTGTGGAATAGGATCAAACTTATGATCATGGCATCGAGCACAACTTACCGTCAGACCAAGCACGGAACGAGTAACCACATCAATCTGCTCATCCACATTATCCATGATGAATCGTGTTTTGAAGCGCTGGTTTACATCCTTGACACCCAAGGCAAGAAAACCCGTTGCAATCTTCAGGCGGTTTGAATCTTCAACATTTTTAGAGGAAAGAAGATCGCCAGCAACCTGCTCTTTGATGAATTGATTAAAGGGCAGATCCGCATTGAAACTATCGATGACATAATCGCGGTACCTCCAAGCATGGGGATACGGAATATTTCTGCTTGGGCCTGTGGACTCACCATACCTTGCAATATCAAGCCAGTGCCTGCCCCAACTTTCGCCAAAGGCCTTTGCTGCGAGAAGCCTATCCACCAGATTTTCCAACGCATTGGGGTTGGTATCATTGACAAAGCTTTGGATTTCCGCAGGCGTTGGGGGCAAACCGGTCAAATCAAAAGTCAATCTTCTTATCAAGCTAACCCGATCAGCATCAGCAACAGGTTGCAACCCCGCTGCATCCATCTTCGAAAATACAAACCTGTCCACGCTCGACTTAGACCATAAAGCATCTTTTACTTCTGGAACCTTGGGGTTCGCTATCGGTTGCCAAGCCCAATGTTCTTTCTTTAATTTTTCATAGGTGGGCCTGCTTTGTCCCAATGCAAAAGGCAACTTGACCGCAGGCCATACCGCCCCATCTTCGATCCATTTTTTCAAGATGTTGATTTGCGTATCGTTTAATTTTTCACCCTGCAAAGGCATCTGCTTATTAGCACCACTCGAAACCCTTTTAAGCAATAACCCCTGATCAGGTTTCCCCGCAACGATTGCTGGCCCATTCTTCCCACCAACAATAAGCCCCTTGCGATCGTCCACACGCAAATCACCTGAAGGTTTGGTATCTGCACTATGGCAGGCATAACAATGATTCACCAAAATCGGCCTGACATTCTTTTCAAAATATTCAACCTTGGAAGCATCCGGGTCTGCAGACAATACAACATTTTTATCAGGCGCTTTTTTATTTTTGCCAGGCGATACTTTTTTAACTTCCGGAACAGCGGCAGTTGCAATTTCAATAATTGCAAATCCCAATGCCACGATCATCAATTTCGAGCGAATTATTTTCGGCAGGTTTAACATCATTCATCCCATTCCAATTCGGCAAAATACCAGGCATGATTTACGATTAACTACCATCTTAAACCCCTCTTGCACAGAATTGGCCCGCTAAACGATTATTTTTTCAAAAATATAGCTTCGAACATCATTCGCCACAACCTATTCCAAAACATAGCCTTATAGCTGTTACAACAGGATCAAACCTTTAAAACACGATCCTTTTCAAGCTTAAATACTTACCCTCAATCGGGATAGCCCATGGTTCACCTTTAGTCATTCCCCCCAAAGATCCCCTTCGCTTTAAAAGGCATAAAATAATTCCATTCATAAAGGCCTTCGCTTTAAGCCACTTATCTCATTACAATTCAACCTTGTGCTTAATTAAAATCAGACCTGGATTTTCTCGATGCCTTATTCTCATGTAATTCGTGGCGAACAATATAACTTCGCAGATCTTAAAGCACTTTTAGCCAAGGCCAATGAACCCAAATCCGGAGATTTACTTGCAGGCATTGCTGCGAAAAATGAAAGAGAACGCATCGCTGCAAAAATGGCCCTGGCAGATCTGCCCCTAAGCGAATTCCTTGCATACCCAATTCTCGACCCCGATTCTGATGATGTCTCTAAAATAATATTCAACGCCCATAACTCCGTTGCATTCAAACCCATTGCATCATTAACAGTGGGCGAACTACGGGAATATTTATTGCAGGATTTGCCCCAGGGAGCAGAACTTAAAAACCTTCAACAGGGGCTTACCCCGGAAATGGTCGCAGCAGTCACCAAGCTTCTTGCCAACAAAGAGTTGATTGCAATTGCAGCTAAGATTAAAAACATAGCTCGCTGCAGAAACACCACCGGCGTTGCAGGAACCCTAGGCGTTCGAATTCAACCCAACCACCCCACCGATAACACCGCTGGCATTGCAGCTTCCTGCATTGATGGCTTACTCATGGGGGCGGGCGATGCAGTAATTGGCGTGAACCCCGCGGTAGATTCCATTGATTCCGTTTCCGCAATTTTGAAATCCATCGATCATGTAATCACTTCGCTGAATATTCCAACTCAGGGATGCTGCCTGGCACACATCACTACCCAGTTGGCAGCCATGAAGAAAAACGCTCCTGTCGATCTTTTATTTCAATCCATAGGTGGTACTCAGAAAACCAATGAAAGCTTTGGCATCTCTCTTGCATTGCTTAAGGAAGGCAAAGAGCAAGTGCTGGAACATCACACATCCAGAAATGTTAATTGGTTGGGCAACCAAGCCATGTATTTTGAAACCGGGCAAGGAAGTTCGCTTTCTGCAAATGCCCATCATGGTATTGATCAACTTACCCTCGAGGCCCGGGCCTATGGCTTGGCACGAACCTTCGATCCTTTTCTTGTAAACAGTGTGGTTGGATTCATTGGGCCCGAATATCTTTTTGATGAAAGACAAATCATTCGTGCAGGGCTTGAAGATCACTTCATGGGAAAATTGCTAGGCCTTCCAATGGGGGTTGATGTTTGCTTTACCAACCATGCCGAAGCGGATCACAACTCGCTTGATAACCTGCTTCTTTTACTTGCCAACGCAGGGGTTAATTACATCATGGGGGTTCCAGCAGGCGATGATGTGATGCTTAGTTATCAAACTACAAGCTATCACGATGCAGCTATGGTAAAGTCTTTGCTTGATCTTAAAGCTGCACCTGAATTCCAAACATGGCTTGAACATAATGGAATCATGAAAGGCTCTTCGCTTTGTGGCAAAGACCGAGCTTTTACAGTCATGAAAAATATTCTTCCACTTCTCGAAAACACCAAGGATGCTTGATGAACCCCAATGACAACCATGCCACCGAAGACCAAAAAGATCTTGCCAAGATGGGTTATGAGCAAGAGCTTTTTCGTGGGTTTAGTGCGTTTTCGAACTATGCTCTTTCCTTGTCCATCATTTGTATTCTCGCAGGTGGTATCACCTCTTTTCATGTCGGGTATTGCGCAGCTGGCCCCGCAGCTATTGGCATAGGCTGGCCCGTTGCTTGCTTATTTTCATTCGCAGTAGCAGCAGCAATGGCCCAAATCGCCTCTGCATTTCCCACCGCAGGCGGCCTCTACCACTGGGGCTCTCTTTTAGGTGGCCGAGGCTGGGGTTGGGTTACCGCATGGTTCAACCTTGCGGGTATAGTTACCATCCTTGCTGCAATCAATGTGGGTACTTGGAACTTTATTGAAAGCAGCATTTATGGCAGCGCAGATCTGGGAGACTTCGCTCAGGTGATTGCTGTTTCTGTCATAACTTTTTCCCAACTTGCTATCAATCTTTTTGGCATGCGCATCGTCAACCCTATGACCATCTTCAGTGGCTACTGGATTCTTATTGTCACCGTTGCATTGGTTGTTTTGATGCTAATTTTCGGCGGGCCTGTTCATCCCGAAAGACTTTTCCAATTCGAAAACTTTAGCGGCCTTCCCGAAGGTGATAAACAAGTATGGCCCGCAAGCGAATCCATCGCTTGGCTGTTTTTCTTGGCTATGCTGCTTCCAGCCTATACCATCATCGGGTTTGATGGCTCCGCACATGCAGCAGAAGAAACAGTAAACGCTGCATCCGCAGTACCCAAAGCAATCATGCAGGCGGTTTTAATTTCTGGCATTGCAGGCTACATACTTCTTGCAGTTGCAATCTTGGTAATTGATGACCCCAGACATATTGCAATGCAGGGCGATCGGGCGTTTGTCACCATCGTAGAACAATCCCTGCCCAAACTTTTACAAGCCCCGGCATTCATCGCAATTGTTCTTTCACAATACCTTTGTGGAATGTCGGTAATAACTGCTGCATCGCGCATGGCTTTTGCCTTTGCAAGAGATGGTGGCTTACCTTTTTCCAACTTCTTCAAGCAGGTTTCTCCTAAAACGCAAGTACCAACTAACGCTATCTTTTTGGTTTCTATAACTGCAATCCTGTTTACACTTTATTCGCATCTTTATGACACCATAGCAGCAGCAGCCACTATCCTGCTTTATCTTTCCTACATGCTGCCTATCCTTGCAGGGTTTTTTGTGTATGGCAAAAGTTGGAAAAACATGGGCCCTTGGCATCTTGGAATCTGGTTTAAACCAATGGCATTATTGAGCACATTCGCTTCTTTTGGGATTGTTTGCATTGGCATCCAACCGCCCAATGAAAAAGCTGGTTATGCTGTGCTTGCACTCACCATCTTTCTGGTGGCATTTTGGTTTACAGTAGCAAGGCACCGCTTTAAAGGCCCCCCTATTTCCCTGCAACAAATGCAGGAGAAGTAATCATTGTTGAATTAAAGTTGTAGAGTATATAGATGAGTAAATACGAGTTGATTTTATTTTGGAGTGAAGAAGATCAGGCATTTATTGCAGAAGTCCCCGAACTTTCCGGGTGCATGGCTGACGGAGCTTCTTATGCTGAGGCAGTAGCCAATGCTGAAAAAGTAATTCAAGAATGGATTCAAACGGCTCAAGAAATGGGTAGACCAATTCCTACGCCGCGAGGCCGACTAAGGTTTGCTTGAAAATAATCATGAACCATGAAGCTGCATTACAAACGATTTGTAAATCCTTAACTCCAGCAAGAGTATTTGCACCTAGAAAAGGCACCGCCCTTTCTACCAAGGATTGGCTTTTACTTCGTGCGGATCATGCCTTCGCCCGCGATGCTGTTTTCGAATCCATCGACCTTGAACGCGATTTCCGTAGCGAACGAATCGACCAAATGGGGCTATTTGAAGTCTCTTCCAAAGCAAATAACAGACATGAATATTTACTAAAACCCGACCTAGGCAGGCAATTAAATCCCCCCGATCGCAATCGCATCCAACAGCAATGCCCCTTTCAACCGCAACTCCAAATCATTCTTGCAGATGGATTATCCCCCGCAGCTTTAAAACATCAGGGCCCGCCACTTCTCGACTCCCTTTGGGAACTTGCCCGTAATCAGGGTTGGGCTCTGGGCAGACCTTTCCTTGTTCACCAGGCACGCGTTGGGATTCTTAACGAAATTGGAAATCTACTCGAACCGGAAATCGCAATTCTTCTCGTAGGCGAACGGCCCGGCTTAACCACAGCTAATAGTCTTTCCGCCTACCTTGCTTACAAACCCAATATTGGCCAAGATGATGCAAACCGCAATTTGATTTCCAATATTCATGGGAACGGTGTGGGGATCAAGGAAGCTAGTGTTCGAATCATGGCGCTGGCACAATCGATGAGAAGCGCAAAAACAGGTGGTATCACCATCAAGGAAACTTTGACACTGGTAAAATCACCAAATGATTAAGAAGCGGGAAACGCATCTGCAAGAGAAACCACCAAGCGTTTACCCACTGCATCTGCATAGCGTAATAAGGTTTCCATGGTGGGATTGGGGCGCTGGCCTGTTTCCAGTTTTGATAATGCTGATTGATCCATCCCGGTAAGTTCAGTTAAATCTGAAAGGCTAAGGCCTTTGGCCTCGCGTGCAGATTTCAGTTCAATCATCAATTCTTGCAGATGATTTTGGGACGACATTCTTTGCTGATGTCTTTCAATCAGACTGGGCAATTCGTTAGCCACCCGATTCCGAATAATATTCAATTTGGCCGATTCTTCTGCAGTAAGCTTTTCATTGCGAACGATGCGTTTCATTCTTGCCTCCTTGGAACATCAAATGCTGTTATCGGATAAACCGTGTTTTTATCAATCGCCTCAAAGACTACCATCAAATGTCTGCCAGTTTTTGTTTCTCCAAAAACAACCGGTCTGCCGGTTGATCGACTAATATCTACATCCATTGCATTTAAAAATACCTCTTCAACTTCTTCTTTGGTCACACCGTGTTGTGCGCAATGAAACACATTACCTTCTGAGTCTTCATCAAGATCCCAAAAGATAGATTCAAACAACATTATTTATCCTTATTGCCATGGTATTATAATACCAAAAGATTCGAATAAAAACAATAGAAACACAAAAAGATCGAAAACCCCCCCGAACCTGAGTTTTTAGATGACTGCGCAATTATGGTTTGCTAAGCTTTTCAAATGTTGGCGAGCAACAAGATACAATTAACTTTATTGAAAGTCATCATGTCTAAATTATCAGGATTGATACTCTTTGTTTTTGGTTTGGCACTTTCATGCCAGCCTCTTGCAATTGCACAGGAAAAGGCACAGGATTCTAAATCCTATTATCCGCTTAAGGCGGGTAACAAGTGGACATATCAAATTGAATCCGATACGGCTGCCAAGGGTTCAAAGCTAATCAACCAAATAGCAAAGATTGAAAAGATCAATGGTGTATCCCTTTCCAGATTGGAAACAACCGCAAAGGGAAAAGTTGTTGCTTCAGAACATCTAAGCATTACTGACAAAGGCATTTTTCGCAACAGATATAATGGTACAGAGGTATCGCCTCCCATTTGTATGCTTAAATTCCCCATCAAAAAAGGTTCCACTTGGAAAGTCGAATCCAAAGTTGGCGAAGAAAAACTCTCTGTTTCATGCAAGTCAGATGATGAAGAAATCGAGGTTCCTGCAGGTAAATTCAAAACGGTGAAAGTGGTAATGGATGCAGAAGTGGTTGGTGCTGGCATTATCGTTAGCACCACCTACTGGTTTGCCCAAGGGGTTGGGGTTGTCAAACAGCATGTTAATATCAACAGTATGCAATTTTCCATGCTGCTTGAAAAGTTTGAAGAAGAGAAGTAATCTAAAAGGGTTCTTTCTAATCAGATTTTTTTCGCAGCGTTCTTAAACCTCTTCGAATGATGTAAGTAGTCTCCTTCGTGGGAGATTCTTTTTCCCAGCGCTTACTTACATCTTGAACCCAACCAGGTTTAGTTTTGCTTGCATCATTAAGCCAATTGCCCACCGAGTTTCGCACATAAATCGAACTATCGCAGCGCAAAGGCTCGAGTAAAGGTAATCCAAATTCAGGGTTATCTTTCAATGCTGGAATATGATTGCACCAAACTCCCCGGGGCCTTGTTATCTCGCTTGCAAAACGCCTTATGTTCGCATCCCTATGCAAACTAAACCCCATTAATAATCGCAAAGATTCTCCAAGCTGCGTTATAATTCTTGGCCTAATTGCAAGCCATGCTGCTTCTCTTACACTCATGTTTTTATCTGCAGCGAATGGCTGAATACGCTTCAAACTTTCCTGAAGTGAAAGCTCGCTTCGTTTGCCAATCATGAAACAAGCCCAAGAGCGCACAATATCTGAGCGATGTTCTTTAAGCCTTCGAAGGGCCATCTCAAATTGCGCCTTGGTGGGAAACCCCTGAGCTAGCACCATCCCTAATATTTCCATCTTCTTAGGCGCAGTTTTGATTTTCATCAAACCAAAAGATTCTTCTAAAGGCTTTAGAAGGAAGTTCCAGTTTTCTTTTTGAAACAGATTTCGAGCCAGTGATTCTTGATCTACCACCAGCCATTCTGCAAGATTGACGGTTTCGATTACACCTAGATCAAGGAGATTACGAACCTCTTTGGGTACCCCCGAAGTCGTGGTTGAACCTTTTCGTTTTAATACATGCTCTGGAATCAGCAATTCAAAATGATCTCTTTGAATATTTATTTTACCCTAAAAGTGATACCACTTTGCATCTCAGGACTTCGATGAATTTTGTGTGTTTGTAGTGAGAAATCTGATTCAAGGGCGCTGTAGATGTCGCAGAACTTTTGAGGATTACGATCCACCAAAGGAAACCAAGTGGAATGCACCTGCACCATAAGTTTATGGCCCGGCCTGAAAGTATGACAAATATCAGGCATGGTAAAACTCACCTTGGTTGGCTTGTTGGGCTCGAAGGGTTCGGGTTTGGAAAAGCTATTGCGGAACTTGCCCCTGAAAGGCTCGCCTCGAATCAACATCTGGTAATTGCCCATACGAACACCCGCGGGATTAGGCTCAAAATCTGGATAATCATTCGGGAAAACATCAATCACTTTCACCACCCAATCTGCATC
>Ga0194045_1000571_pt1 | contig 12139 bp, 9 predicted proteins | sample JunL6211m_MetaG_FD_161686 | JGI IMG/M metagenome (GOLD analysis project Ga0194045, IMG submission 161686) | Anoxic zone freshwater microbial communities from boreal shield lake in IISD Experimental Lakes Area, Ontario, Canada - Jun2016-L626-11m | ecosystem: Environmental > Aquatic > Freshwater >...
TTGCAATGCGGACGGACGTGAGTGAGTTCCTGCTCCAACGCTGGATCCGCTTTCTCGATGCTAAGGAGAAAGGGAAAGTTGCAGCGTTAGATCCATGGTTTGCTTTGGAGCGAAAGCAAAGCGTGATGCGGGACGACGTTGCCAGAATTGCCCAGGATTTTCAGCAAAGCTTACAAACATTGCTGAAAGTTCGCGATGAAATGGCGACATCGAATCTTGTCGCGGTCCAACCCAACGAAAGTCGTGTACCCGGTAGCCCTCGATTCTTGACCCCGCGTGTTACCAAGATACGACCTACCGCAGGAATCGATGTAGATATCAGCAATGCGAGCCAACTTTTCCTGGTGGTGTCGGAAGCTGGCAATGGCAATAGTTGCGATCACTCCGATTGGCTTGAACCTCGATTGGTCGGGCCCGCAGGTGAGTTAAAACTCACCGATCTTAAATGGAAGTCGCTCGAAGGGTTTGGTGGAGCCAAAATCGATCGCAACTACGAAGGGAAGCGGATCCGTGTCGGCGGCAAGAAATATTCCTATGCGATCGGTACGCATGCACCTTCGGTGATCGTTTACGATTTACCGGCCGGGTACGATCGATTCAAAGCGATAGGTGGTTTGGACAATAGTGGCTCCGATCAGGGTGAATGTGGCGAGCAAGCGAGTATTCAATTCAGCGTCTATACCGAAAAGCCCATCGAAGGGACCAGCCCCATACCCGGCGAAACAAACGAACCAGGGTCCCCCGGTATCGGCGAAGATTTGATCAGCAAGGTTTTCGGCAAACAGGGCCCGTTGGAGGTGCAGGACGATAACCTCGATAAGTTTCTAATCGGGGAAAAAAAAGCTCAGCTAGCGCAGTTGCGATTCCAGGTGGAAGAAGCCAAGAAGACTGCTCCCGCCATGTATCCAATCGCTCATGCTTATACGGAAGCCAACGTAGCCGACATGAAAGTCTTTGTTCGAGGCAATCCTGCCAACCAGCGCGAGCTTGCGCCCCGGCGATTCCTGACCGTTCTGTCGGGCAACGATCAGCGGCTCTTTCAAGACGGCAGCGGGCGTCGCGAACTGGCTGAGGCCATCGCAAACGACGACAATCCTTTGACCGCTCGCGTGATGGTGAATCGCATATGGCAACACCATTTTGGTCGCGGAATCGTTGGGACGCCTAGCAACTTCGGCAAACAGGGCGAAGCTCCTACGCATCCCGAATTGCTCGACTATCTAACGTCCCGATTTATCAAGTCGGGATGGTCCGTCAAAGCGTTGCATCGTGAAATCATGTTGTCATCGACCTATCGGCTGAGCACCGCGTTCGATGAATCCAATGCCAACATCGATGGAGATAATAGGTATTTGTGGAGAATGAGCCGACAGAGATTAGATGTCGAAGCTTGGCGGGATGCGTTGCTCGCTGTGGCTGGCAATCTTGATCCTACTCTCGGTGGTCCATCCACGAAGCTCGCAGAACCCAGCAACCATCGGCGAACGCTTTATGCGATGGTTAGCAGGCATGAACTCGATAGCCTCTTGCGACTGTTTGACTTTCCCGACGCGAACATCACCAGCGAGAAACGAAGCGAGACGACCGTCCCACAGCAACAACTGTTCGTTTTGAACAGCCCGTTCATGTTGGCCCAGGCCAAAGCGTTCTCCGCGAGAGTGCATCAAGAAGCGGGTGACAACGAAGAAGCTCGTATCCAACGCGCTTTTCAACTCGCCTACAGCCGGTCGGCTAGCGACGTCGAATTGGGACTCGGCTTGGCGTACCTTGGTAGCAAAGCCGATGAAAAAACCGCGCTCACTCGTTGGGAGTTGTATGCGCAAGTGTTGCTGAGCGGCAACGAATTCATGTATCTGGACTAGGAATTGATAGACGATGAATCCATCACAACACTTCAGCATTTCTCGCCGTGAGTCCTTGCACAGAATGGGAACCGGTCTTGGTGTTCTCGGGCTGGCAGGTATTCTGGCAAAAGATGGCTCGTTGGCTCTTGGCTCGGATCAGGAATCAAACAACCCAATGGCATCCAAAGTGGCGCATTTTGCTCCACGAGCCAAACATATCATTCATTTGTTTATGAATGGTGGGCCGTCCCAGGTGGACACGTTCGACCCAAAGCCTGCGCTCGAAAAGTACAATGGGCAGCGTCCACCCAACGCGGAACTCAAGACGGAACGAAAGACAGGCGGCTTGCTGATGTCGCCGTTTAAGTTTCGGAAGTACGGCGAATCCGGGATCGAGGTCAGCGACCTCTTTCCGCACATCGGATCTTGCATCGATGATATCTGTGTTATTCGCTCGATGCATACCAACATCCCAAATCACGAGCCCTCACTGTTGATGATGAACAGTGGCGAGACACAGCCGACACGACCAGCCCTAGGCTCTTGGTTGCTGTATGGACTTGGAACAGAAAACCAAAACTTACCAGGCTTCGTCGTGTTGTGTCCCGGCAAGCCTGTCGTTGGTCCGCAGCTCTGGAGCAACAGCTTCTTGCCCGGCATCTATCAAGGGACACACATTAACAACTCCGAAATGGACCCCGCGAAAGTCATTCGCCACATCAACAATACGATGCTTACAAGAAGCTCGCAGCGCGAACAACTCGACTTGCTGAAACAGATGAACGAGCTTCATCTCGCAAAGCGAGGCGGGCGTGACAATCCTTTGGAGGCACGCATTCAATCGCTGGAGATGGCGTTTCGCATGCAAACCGAAGCGCAGCAGGTCTTCGACTTGAAACAAGAAAGCAAGAAAACGCTGGAGGATTACGGTCCTGGAAAATTCGCTCAAGCGTGTCTTGCTGCGAGGCGGTTGGTCGAGAGTGGTGTGCGGATGGTGCAGGTCTATTACGGTGATGGACAACCTTGGGACGATCACGAAGACATTAAGGCCCATGCGAACAAAGCCAAAGATGTGGACCAAAGCATCGCAGCGTTGATCAACGATTTGAAAGCCCGGGGTTTGCTAAACGATACGTTGATTATTTGGGGGGGAGAGTTTGGGCGAACCCCGGTAGCCGAAAACGGAAATGGCCGCGATCACAACCATCACGGATTCTCGATGTGGTTGGCTGGAGGCGGTGTGAAAGGGGGCATGACCTATGGAGCGACCGACGAGTTTGGTTTCGCCGCAGTCGAGAAGAAAGTACACGTTCACGATTTGCATGCCACGGTGCTTCACTTGATGGGGCTAAATCACGAGAAACTCACCTTCCGCTACAGTGGCCGAGATTTCCGACTGACCGATGTGCACGGACAGGTTGTCCACGAAATAATTGCATAAACGGTGAATGCCCCTGGGGAAATCGGCGTCAGGGAATATTACGAGGTGCGGTCGCGTAGTCGCTTTTTCAGCGAGAAGCAAAGATGGCTTGTTCTGTGCTCGCGTCCTCATCCCCCGACCCCAACGCCATCGGAGTACCGAGGAGTAGGGGAGCTAGAAAGACGGGTGACCTCAGTCACTTGGGAGTAACAAGAAAGCCTGGATTTAGAACCACGCGTACTTTCTTTCCCCTCTTCTCCTCCTGTAATCAGGAGGAGAAGGGGTCGGGGGATGAGGAGGCTTGATCACTGCGATGAAATGGCTAGAACCACAAGATTTTTCCAAACACCTTCGAAAGGCAATGACTCCGGCAGAGTATCTGCTTTGGCAACTCATCCGAAGCCGACAGAGATGCAATGCCAAGTTCCGTCGACAATACGTCGAAGGAACTTACCTTCTCGATCTCTATTGCCCCGCGGCCAAGCTATGTGTCGAATGTGATGGGCTTCCTCATTTCACGCCTGAAGGGATTGAGAAAGATCGTATCCGAACCGAATGGTTCAATGAACAAGGGATCGAAGTCATTCGGTTCACCAGCCAAGAAATCGAGAACGATACACAAGACGTACTTCAAGAGATCGATCAAGCTTTGAAACGGCTACTCAAACAGTGGTCGGCTCCTCATCCCCCGACCCCTTCTCCTCGGCGTACCGAAGAGAAGGGGAGCTAGTACACAACAGGAGAGCTCAACATGAAGGGCATTTCAAGGTAGCTGTCAATTGCAGCCTCCGCCCGGGCAAGCGGGCTGTTGATTTAGTGAAGTCGTTATTGGGTAAGGGCGGTACGACAGTCCGCAAGCCGGACGGAAGGCATTTTGGCAGCACGATACTTCCGAATCACCGATTCCGTTCTTTCGGTCATGCATTCCTGCAGCGACAGCGAAGAGAGTGATTCACTTTGTTTTCCTGATTTGTAATGAGCGAAGAGTGTTTTCCAGAGGCACGGAAGTAAAATAGCAGAGCTAAGAAACAGGCAACAATGAAGTTTGTAATAGCCATTACCCACCAAATAAGCTTGCATACAAAGTTCTTCCTCTGGCTCCATGCCATAGCCAAGAATCAAGTGATTCAAATCATGCCTTTCAAAGCCGGGGATCAGTTTCAGCCCCTTGGCATCCAGCATCTTTGCTAGGTCATTGCCAACGCTTTGCTCAGGCAATAAACGCAAAAGTTTCAGCTTCTGCTCGTATCGACTAAGCGGATATAGCATCTGCAATGGCCTAACGACAAGGAAATCCTTTGTGTTCGCAATCAACTTTCCGATAAGGATCCGGAGTATCGAGGAAGGATAAATTGTCCTTAATCTGTTCATCTTGACCTTTCGGTGCATTGAATTGATTTGCTGTCCGACTCAAAACGAAATCAAACCCACTTGTTGCAGTAGGTGTACGGTCTTAATACGGCTAAGTACTCCAACCCATTACAAATCCCCGCCGCTGTCCGCTTCAGTCTATCCGATCTAGCGGTCGCCCAGCAAGCGGCCAGCGTTGTAGCGGAAGTAGTTTGAAGCCCTGATATGAAGGGGCGCTGTCGCTCGCTTAGGCCACTTCCACATTGTTGCCCGCTGACGCTGACTAGGTCCACAGTTGATGGGCTATGGGAAGACTTCCAGGAGATATCCAGGGACAGGAGACATCCAGGGACAGGAGACATCCAGGGACACCACATATTTTTGGGTGGGTGATGGACACCGCCGACAAAATTAGCAGGCACGCTCTGCTGTGCCGTTCGCAGTCAAGCTTTTCGCGGCTGGTCCGCAAACCGAGTTTCGATATCTTTCTTCCATATAAAGCGAGGTTCGTTGCATTCGACTAAAATGATTCGCGACCAATCGTCTCGCCATCGTTTTCGCCAAACGCTGGCTTGCTGGTGAGCGAAGAATACAGCCAAACGCACTTTTCATTCACGGTTGATTCACGATATCGGCACTAGTATAAAATCGAGATCCGCTTAAAATCGTAACAAAAAAGCAGGTCCTTCCCTTCCTCAACATCCAAGCCTATGACTCGCTGGAGTTCCGTTCGCATTGCAATTCCACGTTGGACAATCATCGTAGCGATCCTTGTTTCGATCTCCCAAATGGGTGTCGCGAGACCGGACGACCCAATTCAGAGGTTCATTGCGAAGTGTTGTCTGGATTGTCATGGTTCCAAAGATCCGTCCGGCGATCTCGATCTATCTTCCTTTCGTGTTACCGAACTCGATCGTGCAGACTCCAAGTTGGAACCATCCGTCTGGGAGCGTGTGTTGCGACGATTGCAATCGCGACCAATGCCACCCCCCGACTCCGTGCGACCGAGCGAACCCGAATACATGAATTTAATTTCGCAGTGCGATATCCCTGCCTTTGGATACCATCCGCGGTCCGGAGGATGAATCGAAATGAATATCGCAACGTTTCGGTCGCTCCAACGAATGATAGTTTTAATTAAGGTGCGATCATTTGTTTTCAGAAATAAAAAAGATGTAAAAAATGATGAATTCTGACCTTCGAGTTTTAATAATCGCTGAAAACGCATCCCTAAACTTTGGTGGTGAAGCCGCTTTGCCTCTGCATTACTTTCGCGTTCTTCGTAATCGCGGTATGGAAGCTTGGTTGATTGTTCACGAACGCACAAAAGCAGAACTCCATGCCAGATTTCCAGAAGATATCGATCGCATCTATTTTATTCCTGATACGGTATGGCATCGCTTACTATTCAAGGTTTCAAGATTTCTACCCCACAAAGTACATTTTTTTACCTTTGGCTTTCTGTTGAGGTTGCTCACCCAGGTTAGTCAGCGTGGTCTGGCTAAAAAGATCATCAAAGATAAAAAAATACATATTGTTCATCAGCCTATCCCTGTCTCTCCTAAAGACCCATCCATGCTTTTTGGTTTGGGTGTCCCTGTTGTCATTGGGCCAATGAATGGAGGAATGAATTATCCTCCTGCATTTCGAAAAATGGAAGGTGGACTGGTGAAAGTGGTCATGGGTTTTGGACGTGCGGTATCTAGTTTTATGAATGTTGTTATCCCAGGCAAAATTAAGGCGACAACTTTATTGGTTGCTAATGCGCGAACGAGGGACGCTCTGCCGTCAAGTGTTCGAAAGGTTCCTACGATCGAGCTAGTTGAAAATGGTGTGGATTTATCGCTATGGAAAAAAGAATTATCGAAAAAATTTGCCCCAGAAGAAGAAAAGTTTCAAGGAAAAGATCAACCAAATTTCACTCGTTTTGTATTTATCGGAAGGCTAGTCGATTGGAAGGCTGTTGATTTGTTGATAATCGCTTTCGCGCAGTTACTAGAAAAAATCCCTGCTCGGTTAGATATTATTGGAGAGGGAGATCAAAAAGCTAATTTGGAAGAAGTTGCTGGAAAGTTAGGTTTGACATCCCATTCCAATCCATTAAACCCTGATCCTTCCCAAGCGAAACTTCGTTTTCTGGGGTGGTTATCGCAAGCGGATTGTGCGAAACAATTACAAGGTTCTGATGTTTTGGTTTTGCCAAGTTTGAATGAATGTGGTGGTGCTGTTGTGTTGGAAGCGATGGCTCTGTCCTTACCCGTGATTGCGACTAATTGGGGCGGCCCTGCGGACTATCTTGATGAGCACTGCGGAATTTTGGTAAATCCAGATTCTAGGGAAGGATTGATTGATGGCTTGGCGGCGGCAATGTTCGATTTAGCGAATTCTCCTGAACTGCGACAATCGATGGGGAAAGCGGGAGCGGAAAAGGTGGTGAATTGTTTTGATTGGGAAAAGAAGGGAGATAAAATCCTAGAAATTTATCAGGATAGTATTGATCGATATGCCAAGGAGCAAAAACGTTAGAATAGGTCTCGTCTTTGGCGAAGTCGGTCTCAATCAGCCAGACGAAGAACGACTGCACCTAGGCACCACACCAAACACTTATCGCTAGACTTTCGGGCGAGGGGAGCGAATCATCTATTGCGTTCTCATGGCAATTCGTGATTAACCCTTATGCCAGCGGGTGTACGACCAATCCCGAGACGAGCTTTGGGTAGAAGTAGGTGCTTTTGGCAGGCATACGTTCTTGGTGGAGCGAAACGGTTCGAATGTGCTCGATGGTTGCAGGCATCACCATGGCGCCCAGTGGATACTCCAGATTTCCTTGCAATTGGCCGTTGAGACCATCGATGACTTCTTGGATAAGATGCACATACGTGGGCTTCGGCATGTGTTCTAGACCGAGAAGATCTTCAAACACCAGGCGATGCAAAACGGCGACGCCTAGGCTTTGCCAATCCGCTGAGTGTTCAGGCGAGATTTCAGCCATACGATCTGCGGCCGCTTGTTTCGCAGATATCCTGGTCCATTCGTTAGACGCTTTGGAGTAGATGGCCAATATCAACTGCTCGTCTAGTCGGTCCATTTCAGCCCATACGGCACCCGCGCTCTCAGGCCCTGTTCCGACCAGTTCGCAATCAAAGTAGGGCGAGAGTTTCTCGTGAAGTTGATGGGTTGTCATCGCTGGAACTCCGGACAGCAGTCGATGCGTCGGCAAAACGACTAGTCCAGGATCGCCCATGCTCACTAGCATCGTCAAAACGTAGTTTGCTGGATGCGCATCCGGGAGCGGCGATTGAGCGTTGAGTTCATCACGATAATTGCAAGCGGTTTCGTATCGATGATGTCCGTCGGCAACGAACATATCCCTCTGGTCGATTAAGGCCATTACCTGCTGAATCGTTTTGACATCGCTAATAGGCCACATGCGATGAACGACCCCTAAGTGATCTGTCGCTTCCAGGCCATGTACGCCGGCGATTTTGGCTTCGAGTATTTCTTGGATTTCGTTGTCGGGATCTGGATACAAACCGAAGATTTGCGACAAGTTGGCTTGGGTGGCACGGGTTAAACGCAAGCGATCGTCTTTGGCTTTGGCGTGCGTTTCTTCGTGAGGGTAAATGTTCCCTTCGCCGAATCGTTGGAGTCGCACGCGGGCCATAAAGCCACGCCGAGTTCGTTTTACGCCGGCGCTCTCAAATTCTTGGTGGTAGATGTAAATTGCAGGATCGGGCTCGGTCTGAAAAATTCCTTCGTTCCGCCACGAGCGATAGATTCTGGCCGCTCTCTGGTAGACGGTGTTTTCGTCGAGATCTTCCTCTTCGCGTCGGTTCAGCTCGAGCCTTAGAAAATTGAAAGGCGACAGGCCATAGAGGTGGTTTTGAAGTTGTGAATCGACTACGTCATAAGGGGGGGCAATGCAATTCGACAGCGAGCCCACCTGAGCCAAATTATAGCGAAGTCCGCGAAAGGCTTGAATTTTTGGCATGTTTGGGTGGGCCTCGTAAATAAAAAAAGCCCGGTTGGGGACCGGGCTATGGAGGTCGAAAAGCTACCCCGCTAGGACTCGAACCTAGGATAAGTGAACCAAAATCACTTGTGTTGCCAATTACACCACGGGGCAGTGTTTCTTCGGACGAAAACGGGTTTTCCCCGCCTCGATGTCGAAGTGTATACACTCTTTAGAACCTTGACAACCCAATTATCGAACGTCTTTCGACCCGTTTCGGGAGATCGAAGATGGCACAGCCGATTCAAGGCCCATCGCAACGGTCATGCGAGCTCTTTTTCGCACAAGGTAATATCTCGAGGTGGGAGCACTGCGGAAGCTGGGATTCTCAAGGATCCACGCGAGGTGCTTCAACTCTGGGGTTTGCCATTCCATGACCCCAACAATAATGTCACCTGGGGTGAGTCTTGCTTTGTCCGCTGGACTTCCCGGTCGCACCTCGTTGATTCTCAACCCCCCGGTGTATTTGTAGCCTTCGCCCACCAACGCTAACGCCGAATCAGAAACGACGGAAAGACGAACCCCGAGCTGTTCCCAAGCCGCTCGATTGGTATCTCCTTCGACGCTCCCCCCGGCTAACTTGATGGAGTGAGCTATCAACATGCCGTTGCGTTCACAGCCTAGTTGAACAGAATCTCCCTGGTGTTTGTCGAGCAATGCCAGTTCAAGCTCAAGTCGATTGCGAACCGCTTGCCCTTCGACGCTTTCCACGCGATCCCCTGACTGGATCTCTCTTCTCGGACTGGAACCGTTATCCGTCGACTCGCGAACGATGAGTTGATTCCCCTTGTCGTCAAGATTGCGAGAAAAAGTCAATCCGTGCGAGCCCGCTTCTCGATGGTCTGCCACCAAATCCGCCATAACTTCCAGAGCCGTATCGATCGGAATTGCAAAACCGATGCCTTGAGCCCCAACGCGTACTGCCACGTTGATACCGATGACATCGCCTTCAATATTCAACAGAGGGCCACCTGAGTTCCCTGGATTGATGTCGGCATTGGTTTGTATCAGATCGTTGTACTGTTGCGTTCCATTGACGGGAATGTCGCGATGAAGCGCACTGATGATCCCGACCGTGACTGTGTTTTGGTATCCAAAGGGATTTCCGATTGCGATGACGGTTTCGCCACGAAGTAGGTTGTCGCTTCTGCCGACAACAATGACTGGCAAATCCCGTTTGGTCGGAATTTTAATTAATGCAAGATCGGTCACCGGATCATAATTGATCATGGTGGCAACCGAAGTGCTGCCATCGGCTAGCGTTACTTCGATTCGTCCGACTTCCGCTACCACGTGGTAGTTGGTAATGATGTATCCTCGGCGATCGATGATGACGCCGGTTCCCATGCCGTTGACTTCCTGCTTGGTCGATTGACCTGAAACAGAAGCGTTTGTAATGGTTTTGTTGCCTTGAATGTTGACAACGGCGGGCTCGGCTTTTTGGATGGCTAAGACGACGGGAGTGCTGCGCATTCCATCTGCATAGACTCCCTCCAAGGAAGGTGAACCCAGGCAAATTGCCGTCATTAGCAACGCCTTGCGGCCAAGCGAAGTCTGACGTTTCGTTAAGCTAAATCTCATGCTGGGCCGGGTCTAGTACTCGGAAGTGTCGTAGCAATCCAACGCTTTGCGATCGCATGCTAGCATAGCTAACTTGGAATACGCATCTGACGTTGGGTAGCATCGGTCGTTCATTTCCTACCGCATGATCGGGTCGCAGTGGCCTATCCACACTTCACCCATGCGGAGAAATTATCCCATTTTTCCTAGTCCCCGGAGTCGGTACGTACCTCGTAGCTTTTAACTGTTTGAAATGACGCAGCTAAAACTTCGCTGTAGTCGTAATGCTCAACGTCTTCACCGAGCAATTCAACCTCGTAGAATCCTTGGTAACCATACTTTTCGATGGTTTGCACGATGGCTTGCAGCGGGACCTTGCCGTGGCCTAGCAAGCATCGATTTTGCTCACCCATCGGCGCCCGCTTGGAATCTCCAAGTTGCACCAAGCGTATAAAAGGAACGATGGAAGGCAACCATTCGATCGCGTTCTGATCCTGGGCCATGTGATAGCTATCAAACACAATGCCGCAATTGCTTCTCCCTAGGGTTGCGATCACATCCAAGGTATCCGGAATGCTTGTTAAGAATGTGAACTCTTGAGCACAGCCGACATGCATTGGCTCAACGGCCAATTGGATTCCGACTGCCTGAGCGGCTTCGGCCAGTTCGGAAAGGGCTTTTGTTAATATCCGTTTTGCGTGATTGCGAGTGTGTCCTGATCGACTTCCCGCTAGAACAACAAGACAATCCGCACCTAGCTGCGACGCCACATCAACTGCGTCGAGCGCATCATGCATGGCTTCACTAAAGGTTCTGCCATCATTTCCCGTAAACCCTCCAGCCCAATTCAACGACGATACTTTCATGCCGCTATCGAGCAAGAGTTCACGTCCTTTGGCTTCACCGCAATCGGAAAGCTTGGGTCTCCATACGCCCAACGCCGTAAAGCCATGCTCCTTGTACCTTAGAACATCTTCTTCGAAACTCCATCGATAGGTGGAAATTTCCGAAACAGCCAGACGTGTCGTCCATGTTGTTGGCATCGAATCTTCCTAAAAGTGGAGAACAGCAAGCAGCTGACAGTGAGTCTCGTGCACTACACGGGTGTGCGCAATGCGGGGTCGCAATTATCTATTGCGGGGTCGCAAGTATCTACGTACTGACTTGGAAGTAAAGCAGGGTGACGAGCCATTCGTCGATTTTGAGAAGATTGCGGAGGAATTGTCGCCAATTGTTTGCGCCAATCGTCATTCTTCGTTGGTCCGACGATTCGTCGATCGTTTGCCTGGCTACCAACGGAGCAAGCTAGGTGGCGATCGTCAGCCCTGCTTGCTTTGCAGGCATGTTGGTTGCGAGTTTTTTGTGCACCGCAGCATAGCCTGGGGATTATTTAAGAGAAATGAACGCCATGAAATTTCTGAAGAGAAATTTTTGCGGCAATTTAATGGCCTTTCGCTCCAAGAGTGGGTTCGCAATCCGATATTGGTGCCGAAATGGATCCAATTCGTGCACCTGGCAACCCTCTTTGGCAGATGTTTGGTACGAGAACTGCAATTACTCTAGACCAACGGGAGACTGATGTTGGGCGTGTGTGTGTGTGTTTGACAGAATGTTTTCGCCGGTACAAATGGCACCGCGGTTGATCCGAAGCTGGCTGGAGGAGGGAGAGGACCTTCGGCTGATTTTGGAGATTTCGCGGTGCCTTTTTTCGTTTTAATCCTCGAAGTTTTCAGTTTTTTCTGAACAATGCGAAACGTCGCGTTCGAAGTCGTGTTTCCTTTAAAAACGGCATCATTGTTTGGGTGCTATTGACTTCTCTCGTCACGTTTATCTCCCCCGAGGTCAACAAATGCGTATTTCTGTTGCGTTGTCTAGGTTATTTCTGGTTGGCTGCATTCTGATGGCTGCAGCTCCGCTCTCGATGGCACAAGGGGGCCGTGGAGGAGCTGGTGG
>Ga0194045_1000572_pt1 | contig 12125 bp, 8 predicted proteins | sample JunL6211m_MetaG_FD_161686 | JGI IMG/M metagenome (GOLD analysis project Ga0194045, IMG submission 161686) | Anoxic zone freshwater microbial communities from boreal shield lake in IISD Experimental Lakes Area, Ontario, Canada - Jun2016-L626-11m | ecosystem: Environmental > Aquatic > Freshwater >...
GGCAATGGCTGGACCCGTTCTGGCAATGGCTGGACCCGTTCGGGCAGTGGCTTTGGCTCGTCCTTCGGCGAGTCCATAACTACCTTCGCGTTCACGTCCGTAACCGGGTCGCAAACCAAAACCGCGACCACCGGCGCATCGTCTTGTTCAGGTCGTGGAACGACGACTGGAACGGAAAGAGCAAACTCGATCGCCTTGATCAAGTCACTCGCCGTTGCAAATCGCGATTTTGGATTCTTGGCGAGCAAGTGAGCAAGGCATCGTTGAAGCCTATTCTGCTTCGATTCCGATACCAACGATTCAATACTCTCCAGAGCGTGAGCGCGCGCCCATGATTGCGTAGAACCATCACCCTTATCGCCAAAAAGCTTGGTTGCATTAAGGGCTCGGTACCACAAACATCCCAACGCATATAAATCGGTTTGAACGGTATGTTTGGCTCCAGGTAGCGTTAGCTCTGGTGCAGAGACCGAGAGCAACTCCTCGTCATTGTCACCAAAGATCGAAGTTCCTTTGACAACGTAGGGGTTGGAAACCGGAAATAGCGGATCGCGTCGCAAAATATAAGCGCCATCCTCAACACGCCAAACCGATTCAGCGCTAATTCGCCCATGCACGAGTCCCGCATCATGCAACTTTTGAAGCCCCGCTGCGACCTGCTCCATCATGACGGCGGTTTCGTTCCAGTTCATCGGTTGTTGCAACAACGACGAGGCCAACGATCGGCCCCCTACCGGAGAACAAACCGCCACGACATAGATGTTGGAAACGCCTGCAAATGACCATTTGTCTAGCGAAGGATGAGAAACATGGACATGCTTTTCCGCTAAGCCCAGACTGGGTGGGCATTCGCGTTTGTCGGGTTCGCGGAATGACTCTGGGACGAGCAGGTACATCCAGTGGTGAACTGATTTTGAGTGATTCTTTTCGACAACCTCAAACCAATGCTTGCCGAGTTCCTGTTCTAGCGAACTTTCAAGTCGATAGGGACCAATCGAAAGCGGGATGGCCAATCCATGAAAAAGGACGTTTGCCTGAAACGAAGTGATTTTACCGAGTCGAATCAATTCGGCGACCAAGCTTACCGGATCCTGAAGTCTTTCGGGTGCCCCAGCCTGCGAAACGGATATGGCCCACTGACGGCACTCTTCGGTTGTCGCTAGCCCGGCTGCATGGATTCTCTCCCAAAGTTGAACCGAGGTTGGAACCACGTTTAGTGTCCTAAGACGTAGGCGAAAATGAGCGGAGCGACGATCGTAGCATCACTATGAATCATGAACTTAGGCGATTCCGCAGTCAACTTGTTCCATGTAATCTTTTCGTTGGGCACTGCTCCACTGTATCCGCCGTAACTGGTTTCAGAGTCGCTGATTTGAGCGAAATACCCCCAGCGTCGCGTCTCGGATTCGTTCAGATCCTGTAGGAGCAAGGGCACGACACAGATTGCAAAATCACCGGCAATCCCGCCCCCGATTTGAAAGAAACCGACGTCACGTTCTTTACTGACGGAACGGTACCATGTTGCCAAATACTCCAATTGTTGCGTTCCGCTCTTGAGAACCTGGTGGTTTGACACGGTTCCATCCATGACTCGTGCGGTGAACATATTGCCGAGGGTACTGTCCTCGATGCCCGGTGAAAAAACTGGAATGCCAGCTTCCTTGGCAGCGATCATCCACGAATGTTCGGCGGGGATTTTGTAATGGGCCCTCAATTCGGGCTCGTCGAGCAGCATGAACATGTATTCAAATGGCAAGTAACTCTTGCCCTCGTCGGCCGCTTGGCACCAGTACTTGAGCAATTGTTTTTGCATGTGCTTCATGACTGTCTCAGGGATGCACGTATCCGTCACGCGATTGAAACCCGAGTCTCTCAATGCAAGTTCGTCTTGGACGCTCAGTGCACGCCAGTTGTCAATAATCTTGTATTCATCGTGGGCAAAGAGATTGAATAGATCTTCCTCTAGATTGGCGGCGGTGCACGAGATTGCTTGCACTTTGCCGCAGCGGATCATTTCGGCAAGTGAGACCCCGATTTCGGCAGTGCTCATGGCGCCTGCCAGCGACACAAGCATAATGCCGTTTTCTTCGTCCACGAATCGCTTGAACGCTTTCGCGGCAGCTAGCGTTTCTCTCGCATTGAAATGACGGAAATGCTTGTCCATAAACGCGGAAATAGTCATCGATATTATCTGGGTATTTCGTGCTACGAGGTGGGTGAGACTCCTGATTTCCGTCCAGTCTTCTATTGCTTGGCCATCGGCATGACAACATACGTATAACCATCGTCCGTTGAAAACATGGCTGGTTCGGCGTTGCTGCGGACTTCAATTGCAAATGGCTTTTCCAGGTCTAGGGCCTTGAAGAAGTCCGAAACGAATCGGTAGTCCATTGTAATTTTGACTTCGTCGCCTGTGTAAGCAATTGGCATTTCAATTCGAGATTGTCCCACATCCGCCGTTTTGGCAGCAACAACGAGCGTACCGTTTCCAAAGACAAACTCGACGCCACGGCTATCTGGGTCCGCTACAATCGACGCCTGCCGAATCGCAGCCAAAAAGGGGCCGGCAATTCCTTCGATTCGTGTTTTGTTTTCGCGGCTGGGAATCACTTGACGCCAGTTGGGATATCGACCCTCGACAAGTCTCGAATAGATCGTGCATCTGTTCGTTCGAATCAAGATGTCGTTGCTCCGTGCTGCGATGTGAACCATATCCTCCTTCTCGCTGATAGACCTGTCCATCAAGTTCAGCGTTTTCGTCGGCACGATCGTCGACATACCCGAGTTTTTGAAACCCCCGATCGAGGTCCCCTTGCCGTTCATGCATGCGAGCCTTCTTCCATCCGTCGCAACCGTCGTGATTTGGTCTCCGTCCATTTCAAATAAAACGCCTCCGAGTTGGTATCGGGTGCTCTCGTTGTCGGTTGCAAATATGGTCCGTTTGACCAACTCCTTGAACAATCGAGCGGAAACTTCAAAGTAACTGTCTTCCGCAAATTCGACAACACTTGGAAACTCGTCTGGATTGGCGAGCGGCAAATGAAATTCAGAATGCCCCCCCTGAATGTCCAACGTGTTTTCACTTGTTTCCAGCGACAGCGTTTCGTCGCTGGCTTCACGAAGAATGTTGCCCACCCGTTGGACGTTCAGCAAAGCCCGGCCGGGCACAATGATCTGCACGTCTTCCACCACCAATCGAATCCCCGCCTCCAAGTCGGTTGCCATGAGCACCACTCGCCCATCCGTCGCGTCGATCTTGACGTTGTTCAAGACTTCCTTCGGACTACGCGAAGGCGCGATCCCCGCCGCGATCTGAAATGCAGCAAGAAATTTCTCTCGATTCGTAACAATTTTCATAGATCTACACTCTGCCTATGCAACACTCTGCCTATGCAACTTAACTTGTCCCGCAATTGGGTTCTGCCAGCCAATGTTGTAGCGTGAATTGCACAAAAACTGTAGTGGGTAGCATCAGCCTTACCAAACCCGCCTTCCACGACAAAAGCCAGCCACTCGATCGGTGGTGTTCTCCAGCAGCAAATTGGAGCTATCCTAGTCGAACCCGGAGGGCCAAATGAGTGTAAGATGGATAGGCCAGTGAATGCCCTTCGTCCACTCCACTCCCCTTTCATTGCATTTGTTTTCCGTGCCATCTCGTTTCCACCCAATGATGCATTGCTACGCCAGAATGATCTGCATGCTGGTCGCGTTTTCGTACGCGTCATGGCTTCACGCCCAAACCATTGATTTTGTTCGAGACGTACGTCCTATCTTTCAAAAACACTGCTACGAGTGTCACGCTGACAAGAAGCAGAAGTCTGGTCTCCGACTGGATGTAAAGCAAGCCGCGTTCCAAGGGGGCGATGGCTACGGTAAAAGTTTCTCGCCGGGAAAGTCAGGCGACAGTCCGCTGATTCAGTTGGTCACAAGCAAGGACAAAGACGATCGCATGCCACCCGAAGGCGATGCATTGAAAACAGAAGAGATCCAAACGCTGATTCAATGGATTGACGAAGGGGCCGTGTGGCCAGACGGAGTGGATGCCGCGCAGTTGAAAAATATTCGCGATCATTGGAGCTTTAAGCCAATCGCGATTCCAAAAGGTATCCACACGATCGATTCGTTTATCCAAGAGAAATTGGAGATGAATGGATTGACGATGTCGCCAGAGGCGAATCGTGTCTCTTGGCTTCGTCGCGTCACGTTCGATCTTACCGGTCTGCCACCCACTCCGGAGGAAGTTCAAGGTTTTGTGGACGACACAGGTAGCGGTGCTTTTGAGCGTGCAGTCGATTCACTTCTTCACTCACCTCGTTATGGAGAGCGCTGGGCGCAGCATTGGCTTGACCTCGTTCGATTTGCGGACACACATGGTTTCGAGGTTAACACCGAGCGTCCAAACGCTTGGCCTTATCGCGATTACGTCATCCGTGCGTTCAATGAGGACAAGCCATACAACAGGTTCATTCAAGAGCAAATCGCAGGTGACCAATGGGGCGAGGATGCAGCCACAGGGTTTCTTGTTACTGCATCGGTACTTTTGCCTGGGCAAATCGGCAAGGACGCTCCGTCCATTCGACTCGCTCGCCAGGATTCCATTGATGAGATTGTCAATAACATTGGCCAGACTTTCCTCGGCCTGAGCATCGGCTGTGCTCGTTGCCACGATCACAAGTTTGATCCGATCAGTGCAATGGATTATTACTCGATGCAAGCCTTCGTTTCGGGCGTAGAGTATGAGGACCGCGAGTTGCGCACGCCGGCCGCTGAGGCGACCAAACAAGAGGCAGCATCGATGCGAGTTCGCATTGCGGAGATCGACGAGCAACTCAACAACTTTGTGTCACTCGCACGGCCACAAACATTGCCGCAAACATCACCACAAACATCACCGCAAAGGCCGTCCGTCAGTCCCCGCAAGAACACGGATCGTTTCGTTACCGTGACTGCGAAACGATTGCGTTTTACCGTCCTAGCAACGAACGGGCTCGAACCCTGTATGGATGAGCTCGAAGTTTTCAATGAACAGGGACAAAACGTTGCCCTCTCAAGTTTTGGTACTCTAGCCAAAACCTCTGGCAACACTCATGTTCCGGATCGACACGAGGCACGTTTCGTCCATGATGGCTTGTATGGCAACTCGCAAAGCTGGCTTTCCAATGAGTCGGGCAAAGGCTGGGTTGAACTAGAATTTCCTTCAGAACAAGAAGTTTCACGAGTCGTCTGGAGTCGAGATCGGGAAGGAAAGTTCGAAGACCGCCTCGCGACGGAATATAAAATCGAGACTGCAACGGGCACAGAGAACAATTGGCAATTGGTGGCGGATTCAACGGATCGCTTTCCCTGGATTGCAGGCACGGATCGCGACAGGAGCTTTACCACGGTTGGACTCTCAGGTGCAGACGCCACGAAAGCGACTCGTTTATTGGACGAGAAAAGTAATCTGGAGGCAAAGATCAAAACCGCAGAGAGTGGACAAAGAGTTTTCGCCGGTACGTTTCGCAAACCGGACGAAATCCATTTGCTTAGCCGTGGCGACCCGGAGCAACCACGAGACGAGGTTTCGCCTGCGGTACTCAGAGCCTTTGGTGACGTCGAGCTCAAAAAGGATTGCTCCGAGCAGGAACGTCGCCTTGTTCTTGCAAATTGGATCGCAAGCCCAGAGAATCCGTTGACGGCACGGGTGATGGTGAATCGGATTTGGCAGGGGCATTTTGGAGTTGGAATCGTGCCAACGCCGAGCGACTTAGGCAATAATGGAATAAAGCCTTCGCACCCCGAACTGCTTGATTGGTTGTCAACGGAGTTCATGCGATCCGGCTGGTCGATTAAAGCCATGCATCGGCTCATCGTGTTGTCTCGAACGTACCGTCAGTCTTCCGCATTGAATACGAAGGGGGTGGAAAAAGACGCCGATGTCCGCTTGCTTTGGCGATATCCATCGCGTCGGATCGAAGCCGAAACGATTCGCGACTCGATGCTCGCCATCAGCGGGCAACTCAATCTCAAAATGTATGGACGAGGCTACGATCTATTTGACAAGCGGGGTGGGCTGAGTGGCTACAAGCCCATAGAGTCGTTTCGCGGCGAGGGACTTCGTCGTATGATCTACGCTCACAAGGTTCGTCGCGAGACCGAAGCGATCTTTGGTGCCTTTGATTGCCCTGATGCGGGGCAGAGCACCGCTATCCGCCGGGAATCCATGACACCCATACAAGCACTCAATTTGTTTAACAGCGTCTTTACGCTCGAGCAATCTCAAGCGCTGGCGGAACGCTTGTCGCGTGAAGTTGGCAAAGATATTGAGCAGCAAATCCAGCGTGCCTATCACTTGGCGCTGAGTCGCGAGCCAAGCATCGACGAGCTTCAAGAAGCTGAGTATGTGGTTCGCGAGTACGGGTTGGAAACCTTTGGCCGAGCTCTTTTCAATTGCAATGAGGCTTTGTTTCTTCCATGAATTCAAAATCGGGAAAAGGCTCACTCCTTGGCCGCCGCGTCTTGCTAAATCGCCAGCAATTTCTTTCGAACAGCGCGACGGCGATCGGCTCGATTGCCTTAGCCGATATGCTGTGCGCCGACGGACTCCTGTTGGATTCTACCGACCAACTTAGGATTGATCCCGCCCAACCCTATGCTGCCAGGCAACCACACTTCCCAGCCAAAGCGAAAAACGTGATCGTTATTTTTTGCGCTGGAGCTGTCAGTCAGTTAGAAACATGGGATTACAAACCGGAGCTGATCAAATGGGATGACAAGCCCTTGCCGGGTGGACCATCCGTTACTTTTCAAGGTCCAGCAGGCAACTTGGCTCGACCGCAATTCAACTTCCGTCAGCGCGGCCAGACCGGCAAGTGGGTGAGTGACTTGATCCCGCATCTGGCGGAACTCACCGACGACATCGCCTTTGTTCATTCGCTCACCAGTACCTCGAACACACATGGGCCAGCCGAGAACTTTCTGTCGACGGGCTTTGTTCTCGATGGTTTCCCAAGTCTTGGCTCTTGGGTAACGTATGCACTGGGGAGCGAGAATCAGAACTTGCCGTCTTACGTTGCGATTCCCGACCCGCGGGGTGTCCCTCAGAACGGATCCAACAATTGGGGACCGGGTTTTTTGCCCACCGCTTTTCAAGGTACAACGCTGAGTTCCAAGGAACCTGTGCGTCACCTCATCCCGCCCGGCATCGCATCGTCAGCCGACCTAGCATCGCGTTCATTGCTTCAAAAGATGAATGCTCGGCATCTCGAACAACATCCAGGTGATGGCAAGCTCGCCGCCCGAATCGCAAGTTATGAACTCGCCGCTCGGATGCAACTCAGCGTGCCCGAGATCAGCGATATTAGCACTGAATCCGCCCATACGCTGAAGATGTATGGCGCGGACGACACACAAAACGCAAACAAAGCCGCGTTCGCCAAAAACTGCATCCTTGCTCGTCGCCTGATCGAACGAGGTGTGCGGTTTGTGCAGCTATTCAATGGCGCCTACGCGAGTGGTGGCGCGCTCAATTGGGATGGACATAACGCAATAAAAGAACAATACGACCTCCATGCACAAATCCTCGATCAACCCGCAGCCGCTTTGATCCAAGATCTCAAGCAACGAGGCTTGTTAGATGATACCCTCGTGATTTGGTGTACCGAGTTCGGCCGTATGCCTTTTTTTCAGAAAGGATCGAAAGGCCGAGATCACAATCCAGACGGCTTCACCTGCTGGATGACCGGCGCGGGAGTGAAGCCCGGCGTGAGTCATGGTGCAACGGACGACTTGGGCCAGAAAGCGGTTCAAGACATCCATCCCCTAACCCATTTCAACGCAACCATCCTCCATCTCCTGGGCCTTGATTTCGAACGACTGAGCTTCGAACATAACGGCATTCAACGTAGACTGACCAACGTAGAGGGAAAGGTCATTCCAGAGATCCTGGCTTAGATCCTCTAGGGTAAACCAAGAGGCGTTCGTCTCATGACACGGGCGTCCGGCTCTCACTTTTCGATCCTAAATTGTTGCGAGCGTGCGTGAGAAATGGTAACCTCAACTTCACATCGAGAAGCAGTGTCGTGATTCCGATTCGACAGCGATCCTTTTAAGCTCCCAGTTTGCGAGGCAAAACGATGACTTCAATTGGTTATGCACGCGTTGTCAATAACGCGTTTCTAAACGAGCTCAAAGAATGCAACTCTGCACTTTGGGACGACGTTAACTTGCTGGGGTCCTACGCTCAAGAGCCATTCTGTAGCGATTGGATTGAGCAAAATGGCGGTGCCGTTTTGAGGCGTCTTCGTGTCGAGCTGTCCGGACAGTTTCGTTTAGAAGAGACATATGGCTACGTCGCTGGCCCGAGTCCCATCCAAGATCGCAATGTGTCCAAAGCACTCGATCAGCATTTGAACATCGTCCTCCAATGCGTCGCCCTGAGTGAGCAATTCGATGATCTCGAATACTGCGGAAAACTATCGTGTGAAACGCTAGAAATTTGGAAGCAAATGAAACGTCTTTTCGAGTGCATTATGGAGCACGAAGCCTTAGAGCGGAGATTGATTGCCGCCGCTTGGGCTCCTATCTTGCCAGAAGCTTCGTGTGCGCTTGAACCAACACAATAGACACAGCCGACGAAAATCAAAGTAGTAGGTAGGTACATTCCATGTGCCGTCCACCCGGAATCCTAAAGTAGTAGGCACATTCCATGTGCCGTCCACCCGGAATCCTGGCAAATGCTTCACTGCGAACGGCACGGCGGAGCGTGCCTGCACCTTTTGTCGGCTGTGTCACAATAGGGCGAGTGGCAGGGCGAAAGAAACCGGATACTGGAACGGAGTAGGATGGGACCATTTGTCCCGTCCAAACAAAGGATCGGGACATTGGTCCCAATCTACTTCCGGTTCAAATCAATTCGAACCGAGCCTTGCATTGATAATCATTACCAATGTCTTTGCTCGATCTTGTTCGACGGCTTTGAGCAGTGTCTCCGATTCATCCCGTTCGATTTGAGTCGGGAAACGTGAATCACTCACGAGGTAAGCATGCTCCAGAAGCATTGGCCAAGACATTTGGCTAGCGGCCAATCGATCCGCAATTTCGGAAACGTTACGGTACGGTTTCGATACTGAGACTAAGAACCGGACTTGGTCTTCGCTGTAGTTCGGCTTGCTGGTCTTTGGAAGGCTGTTCGGCGAAGTTGGGTTTATCGCTCCTTGTGCCAATGCTTGACTGTTCAATTCGTACGAGCGATTCGCCTTGACCCAAGTTGCAACCTGATTCATCGAAGTCCATTTCGAGTCAAGTATCGGCGATTCGGATGAAACTAAACTTGCGAAAAGCCTTGTTTGTTTTTGAGTTTCGGCAATCTGTTCGGCGGTCGCTTTTAGATACCAGGGTGAATCCATTTTTTGCCCATCAACACGAAATGCACTCGACAAAACCACCCATCGCACGAGTGCACCCAAGTCTCTCTCACCGGTTTGCATCTGACTAGCCAAGAAGTCTCGCAAATCCGCACGGTCGTTGTTGCCTTCCTCTTCCGTTAAACCAAAAATTGGAAATAAAGGTTGCTTGAAAACCTCATTCCATACCAACTCAACCATAGCTCGTCTTGGTTCTACCGAGGATCGGAACCAATCCGCCAGTGTACTCCTCGTCGGATTTCCACTGATTTGGGTCGGGGGGCCAGCCAAAGCCAGCTTCAAGCGTCCTTCTGCATCTTCAAAAAAATACTCGGATGATTTCACGACTTTTAACGCACGAACGCCTAGAACTCGACGGTCGAGCGACATGCCAGATAGACTTGCAGGGACTTTCCAAAAGGAATCCTGACCGCGAACGGTTTGCGTACTCGCAAGATAGTTATTAAAGTCGTCATTGCGAGATTCGCCATCATGACATTGCGAACAAACCATCGACGCGTTTCCACCGATTCGCATCGTTTGCCTTGCGGCTGCCACTAATCCGACGTTCTTTTGCTCGAGTGGCTTCTTGGAGAGATGCTCAGATGATTCGCGATGGTCAACCTCGGAACGCTCTAGAATGTCTGCAAGCCAAAACGCCGCAGGATCGGTTCGGAGCGACTGACTTTCCAATACTGGAGCTGAGCTCGGGCCGGAAATCATCTCTCGCTCGATCTCTCCCACAAAGACTTTATTCGAAAGCGAATCTGCAATCCATTTCACAAAGGAAAGCTGGGGACCGGGCTGAGATCGATCACCAACAACTCGCTTTCCAAGGTAGTGCCCCGCTACCAGTTCGGACCATCGCTTTGAAAACTCCTGACTCGATACTAGCTTGTCCACATACTCGACGTTGCGACTCTCGCTTTTGTTAATTCGAAATGCTTCTTTTTCTGCGGCCGTTGGTAGCCGTCCGACAATGGCTAGTGCTGATCGCTCCAACCAAAGTTCGGTCTTGATACTCGGTTGCGGTGTCACGCCCACTCGTTTCCAAAGGTGTTTTAACTGATTATCAATGATGCCGATAATGTCGTTGTCCAACATTCGTTTCGTTGACGAACTTGGCTCTTGGTTGTTTGCCACAATAATTGGCGAGATCTGAGGTTTGGTTGCGTTATCAACACGATTACCAGGGGCGGTAGCAAGCTGCCTTTCGTTTGGAAAAGGTCTTTCGTTCGAATCTGGATCGGCAACGGTCACCGCTACGGAATTGGGTTGATTGGCAACTTGTGGCGGACCAGTTTGGTCAACCCGTGTCGCTTGATCCATTTGCGAGACAGCAATGTCCTTGTTTTGAGGCACACCGGTCGGCTTGGTTTGTAACCCAGGTGGAATCAACAGCACAGCCAATACGCATGCTGCAAGCGCCGTAACAAGCATTGTGCCCCGTTGGATCCAAACACTCAATTGCTCATCGGCGAGCTGATTACTACCACTTGCGTCGTCTACTGGGGGAGGAACGATCAATCCGTAGCCTCTGGCTATTTCGCTTGCGGCCAATGCCACGGCTTCGTCATACTCAGAAAGCGAGAACAAGCTTCCTGACCACTCTTGCGGATTTGCGAGGTTGTTTGTCGTTGAGGAAGCAGACTCGGCGACAATGACTCGATTGAGTTGCGTGACAATTCTGTTGGTTAAATCTGGCGGACTATGGTCGCAAACGACATCATTGAGCAGGTTGGACAAAATGATGTCTGCAGGTTCAAAAGTAGGTTGTTCTTTCGAACTGTCTCTATCTCGATCAATCACGATTCAGTTTTCCGTCTAAACACTGTTTAAGTAGTATTTTGGCTCGTTGCATCAGGTTTTTGGCACCGTGCTCTGAAATACCGAGTTCTTTTGCGATCAATTCTCGCGTCGCGTTCTCTCCGAAACGCATTTTCAACGACAACTGAGCACGCTTTGTCAAACGACGAAAGCAATCCTCAAGCGCTTCCGTGAGGTCACTCCCATCTCCATCTATGCCAGCCCATCGCATCCACTGCAGGTCTAACTGATCCATCTCGCTAGTAATCACTACCCTTTTTTGTCGTCGTCTGAACGAAACGAGCAAGTGATATGCGACACGTCTCAGATAACTGGATGTAGCGGCTGGGCTGACTTGAATAAAAGGCTTGCGTAGAACTGCGACAAACGTTTCTTGCGTCAAATCATCCGCGAGGGAGTGATCGCAGCCAATGGAACGCAAGTACCTCCATACACCGGCTTGATGATTCGTAATCAATACCGAAGCATCCCAGCTAATATCAGAGGTGGGCGATGGACCAGGCTGTAACGTCAACTCGTTACCCGAAAAGATCTTTGATGATTTTGCCACTGTTGGCTATTTTCATTGGTCTGCCATTTCGGCTAGTAAACGTAGTTTCCAGAGAAATTCCTAAGCCATGGCAAACCGATGCCATCAAATCCTCAGAGGAGTACGGCTCAGTGACAACTTGCGTTCCATCCTCGTTGGTAGCTCCAACCGCTTTACCGCCTTGGATACCAGCTCCTCCAACAACGACACTCCAAGCTCTCGCCCAGTGGTCGCGTCCACCTTCTGCATTGATGCGTGGCGTTCTTGCGAATTCACCCATCCAAACAATAGCAGTGTCCTCCAACAATCCACGTTGGCTGAGGTCGTCCACCAATGCGCTCATGGCTTTATCGAGCGTTGGCAATCGATCATTCTCCAACGTCTGA
>Ga0194045_1000573_pt1 | contig 12122 bp, 9 predicted proteins | sample JunL6211m_MetaG_FD_161686 | JGI IMG/M metagenome (GOLD analysis project Ga0194045, IMG submission 161686) | Anoxic zone freshwater microbial communities from boreal shield lake in IISD Experimental Lakes Area, Ontario, Canada - Jun2016-L626-11m | ecosystem: Environmental > Aquatic > Freshwater >...
GAATGACGGGCCCACTGCCGTTGGCCAACAGTTCGCCCACAATGTCGACACAGTGTTGAGGCGATTTGCCCGGGCCATAAATGGCTTCTGGTGCCCCGGTGCGTAGGGCCCGATGGTGGTCGACAAGCGCATCACCCACTTCCGTGAAGGGGAGGCGGCGCAACTGGGCCACAGCATCGTCGGGGGAGATGGCCCCAGAGCGGACGTCGGAAAGCATTTGGCGCAGGGTTTCTTCAAACACCCCGCCATGTTGTCACCTCTGCGCCTAACCTTCATAGTGTGAGCGCACAATCAACCCCCGCAAGCCCTATTTCCGCCCCCGTTGCCCCAGGCACACGGGTGGGTTTCTTGGGGCCGCTCGGCACTTTCACCGAACAAGCTGCCCGGTCGCAGGCCGACCTCGCCCAATGTGAACTGGTGCCTTTTCGCACGGTTCCCGATGTGCTCGATGCCGTTGAGGCGGGGGAAGTAGCGCTCGGTTTTGTTCCCATTGAGAACAGTATTGAAGGAACGGTGAACCTCACCCAAGATGCGTTGGTGTTCGACCATGAACTTTTCATTCAGCGTGAAGTAGTGCTCGACATTGAGCACTGCTTGCTTGCATTACCAGGTACAAAGCTTGCCGATATTCGTGAAGTGCTGTCGATGCCAGTTGCTATTGCACAGTGTCATGCATATTTGCGCAAGCAATTAGGTGAGGCAACAGTGCGCACTGCAACAAGCACGGCAGAAGCCGCACGACAAATTGCAACCGAAAAGCTTGTAGGAGTCGCTGCAATTGCACCTGAAGTGGCAGGAACTTTCTACGGCTTAGAAGCAGTAGCGCGCAATATTGCCGACCACGAAAATAATCAAACGCGATTCGTGTTGGTGGGAAAAAATTTCATTCCTCAAGCAACGGGGCACGACCGCACCGCGCTTGTGGTATTCCAGCGCGCTAATGAACCAGGCAGTCTCATTTCCATTTTGCAAGAATTCGCTGCCCGCCGCATTGACTTGTCGCATCTCAGTTCACGACCCACGAAAAATAGTGGTCTGGGCGATTACTGCTTCATTATGTATGCCGATGGGCATATCGACAGCGAGCTGATGGCCGACGCCTTGCGTGAATTACGCGCAAAACAGGGTGGCGTGAAGTTCTTTGGCTCGTATCCGGCTGCTGGCGAGGCGGCTCACAGCGCCCGTGAGCATGCCGATACCCGCTGGAAAGAAGCAGATGATTGGGTTGCGCATTTGCGAAGCCATATTGCCCGATAACATTCCAGACGGAACGGTGGCAGAGCGGCCGAATGCACCTGTCTTGAAAACAGGAGACCTGAAAGGGTCCGCAGGTTCAAATCCTGCTCGTTCCGCCAAGTAGTCGTTGCATAATGCGACGAAACTCAACGGTGTTGCGGTCGGCCCGCGTGTGTACCTGACCACGTTCGAGAGGAATAACTTTGTCGTAGAGACCTTCTATGACTTTGAGGTCTTCGGCCAAAATATCCATTTCGTAGTCAACGGCAGCTTGTGCAACTGCATCGGTGGGGCAGTCGTTGCGCAGCATGACGGAATACAAACACGTGGTGTTGTTGTCGATGGGCTGACAAAACGTAATGATGGCGTTCACCATTCCTGTAACGGGAAGCTCAAGACGCAAGTTGCACGAGAACGGCGCAGTGAACTCATAGCGCATAGTGCGGGGTTGTACGAGAGGATGTTCACCAGTTGCCACAAGTGGATCTTCATTGTTTTCAATGGTGTGTTCGTAGTTCACCACGAAGCCCCAACCCGAGTCGTTTTTCTCTACTGAATATTCGTGAATGTTTTCGTCTTCTCCCGAGCCAAAGGTGCCAGCATGCACAAAGGGAAAGTGTCCGAAGTCGAGAAAGTTGTCGACGAATTGTGCAGCTGCTGCATTAATGATGAGCGGCTCGAGCCACACGTGGCGCAAAGACGTATCGTTCCATTCTGCAATGTTGATGATGTCGGTGACGGGTGTGTCGGGTGCGATCCACACCAGATCGTATTGTTCAACAACACGTGCCGATGACAGAGCAGTGTTTGGCGGCAGTGTTGCACCCGTGCCGAGTGCGGGAACATGAGCAACATCACCTTGTGTTGTGAATTCCCAACCGTGATACGGGCACTGTAGATGTTCGCCAACAACGCATCCATCAGAGAGGCGGGCATTGCGGTGCGGACACTTGTCGACAAATGCGGTGAGTGTGTTGTTGATGCGCGTGAGTACGTAGGGCTCGCCGAGCAGCACCACGCGTGTGGGAGTTTCTAAGGCGAGGTCTGCACTGCGCAGCACCGGGTGCCACGCGTTGCGCAACCCTGGTGAGGTATTGGTGAGTGCAGTAGCGGTAGGAGCGGTTTCGTTACTCATCGCTCTTCGCGCTCATAGGGAACGCCAAGAGAAGCTGGCGCGCCCAGACGCTTTTTCGCCCAGCCACCAGAGAGAAGCACGAGAACAACAATGGTCATGATGAACGGAAGGGCATCGAGAAGGTCGCCATTAATGTGCATGTTGCGTGCTTTCAAGGTGAGGCTGAGCGACTGCAGTGCACCAAAGAGATACGCACCAGCGAGTGTGAGGTCGGGGCGCCAGAATCCGAAAATAACGAGGGCAATAGCAATCCAGCCGGCGCCTTTGGTCATTCCATCGACCCAGGTGGGGATGATGGCAAGGCTGTAGTACACACCACCAACGCCGGCAAGTGCTCCACCAATAACAGTGTGGATGTAGCGATATTTCACCACGTTGATACCCATTGCGTCGGCTGTTTGAGGTGACTCACCAACAGCACGCAGTTGTAAACCAACGCGTGTGCGGAATAAGTAGATGCTGGCAACGACAACAGCAATCCAAGAGAAGTACGTCAAAATATTTTGGTGGAAAAAGATGGGGCCAAGAATTGGTGTGTCGGCAAGACCACCCACATCTAAAAAGCGAATGGGGTGTGTTGCCGGACGCTGTGCAACGTTCCACACTGAAGCAAAGTACGACGACAAGCCAAGGCCGCCAGCAAAAATGGTGATGGCGAGTCCGGCCACGGTTTGATTCACGCGCAAGGTGATAGCAAGAAAGGCATGGAGTAAGCCAACAAGTGCTGCAGCACTGGTGCCAATAAGAATTGACATCAACACCACAAACCAGCTGGTGCCACCAATGTGTTGAGATGCCCATGCGCCGGTGACTCCACCAATGAGCATCATGCCTTCAACGCCAAGGTTGAGTACGCCACTGCGCTCTGTGAGGAGTTCACCGAGTGCGGCGAAGAAAAGTGGAGTGCCGTAGAAAATAGCCGAGGCGGCAATCACCATAAAAAGATTGCTGTTCATGCTGCTACCTCCGAAAGGGCGCCAGATTTCTGTGTGCGGATGCGATATCGAGTAAGCACCTCACCAGCCACTGCAGTAAAGAGAATGAGACCCTGCAAAGTTCCTACAAGACCACTGGGAAAGTTGGGCCCTTGCAGCGCGTAGCCGGCATTGGTAAGCCCACCCATGAGTATTGCGACGGTCACCGCACTGACGGGGTTGTATCGCGCGAGTGCTGCAACAACAATTCCCGTGTATCCGTAGCCGGCAAGTTGTAAGCCCTTTGCATCGAGTACATGGCGGAAGTCGCCCACATCACTTGCACCACCGAAACCAGCAACTGCACCAGCTATGGCCATCACCGAAATGATTTTCCATCGTGTGCGCATTCCTGCGTAGCGAGCGGCACTTGGCGCATCGGCAATGACGTTGACTTCATAACCAAAGCGCGTCCGTGCATAGAGGAACCACAACAACATGCCCAAGATGGTGGCCAATAAAAATCCGAGAGGCACAGTGAACCCAACAATGTGTAGCGATGGCCAAAAGGCCCGTGGCTGAAGTTGTTTACCAGTAGGGAAGCCCATTGATTGTGGGTCACGCCAATATGAAGTGCTTCCGAAGATGAGGTAGTTGAGGAAAATGCCGGCCAAGTAATTGAGCATCAACGTCGTGATGATTTCGTTGGTGTTGAACTTTGCTTTCAATACGCCAGCAATAACTGCATACAAACCACCAAAGAGCGCACCCATTACCACCATCGACAAAATGATGATTGCGGTGGGTTGGCCAGATAATGCAAGGCCAGCAAGTGTTGCACCGACGGCACCCATAAAGAACTGACCTTCACCACCAATGTTGATGATGCCAGCCCGGAAAGTAAGCGCTGCGCAAAGACCCGTAAATGCAAGTGGTGTTGCACTGACCAAGGTTCCGGAAAAAGAACTCTTCGAGGTGAAGGCAGTTTCCAAGATGCGGTGGTAAGCACTCAGCGGGTTTTTCCCGGTGAGGAGCAACACAATTGCGCCAAGGGCGAGTGCAGCTGCAATAGAAATGAGCGGCACCAGCCAATTGAGTTTCTTTGGTTGCGTTAAGCGTCGTTCCAGACGCAGTGGAGATTTCATGATGTGTGCTCCTCTAGGGCAACGCCTCCCATGAGAAGGCCTAGTGATTCACGAGTTGCAGACGATGTGGGGAGGTCACCCACAATGCGGCCTTCATACAAGACCACGATGCGGTCGGAAAGCGAGAGAAGTTCTTCGAGGTCTTCGCTAATGAGCAAAACACCCACGCCATTGTCGGCGGCAGCAACGATGTGCGAGCGAACGTTTTCAATTGCTCCTACGTCGAGCCCGCGAGTTGGTGATGCAGCAATAAGCACTTTCGGGTTCGCTGAAAATTCACGCGCCAATAACACTTTTTGTACGTTGCCACCAGAGAGCAATCGCACTGGAGTCTCAGTGCTAGGTGTTTTCACATCGTATTGTTCAACGAGTTGGCTCGCATTTTCTTGAATTGCTTTGCGGCGCAAAACTGAATATCTCGAGATGGGCTGTGTGCGGTACGACTTCAAAATGAGGTTGTCTTCAATACTGTGGCTCGATGCGAGCCCGGTATGCAGTCGATCTTCAGGAACATGGGCAATGCCTGCGCTAATTGCATGGCGCACTTTGCCGTTAGGAATTTCTTTTTCATTGACTGAAATGGTTCCTGCACTTGCATGGCGCATGCCGGCAATGACTTCGGCAAGTTCACGTTGGCCATTTCCAGAAACACCTGCGACCCCAAGTACCTCACCAGTTTTAATGGTGAGAGAAACGTCATTTAGTGCCTTATTGCCGCGGTCGTCGAGTGCACTTACTGCATTCACACGAAGAACGGTTTCTTTGTCGCTTGAATTGATTTTGCGTTCCACTCTGTCAAACACAACTTCTCGCCCGACCATGAGGCGAGCAAGTTCACGGCGAGATGAGTGAGCGGTTTCAATAGTGCCTACCGTGCGACCACCACGCAAAACGGTGACGCGGTCGGAAACAGCCATAACCTCATCGAGTTTGTGCGAGATAAAAATAACCGTGCGACCCTCTTTCACCATTGCGCGCAGGGTGATGAACAGCGCGTCGGCTTCTTGAGGAGTTAATACTGCAGTGGGCTCGTCGAGAATGAGAATGCGAGCACCGCGATAGAGAACTTTGAGAATCTCTACTCGCTGTTGCTCACCAACACTGAGTTGCCAAACGCGTGCACGTGGGTCGACTGCCAAGTTGTAACGCTGTGAAAGCTCTTCTACTTTTTGGGCAACGTCACCGGCATTGAGAAATGTTCCTGTGCTCTCGTCACCTAAGACAACATTTTCAGCAACGGTGAAGGAGTTCACAAGACGAAAGTGTTGGTGCACCATGCCAATTCCGGCATTGAGTGCTGCGCGAGGAGAGGAAAAAGAAATGCTTTCACCGTTGAGCTCAATCTCTCCGTTGTCGGGGCGGTAGAGGCCGGTCAAGATGTTGGACAGCGTCGATTTCCCGGCACCATTTTCGCCAAGAAGCGCATGCACTTCGCCTTCACGAGCATCGAAGTTCACGCCATCGTTAGCAATGACTCCAGGAAATCTTTTGACGATCCCCGACATCCGCACTGCAATTTTTTCACTCATGTCGCCCCATAAACCTCAACGCTAGACGAAAAGAGGGGGTGAGCCGAAAGGCTCACCCCCTCTTACGAAGTAATTAATACGTACGAAACGTACGTAGCGAATTAGCTCTTTGGCAGATCGCCAAGAACGCCTTCAACTAGGTAGTTCATGCCCATGAGGTCGCCGTATGAAGCAGATGCTCCAGCAGCGATTTTCTCTGTGCCGTCTTGAGCCTTCAGTGGGCCTGTGAATTGTGAACCTGAGTTTGCAGCAAGTTCTGCTTGCTTGGCAAGAATTTTTGCCTGAGTATCTGCACTCACAAGCTTGCCGAAGGTAGCCATTTTCACAAAGCCGTCATCGAGACCGCCGTAGTAGTCGCCTGCAACCCAAGTGCCATCGAGTACCTGCTGAATGCGTGGTACTTCATAGACGCCCCAATGGTATGTAGTTGCTGTCAACCACACTTCAGGGAAGTTTGCATTTTGGTCTGAGTCGTAACCTACCCAAGGAACGTTCTTTGCCTTCGCAGCTTCACCAGCGGCTGGTGAGTCTTGTGCTGAAGAGATTGCATCTACGCCAGCAGAAATCAGTGACTCTGCAGCTTGACGCTCTTTGGCTGGATCGAACCATGTTCCGGTCCAAACAACTTGAACAGTTGCAGCTGGGTTGATGTTGCGAACACCAAGGGTGAATGCATTGGCACCACGGATCACTTCAGGAATTGCAAACGGTGCAAGGTAGCCAACTTTTCCAGTTTTCGATGCTGCACCAGCGGCCATACCTGCAAGGTAGTCACCGTCTTCGCCAGCGCCGTATGCCTGTGAAAGGTTTGCAGCAGACTTGAAACCTGTTTCAAATTCGAAACATACATTTGGATATTTTCCAGCAGCAGTAACGAATGCATCTTGGAATCCGAAAGAGGTTCCGAAAATGACAGTGTTTCCGTCTTTGACAAGTTGATCAATTGTGGTGAGAACTTGTGGGCCTTCAGGAATGTTTTCCTTGTAGGTGGTGACCACTTGATCACCAAATTTTGCTTGAACAGCTTTCAAGCCTTCATGGTGTGCCTGTGTCCAGCCGCCGTCGTTGATAGGGCCAACATAGATCCATGCAGCCTTGAGTGGTCCGGTTGCTGGCTTGCAATTTACTGGCTTGCCATCTTTCCAAGGAGTGAAGTTGGTATCCCAACTTGTTGAACCAACAGCAGTTGCATCAGGTGCAGCAGTATCGGTTGTTGAAGCCATCGTGTCTGCAGTTGCTGCAGCAGTATCGGTTGTTGACGCATCGGATGCGGTGTCTGATTTGCTGCTTCCGCAAGCAACAAGGCTGACGCCGAGTCCAAGTACGGCTACCGCTGGTAGCCATTTTCTAGTAAGACGCTTGTTCAAATTTCCTCCCGGGTTGTGGTGGTTGTGCTGCCTTCGAAGAAGGCGTTAAAAGAGATACTAGGTGTTGAACGGAGGCTGAATTCCAGGGGAAACACCCATCGCCTCATTTCTGAACAGAAAGTAAGTGATCACACCTTCCCGTTCGGAAGTGAGCATTTGTGCCATAGACTGACCGTGTCCAGGAGAGGTGCCAGAGCGGCCGAATGGGGCGCCCTGCTAAGGCGTTGTCTGTGTTAAAGCGGACCGTGGGTTCAAATCCCACCCTCTCCGCCAGGTGTTTTCGAGGTGCCCCGGCACCCGCCCTTGGCCTCAATTGAGGTTATCCACAGTGATTTTATTGGGTTTGCGGGCTTCCCTTGCTTTTGGCAAAGTGCCCCGATAGACCCAAAGGTACCTGCGGGCGGAACTTGTGGGGCTCGTTATGACACACCAACACGACAACTTCTGGGCTGACGCCGACCGGAACCCCCGGTTGAGCCGACCCGCCCACCCGATGGCTCGACGCCTGGCCTTGGTGGCTGTTGCTGTGGGGTTATGCATTCCCGTTGCTCGGGCTCTGGGGAACAACAGCCCAGCCCCGGTGCCTAGTGGTGCTGGAGCAGCAGCTGTTTTAGAGCCAAGCCGCGAACCTGAGCCAACCACAACTGCTGCCACGCTTCCTCCCGTGGCTGAAGTGCCAGAGTCAACTCCAGAACCAGTAACCACGGTTGCGCCAGCACCACGAGTAGTTGAAGCGAAAGTAGTGGTGCAGCCGGAAGTGAAAACTCCGCAGTGTGGCGCGAAGTTCAACGTGCAACTCGGCGACTCATGGAGCTTGCTTGCCGACTACGCCGGTGTAGCTACACGCGAATTACTCCAAGTAAATCAGGCTAATGCGCGCACTGTTATTGTGCCTGGCGATGAACTATGTGTGCCAAGTGGTGCACGCATGCGTCGCCCCGCACCCGTTGCTACCACACAACCAGCGCGACAGGCGTCGGCAAAACCAATTGTTGTTGTTGCTGCCAAGAGATTCACCGTTGCGCAGTCGACACAAATTATTCGCGACGTTTTTCCTGACGCGTTAGAGGAACGTGCATTGGAACTCGCACAGCGCGAGACCCACACCAATGCCGCTGCGTATAACTTCTGTTGCTACGGCCTCTTTCAAATTCACTTTCAGGCGCACAAGAGTTGGCTCGCGACCATTGGGGTGACGAACCCTTCACAGTTGCTCGATGCGGGCACTAACGCTCGCGCAGCGCTCACGCTGTACAAGCGGTCAAACTCTTGGGCGGCATGGAATTAAGTGATTTCATGCAATTAAGGGGGCAGGTTTCGCCCTTGGCGTTTTCCCCTTAGAATGCATCGCCTAAGCGCTTGTAGCTCAATGGATAGAGCATTTGACTACGGATCAAAAGGTTGGGAGTTCGAGTCTCTCCAAGCGCGCCAGTTGTTTTGACTAAGAGTTGTGCGGTTGAATGAGAGTTGCTTGTAGCAAACCTCGAAAGCCAACGAGAGCATTTGCATAGCGAATGGGGTCTGCTGTTTCAATAATGAGGCCAGCGGTAATTGCATCGAATGTGTCGACGAAGACCGCGCGATTTTTAATGGTGAGCACGCCATCACGTATTCCGGAATCGGCGATGCGTTCAATAAGTGCATAGCGCAACTTGCTATTTGGGCTATGCAGAGCAGCAACTTCTGCATGCCGTTGAGCATCAATTCGAGTACCTAAAACGAAAAGCGTAAGACTTTTTTCAGCTTCGTGCATATCTTTTACAGTGGAGAAGAAAGCGTCGACATAGTCAAACAAAGTGATGCAGTTCTTTACACCGGGAAGAATCCATTTGTTGTACATGACATCGGTGACGTCATCAAGAACTGCTGCATATAGCTGAATCTTTGAGGGAAAGTAGTGGTACAAAGTGGCCGATGTGTAGCCAGTGCGGGCTTGTAGTTCTCGGTACGTGGTAGCGACATAACCCAGTTCGGCAAAGGCCGTTCGCGCCTGGTAGAGGATCTTGGCCTTGGCATCATCGTTCTTTCCCTCACCCGGGCGCCCACTAGGACGCTTTGTTTGCTGGGTTTGAGAGGGCATAGGCATAGGTCTACCAGAAGTTTGTGTTCCCCATTGTAATAGAACGATCATTCTACTAACTTGAAACTACTGATCGCAGGGGGATTCGGTTATGTACGAGAAATTGTTTGAACCATTAGATATTGCCGGCACCACCATTGGGAATCGCGTTGTGCGATCGGCGCATTCAACAGGGTCGCCGTGGGTCGATAAGGGTGATGACTTTTCGGAGTATCACCTCGCACGCGCTCGTGGCGGCGTGGGTATGTCGATTTTGGAAATTGCGGGAGTGATGCCGATGACGGCGACAGCGATTCCTATCTATGAAGATCGTGTTGTTGCTGACTACCAAAAATTAATGGACAAGATTCGTCCTACTGGAATGAAAGTCTTCCAGCAACTTTGGCATGGTGGAAGTGCTCGAGCATTGCCAGGTATTACTCCATGGTCGGCTAGTGATATTCCGAACCCAATTCGTCAAACCGTTCCACGACCCATGACGCAAATGATGATTGATGATCTTGTCGAAGCATTCGCTCAAGCTGCAAGGCGGGTGAAAGAAGGTGGCCTTGATGGAATAGAGATTCATGCTGCGCACGGTTACTTATTTGGTCAGTTCCTCTCACCTGCCACGAATCGCCGCACTGACGAGTATGGGGGTTCGTTGGCAAATCGTGTTCGTTTGCTCAGTGAGGTGCTGCAGGCATGTCGTGCAGAAGTAGGAAAAGATTTTCCGATTGGAGTGCGGCTCAGTTCTGATGAACAAATTGAGGGTGGATTGCATCCGGAAGACACCGCAAAGATTGTGCAACTAATCGAGCCAGATATTGATTTTGTAGACGTTTCATTTAGTAGTTACTACCGCTTCTATAAAATTATTTCTACTCTCGATGACTCACTTGGATACGAATTACCTTTTAGCGCACAAGTGACGCGGCTCACGTCTTTGCCTACTTTAGTAACAGGCCGGATTATGACTTTGGAAGATGCGAACCACGTAGTTGAATCGGGAACTGCAGATCTAGTGTCCATGGTGCGAGCACTCATTGCCGACCCCGAACTTGTTATTAAAGCGAAGTCAGGTAGAAATGAAGAGATTCGACCATGCCTGGGAACAAGTCAAGGTTGTGTCGGGCAGCTAATGACAACGGGGCGACTTGCATGCATTGTGAACCCATCAGCTGGTCGAGAAGTCACAACACCGTGGGAGACACCAACGACTGCAATGAAGAAGAAAAAAATAGTCATCGTTGGTGGTGGCCCTGCTGGTCTTGAAGCAGCACGTACTGCTGCCTTGCGCGGACATGAAGTCCATCTTTTTGAAATGCGCAAAGAAGTGGGCGGTCAGGTTGCTATCGCAGCTAGTGCGCCGTTTCGTGCAGACCTTGGAGCACTGCCTCGATTTTTGGCCACGGAATGTGCACGACTTGGAGTGCATATGCACTTAGGGACGCCAGTTGACCCCGATCTGGTGCGAGCCGAAAACCCCGATGAGGTGATAATTGCTACAGGTTCAACACCCCGCAAAGATGGCTTCCAGGTGTGGCGACCAGCAACACCAATTGTGGGTTACGACTTACCTCACGTCTTTAGTTCATGGGAAGTATTCGGATTCGGTGGTCGTGCTGTGATCGGGAAACGCGCCGTCGTAATAGACGATGGAGGCGATTTCGATGCAATTTCTGTTGCAGACAAACTGGTCGCGACGGGTGCACACGTCACTTTTGTTTCTTCAGGCGACTTTATGGGTCAGAAAGTTCCCTTCCCGCCTCAGACGGTGTACTCCGCACGCGAACGACTCATTGTTTCAGACGTGGAATTCATTACCAATATGTCGGCAGTAGAAATTACAAAAACAGATGTAGAACTTGAGGCGCTCGGTGCAGTGAAACGGATTCGGATAGCAGCAGACACCGTGATTTTGGTGGGAATGAATTTACCGAACCGTGAACTCTTCGATGAGCTCGCTGGGTCACCTTTCCCAGTTCATCTCATTGGTGACGCAGTTGGCGCAAAAACCATTCTTGAGGCAGTAACTCAAGCAACGCATTTGGCACGGAGTATTTAGGGGAGAACATGGGAAAAAATATTGAGAACAAACGAGATCGTTCACCAGGCCTCAGTTATGCCGAGATTTTAGATACCGATACACATCCTGTTTCTGAAATTTGGCGTACTGAATCGCCAGTCGATTTCGGAACTGCCGATCAGCCTGCAGACGTGTATACCTCGAGACGTTTCCATGATCTCGAAATGGAAAAGATCTGGCTCAAAGTGTGGCAGTTTGCATGTCGCGAAGAACACATTCCTGACATTGGCGACACAGAGGTTTATGACATTGGAAAGTTTTCCGTACTTATTGTAAGGACAGGTATAGATGAAATTAAGGCTTACCCCAATGCGTGTCTACACAGAGGCAGGTTGCTACGTGATTGTGCCGGCCACGCAACCGAATTGCGGTGTCCGTATCATGGCTATACGTGGAGCCTTGAAGGTGAACTAAAAGTAGTCCCCTCAGAGTGGGACTTCCCACAGGTGAACAAGGATGAATATGCACTTACCGAACTACCAGTTGGGCGATGGGGAGGGTTTGTTTTCATTAGCCTTGATCTTGACGTTGAGCCCTTTGAAGACTTTTTAGGGACACTCTCATTACATTTTGAGAATTATCGAATGGAAGAACGCTTCGTTGAAGCACATGTGGCAAAGGTAATGCGGTGCAATTGGAAAACGGCAC
>Ga0194045_1000575_pt1 | contig 12109 bp, 9 predicted proteins | sample JunL6211m_MetaG_FD_161686 | JGI IMG/M metagenome (GOLD analysis project Ga0194045, IMG submission 161686) | Anoxic zone freshwater microbial communities from boreal shield lake in IISD Experimental Lakes Area, Ontario, Canada - Jun2016-L626-11m | ecosystem: Environmental > Aquatic > Freshwater >...
AAAGCGGACTCACCTGCCGGCACCGCGTTGATGTTGAGTATGGATTTGACGTTGGAACCGGTGGGTGGCGGACAGAGGACTTGGATCGCGGGCAACATCTCTTGCGACGAAAAATCCCATCGCATCGGCGTACCGGCGAATCGCGATGACTCGGGGATGCGGAACGACGAAAGGTAACCCACCATTTTTAAGGCAGCCACGACAAACGTTGGGTCCTGTGGCCAGTTCGTCCATTGTCGATCCAATGCCGTTAATGCAACCAAAACTCGTCCGTCACCGATGGCATGATCGATCAGGATCGGCTGACCGTTTCGAAGCGATGCGACCGGCTTCCAATTTGCCGAGTTGGATTTAGGGCTGTTTTCCGAGTTGGATTTAGGGCTGGATGTAGAGGGATCGATCGATTCCTTTTCTATTTCCAAGTAGCGCTGTATCCGAACGAACTGGAACGGCGAGTTGCTCAAGCCGAGGAACGGCTCAAAGATCGGATGGTTATCCGCGATCAAGTCCGGTGTCGTATCCCCCGGCTTCATCGGCAAGTCTTTGGGACCTTTAATCAAAAACGGTAATAACGCAATGGCGTTGTCGGAACCGTTGATCGGCTTGGTCCAAATAGCGTTGTATCGCAAGTAGTCCGCATCCGACATTTGTTCGCCAAAGAATACGGCTAACCCGCCACCGCGGGAAACATACCGATGCAGATTTTCCAGAGCGCGAGGGTCGAGCGATGGAACCGCTTGCATGATGATGCATGCATAGTTCTGAATTGTCGTAAGGTCGGAATCGCGGAGGAACTCTGGACCCTCGCGAGACATGATCAATCCCGTCTTCGCGCTGCCACCTGGATTGAGTGCCGATTCAAAAAAGAACGAGTGCTTACCTGCGGCATCACCATCGACAAGAAGGACTCGAATGCCCTCTTGGAGATCGAGCACGCAGCGTGCGGAATTGTCCGACATCAACGAATCGGGTGGCAGTTGTGCTTCCACCACATGCGAACCGCTTCTCGGAAACAAGATTTGAACGTGCCTAGTGATCAACTCGCCTGGTTCCAAGCGTTCTAGAATGATTGGAGGAAGCTCTGTCACCAATCCCGAATGGGGAGCAGTCGGCTTTTGATCGGGTTGACGATCACCGTAATCGACCGCCAGAACTCGAATGGTAACATTGCGGACGGGAGCTAGTCCATTGTTGCGAATCGCTATATTCATCATGGCAGGCACACCAGCCGCCAATACTTCTTGTTGTGGCGCGATCGACACCAAAGTCAAATTCTCATGTCGATCTGGAACACAATCGATTAACTGCAAGTCCAGATCGCTTCCGGGTAGCGATTGCAATTGCTGCTTAAGAAGCGTGGCATTGGTCCAGTCTTTGCTCCGGAAGTCGCTCATCAGATAAACGATCGGTTTTTCAGTCGACGCCTGTTGGATCAAAGGCGAAATCAATTCCAACGAGTCGCCTAGGCCGGTATCGAGCGAGCTTGTCTGCGTCGAACTAATCTTGCTGAGCAATGCCGTAGGGTCGGATGGGATCGTCCGAGAAAGAATGTCCGCAACAGTATCGGCTTGCGGAGTGGTTGACGTTGACATGGGCGACGCGTCACCAGGCTTGGTTGTTTTCGAGGCAGAGGATTCGATGGCCTGTGCCTCTTTTGCACGCGCAGATGCGAGCGTCCCTCTCGAAGCGCGAATCACCGTGAGCAGGTGCGAGCCATCTTGAGTACTGGTGTTGGATGCGATGGCTTGAACGGCTTTCAACGCCGATTGATAAGCCGAACCACTTGAGGAGGTGTCGCCCATGGATGCCGAATCGTCCAAAACCACATAATGATGGGTCGTCGTTTGACTGATGAGCGAAAGCCAACGGGAGCCACTGACCCATTGGGCCAACATGGCAACTGCGATTGCGACAGCCAACATTCTCGATGCGATGAGCAAGGCTTGTTTGAGCCAGACCCAGCGTCGATGCTTGCGGTAGCTTTCGAGCAAGAACTCCATGGCGGCCCATTGAGTACGACGATGTCGCACGAGGTTGATCAAGTGGATCAACAACGGGAGCAAGACCAGCAAAAAACCCCATGCCAGCGGTTGAAATAAGAATTGCATCGTTGTTTACTTCTTCCTCATGTGAGCCATACGCGAGGTAAGGTAAGCGACTAAGGCGGCATCGATATTCTTGCTGGTTCGAATCAACTGATAGTCGATTTGAGAGCTTGCGCAAGCGTGTCGCACTCGATCTAAGAAACGCTGCAACGACTCAAGGTAGCCTTCGCGGAGCGCACGCGGATTGCAAGTCAGGTGATCCATCGATTCCATACCTTCGAAGCGAGTCGGGTCGTTAAACGGAAAATCAAGCTCGTCATCATCCAGAACATGGAAAACCAAAATGTCGTGCCCCGCGTGCTTCAGCGCAGCCAACGATTTGAGCGTTTGTGCTTCGCTGCCCAAAAAATCGGAAGCGACGACCATCAACGAACGTTTTGGGTAGGTATCGCTGATTTCTCGAAAGACTTGCGTCAGGTTTGTTTTTTCGTTTGGAGTCGTTTGTTGCAAGGCTTTAAAGATACTCTGCAAATGGGAACGACTGGAACGCCAGGGCAGCCGCGACCTTATCTTTTGGTCGAAGACAGTCAGGCCAACCGCGTCTTGTTGGCGCAGCGTTAGGTACGCGATGCAGGCACAAATCGTGGCGGCATAGTCGAACTTGTTGAGCGGACCTCGCCCGTAGGACATGCTCTCGGAGGCATCGAGCAAAAGCGTACACCGGAGACTCGTGTCCTCTTCGTATTGCTTGATGTAGAGTTTGTCTTGGCGGCTCCAGACTTTCCAATCGATGTGTCGTAAGTCGTCGCCGGGGACATACTGGCGATGCTGTACAAACTCGACCGATTGGCCGAAGTAGGGACTGCGATGCATGCCCGACATAAACCCTTCAACGATATTGCGTGCCCTCAGCTCCATCGACGCAATGCGTCGAATGGCCTCAGGATGCAAGTATTCTTTGGAATCGGGCATCGCGTAGCAATTCGTCTTGAGCGGTCGGTGTGGAGGAAATAATTCGATCGATGACAGCATCGCTCGTGATGCCGTCGCTTTCGGCGGCGAAATTCACAACCATGCGGTGTCGCAGGACCGGCTTGGCACAAAATTGAATATCGGCAGGATCGACGTGTGATCTGCCGGACATTGCGGCTCGGGCTTTGGCACCGAGAATGAGAAATTGGACTGCACGAGGCCCCGCTCCCCATGCAACTTGTTCGCGTACAAAGTCGGGCACGCCTTCTTGTCCGACGCGTGTTTGACGAACGATGGCCAAAGCGTATCGAATCACGTTTTCGGAGACTTCGATGCCTCGAATGAATTCTTGTAGACTGAGAATCTCTTCGCCGGACAAGACCGCTTGGATTTCTGCGACACCCCGACCGGTGGTCCGCCTAGCTATTTCGAATTCGTCCGCAAAGTTTGGGTAGCCAACGAGGACCTTGAACATGAATCGGTCCTGTTGGGCTTCAGGTAGCGGGTACGTTCCCTCTTGTTCGAGCGGGTTTTGTGTCGCTAGCACGAAGAAGGGATCGGAAAGCGAGTGACGAACTCGACCGACGGTGATTTGGCGCTCTTGCATGGCTTCCAGCAGAGCGGCTTGTGTTTTGGGAGGCGTTCGGTTGATTTCGTCAGCCAGAACGACATTGGCAAACAGTGGACCCTCCATGAATCGCCGTTCGCGCGTGCCAGTCGATCGATTCTCCTCAAGCACTTCCGTACCTGTGATGTCGGCCGGCATTAAGTCGGGTGTGAACTGGATACGGCTAAAGGACAGGCTCAGGGACTTAGCAAGCGTGCTGATCATCAAAGTCTTGGCTAAACCAGGGACTCCTTCGAGCAAACAGTGACCTCGCGCGAAGACGCAGATGAGGAGTTGCTCGACCACATCGATTTGTCCGACAATGGTTTTGGACAGTTGACCGATGATTTGTTCGCGAGCACGTTGCAAGCGATCCAAATCCGCTTTGGCTGATCCGTCTGTAGTCATGCCGTTCTTTCTAAAAGGGGCAAATCCATGAAATTGATGTTAAAAGGCTCGATGGGTCCTGTTGAATTGTATCATCCCGAGAAGTCTTTCGCAGGCAGGTGCTTTGCCAAAACGAAAAGTGTAGGATGGATTTGGTGAAGACTGCTAGCAGCGGTTCGCGCCGCTTGCTAAGCTTCTTGCACGGTTATCCGGAGTTAGCAGGCACTTTCCAAGTGCCGTCGGCCTGCGATTTTTGGAGAATGGCGAACGGCACACGGAGAGACGTGCCGTTGGGCGAACATCCCTAAAATGCTTGAGTGAAAAACACAAAATAACCGACGCGAATACCAGAATTGCAAACCTTTTTTCAAAGGAATCCAGATGACTGCGACGAAAGATCGCACTGTTCGATTGGCGATGGTGCAGATGACCTGCTCGGAAAACCAAAAAGAAAACACCGACAAAGCGATCGATCGCGTGCGACAAGCTGCCTCACAAGGGGCCAACATCGTTTGCCTGCAAGAACTTTTCAACGCGCCCTATCCTTGTCAAAGCGAAGAGCACTTTCGATTTGAATGGGCCGAAACCATTCCCGGGCCGACTAGCCAAGCTATGAGCGACGTGGCTCGCGACTGCTCCGTGGTCGTCACCGGCTCGATCTTCGAACGCCGGGCGCACGGGCTTTATCATAACACCGCGGTCGTTTTCGACGCCGATGGAGCCCAGGTCGGCTTCTATCGCAAGATGCACATTCCAGACGACCCGCTCTACTACGAAAAGTTCTACTTCACACCCGGCGATACGGGCTTTACCGTGGCCAAGACCCGTTTTGGAGTACTGGGTGTCGGCGTATGCTGGGATCAATGGTATCCCGAAGCCGCAAGACTTTTCGCACTCAAGGGAGCAGAAATTCTTCTTTATCCCACAGCGATCGGCTGGAGCGTACCCGACAAACCCGTCTTTGGAAAAAGCCAACACGAAGCTTGGGAAACCATGATGAGGTCCCATGCGATCGCAAACGGCGTTTTTGTCGGAGCGGCAAATCGTGTCGGTGTTGAGGACTCGATTGAGTTTTGGGGAGCTTCGTTTGCTTTCGATCCAGCAGGCAATTTGCTGCATCGAGCTAGCCACAGCAACGAGGAAATGGTTATCGTCGATTGCAATTTGAACAAGATCAACACACAACGAACCTACTGGCCATTTATGCGAGATCGAAGAATTGATGCCTATTCGGATCTCACGAAACGATGGATTGACGAATGAGCGATGGAACGGAAAAAGGGGAAGCGATCGCTGGATCGGCCGTGGAGGCAGGCTATCGATGGGTTGCCGAATGGGAACGCCACGAAGCCACATGGATATCCTGGCCGCACAACTTGAACACCTGGCCTGGTCGATTTACGAACATCCCGTTGGTAACCGAGCGCATGGTACGTATCCTTGCCGAAGTCGAGCATGTTCACGTCCTTGGAGGAACTCCGGAAGCGACCTCTCAAGCCCAACAAAGCTTGAGCGACGTTGACAATGTTACGATTCACGACGTTCCGACCAACGACACGTGGATCCGCGATTTCGGGCCGACTTTTTTGTTGAACAAAGACGGAACAAAATTGGGAGCAACGCGGTGGCGGTTCAACGCTTGGGGGAATAAGTATCCACACGAGAAGGATGCAGCCGCGTCCGAAAAAATAGGTAACTTGCTCAATGCAGCGGGAAAGCTGCGTACCGAGGGAGATTCACCTCTAGAATCGTTTGCCAGCAGTCTAATCGCCGAAGGGGGCGGGATTGAGACCGATGGGCAAGGAACATTGATGACAACGAGCAGCGTACTGTTATCATCGACCAGGAACTTTCACTGGACACGCGAGTTGGTCGAATCGGAGCTGCGGCGAATGTTGGACATTCGCAAAGTCCTCTGGGTTGACGGTGGTGCGTTAGCTGGTGACGACACCGATAGCCACATCGATCAACTTGTTCGTTTTATTCGTCCGGGGCTCGTATTGGCGGCGGTATCCTGCTCAAGCAACGATACCAACGCAGACAAGTTGGAACTGCAACGCCGGAATTTAGTAGGCATGACCGATGCGCACGGAAGACCGCTAGATGTGATTCCATTGATGACACCACCACCCCGCTTGATACAAGGAAAAAGGGTACCGGAGAGTTATTGCAATTTTTACATCGCGAACGAGATCGTGTTGATGCCCACGTTTGGTTACCGGGAAACGGACGATGCAGCAGCAGGAATCCTGCAAGACTTAATGCCGGAACGCCGGGTCGTATGCTTGGACGCATCGGATTTCATCTTCGGGCTTGGCGCATTTCACTGCGCAACACAGCAGCAGCCGGCGGTGATTCGCCCCTAGCTAGTTAGTGCTTTGTTATCGCTTGGTTAGGGTAGCTGGAGTCGCCAGACTTCAGTGCCGCAACGAAAAACCGAACTCTGGCGAGTTCGGCACCCATTGCCAACCCGAATTTTTAATATTGACGAAGCACTAACCTTTGTTGCAGCTTGATTTTAGGGTAGTGGATTTTGTTAAAGATCCCTCAGATTCAGGATCTTTAACAAGATCCACTACCAACGACTCATAAAATCACTGTGGATACGGCATTAACTAGTGTTGATTAACTAGTGTTGCGGGCGGCAGAATTTGATCGGCATGTCGCTATCTGGGTCGTCCAGAACCATGGCTAACTTGCCCGTCAACAATTCATCGAGTTCCTTGCCGACGATTTCGGCTCGCCAGCCAACCGTTAAGCAAGGTGGAGATGAGCCGTCGTTGATCGGGTCGAGCCGATACTTGACAAAATCCCTCAGGTCATCGGATGTTGCCACGATGGCAGGCGAGATGCGTTTTGTTCGACAGATATAGGCGAGGGCGGCCGATAGAAACTGCGTAAGCATTCCGGCGGGTTGCCCTTTTCCGTAACGGTTTTTCTTGGGCCAGGTCGGCGGCGGTTGATTCATCGCGTCTTCGATGGTTTTTGCGAGCTCCGGTAAATACTGTTTCGTGTGACGATGCTCCATGCCTCGCAAGGATGTCATCCGCCGGACATCGGATGTCCCTCGCCGCGCCAGTTCGATCAGCAAGTCGTCGCGAAGGATCTTGCGAGGCGGGATGTCTCGTTCCTTGGCCTTGGTGTCACGCCAATTCCAAAGTCCACGCACAATCGATAGCGAGTTACCTGAAAGGGCTTGAATGCCACTGATGCGATACCAGTTTTCATTGGTCTCAAATTCCGCTAGCTCCTCTTGCCGTTGCTTGGTCTCTTCTACAAGCCAAGGAAGACGATTCAGTTTTTCGATCTGCTGCTTAAGCGTTTTGAAAAGCCTTGGCAAATCGCGAACATCCTGGGCCGCGTACTGAAGCTGTTGATTGGAAAGTGGTCGATTTCGCCAATCCGATCGCGTTTCCTCCTTGTCGAGAATCATGCCGGTAAAGCGATGGACTAGGTTTCCGTACGAGGCCGGGTACTCGAAACCTAGAAAGGCAGCGGCAATTTGAATGTCGAACAGATTTGGGATCAGACTCTGGGTCGCCCGATAGCAAAACAGCGTCTCTTCTCGTCCAGCATGAACAATCACCGTCGTGGCAGGATCGATCAGCGATTGCCAAAACGGATTCAAATCGCCGCAAGTATAGGGGTCGATGATTGCGATTTCATCTTCCGTCGCCACCTGGACTAAACAAAGTTCGGGTCGATAGGAATCTTCTGCCACAAATTCCGTATCAAAAGCGACAAGTTTCTGGGCAGCTATCTTGTCACATAGCTGATGGAGGGATTCCTGATTTGTGATATAACTGAAGTGTGCGTTCAACCGCTGCCCTGTCCCATAATCGATATCCGACTTGCAATCCAACTCGAAATGCTTGCAATCCAGCGATATTTGTACACCGAATCGTGTGCAACCACAACAACGGGTGGTATTGTGAACCCAGTTCTTCCAATGCCGGGGCGTTAACATCGAATGGCTAAGGTCTTGAAAAATCTCAACTTGATGCCAGAACCACCGAATTTGCTGGTCAGCGCCCGTTCGGCGATTGAGGCTGAGTGGGTCATCGAATCGGGGGCGAAGTGGCTCGACCTCAAGGAACCTGAGCACGGTTCACTTGGCCGACCAAAGCTTGAAACGATTCTGGAGTTGACCCGAATGGAGATTTCCAGCGACCTTCACGTTAGCGTGGCTGGAGGAGAACTCGCAGAATGGCCGTTGGAATTAGACGAATCTTTGGCAGCCATTTTGCCTCTGCGATTTTATCTCAAACTGGCTTTGGCGCATTGCAATGGGAAAAAATGGCAGGAAACTGCGGGACGAATTTCACAATCTTTGAAACATCCTTCTCAGCTGATCTTGGTACATTACGCAGATACAACGGAAGCATGTTCACCCGATTGGATGGAAGTGATAGAAGCGGCTCGTTCGCTTGAATGCCGCTACGTGCTGATCGATACCCACAACAAAAGGACTGGTGGACTGCTAGATCATTGTTCGATTGACCAACTGCAAGAATGGATTCAACTCGCGCACGATGTTGGGCTGAGTGTTGCATTGGCGGGTTCACTGAAACTGAACCAGCTTGAATTGTTGACTCACTTAGGGGCAGAATGGCTAGGCGTGCGTGGTGCCCTTTGCCAAACCAACGAGCGAACGAGTACGTTGTGCCGAGATAAATTGACGAAAGCGCTGTCCTTGTTTTCGACTTACTCAAGGAACGAGTCTCAATAATATGTCTTCTGGCAGCGAACGAGATCGACCTTGCGGGGTACTTCGCCAAGGGACCAAAGTGGTCGGTTGCGTTTGCATGCCAGACGCGAGTGAGGTCTTTATCAAAGAATTCAATCATTGCTACGGGCAGCTTCGTCTGGAACTGACTCAGCCGATATTAGAGAATTTGCCAACCAACGCGAATCCGCATACCTTTCGTTTGCCGATGTGGTTTCGGCATGTATGGCATTCTAGAAACTCAGATTCGCAGTAGTTCAGATTCGCAGTATTCAGATTCGCAAAATCGCTACCGGCCTTTCGAGTCTCGCTTCGCTTGCGTCCGCTTTCCTTTTGAGGACACATGGCCAGCGATTTTCGAGGTGAGGTTCGAAATTGCGACGCGATTGGCTTTGGCTTTTCCACCCAAAGTTGCTCGCTGAGCTGCTGTTCCTGGTGCGACTTGGCTGGTGGACTTCTTCTTGGTGGCGGTTTTCAATGGGACGGCGACCGAAACGGTCGTTCGCTTGGCCGCGCGGGCGCCGGCTGTCTTCACCAACGCTTGCTTGGTAGCGGAGACTTTGGCGGAGACTTTCTTGGGTGCGGATGCTTTCGGCTTCGCTTTCTTCGGCGTGATCTTGGCAGCGGTCACAGTCACAGAGGGAACATCCGCAGTCGGAATCGCAACCGAAGCGGCATTGATTTTTTGCTTTGTTCCGTGCAACTCTTTGCGAGTCGATTGACGCGTTGCCTTCGCTTCGGCGGCCCGCACAGTGGACTTGACGGGACGTTTCGAAGCAAGCATGGGAGGCTTGGCTGCGGTTGAATTGAGTCGGGCTTCAAACGCTTCCAATGCGGCTCGGAATAGATCGTGCTTCGCCTGGGTGCGTCCGTCGAGATTCGGCGAGCCGCTCTTGCGGCCTTCCGTTCGCGCTTGAGCACGTGACAAATCCTGCCACTTATCGACTAGTTTTCGGGCATTCACAGCATGCTTCTTCAGCTCGGTACTGGACAGTTTCTCCAAAGCGGGAAGTTGGCTGGCCAACACCAAACTCAACTCCTGTTTAGTACAAAGCTCACGGATTTCCTGCAATGATAAAGACATCGATTCGGCTCCAAAAGTAAAAGATCAAAAATTGCGGCTGGCCAAGCGTTTTCTTGGACTCTCCATAGGGTAACCGAAACCACAAATGACAACAACGGCGCGGGGCCGGTCGACTCATTGCAGCTCGGCCGATTGCTCGCGGATCGACTGGCAAAGGGAGGCCGGGAATCCGTTCGGCTACCATCGATAGGTCCCTATTGCTCCATATCCGTCGTTCGCTACGTACGGGGCGATCTGCCATCGACTTTCCCAAAATTCGCTTTGCTGTACCGAGCTTGCCGCGACATAGCTGACCCACCATCCTAGAAACGCTTGAGAAGGATAATGGGAACCATCATTGATTCTCGACAAAGGTCCAATAATAGAGCCTGCATACCAAAGACCTTTCTTCCATGGTTCGTTCGTCATCTTTGCAGCCGTGATGAAAGGCATCGAAGAAACAAATGCATGTCCGCTCACTCCATTGTTGTCTTGGAATGGATGCCAAGCAGAAGAGTGAATTCCCTCAGTTGGACGAGACGCACCGGTCGCATTTTGAAGGAAGAGTGTGGGGATCACCCCAACTGCCAGTCCGCGAATCGTGCGCTCGCCCCATCTCCCAGTTATTTGCAGTCCTTCCATTTCAGGGAAGAGAGTTCCTATTCCCCATAGGGCAGCAAATACGGGTACGACATAATAGCCATTCCCCAAATTCTTGCTCGAATGTAGGAATTGGCGAGTTCCGTTCGCCGATGACACACGATCTTGAAACGCATCATACATTTGCTGGTCAAGTTTTGTGTTTGCAACCAACCCACCAACAAGGAACCCACTCCCCAGGACCAGGAGCGAGTCAGGCGAATAGAAATTAAGTTGGTCGTTGAGCAATCGCTGGCCCACTCCCGGACGTACTGTGGGCCAACGTAGTCGGCTCATATCGTCATGCCATCCATCGCTGGATGGAAATGGCGTCACCAGAATAGGAGAGCCTCGACTGATATCGTTTTTCGTTAACCCTAGGACGGGTGACTGGAACTCGTAGAGCATCGCAGGCGTCGACTGTTCGCGGTCATCGCGGTCATCGCGGTTTCTAGTGTCAGGGCACGCGTCGCAAAGAGTTTTGGTTTCAACAAGGATTGGCGCTAGTTTGCCTTGGGGGAGTTCCTGACGCTGACTATCTCTGCCATTACCAGATGAGGTCCCGCCGAACTTTGGCCATTCATTCCACACCTCCGTTTGAATGCCAGCAACAGAGTCTTGGTGATACGTTGGTTGACTACTTGGGAATTGAACTCGAACTTGAGCGACGACTGGCGATGAAAGATAGGCAGAAAAAAACAATGCGACAACGGCCCTGACAATTGCAATGAAAGCATTGTACCGAACCACAACGAGTCGATTGTTCATTTGAGGCATCTACCAACGGAACCTTCCGTTGAGCTTTCGGGCTGGACCTACGGAAAAGCCCGGATTTTGGGCGAGCGCCATCTGCGATGCAACATCCGAATTGCGGGCCATGACGACAACGGAAATCGGATACGAGGGCGTTCCGGGGAGTGGAAACATGAAAACTTCCCACATGTCGACCACGCCCGCTGCTACGGCCGTCATCTGCAATTGCAACCTTGCAATCTGCGCCATCTCCGCTCGGTTTTGTTGATACGCGGCGGCTTGCGACTGGAGGTAGAGCGCATGCTGCCGTTCTTCCTCGATCGCGGCTTCGCGATTCACCGTGTCCATGTGCGCCTTGAGCCATTCCTCCCAATGAGGCTGAAGGAGTCGGAGTTCCGATTCCTGGAAGAGGAAGAATGGGATCGCGTACTCGTCCCCATTCGCCAGTTCCATCAACACACCATCGAAGGTGAACGTTCGAACATTTATACGCTGGGCCAAAATCCAGTTTTGAAACTGCACATCTGTTTCCATAGGCCGCTTGTCAAATTCCTGGACGATCCTCGGAATAATCTTGCGCTCGATTTCGGGCAAGTTCTCGAACCGACGATCATTCACGTAGAATCGACCTCGCCGACGCTGCATCGATACATCGCGGCGCGTGAAGTCCACGATCTTGCCGACCACCACGATCCCGTTCCGCAATGTCCACGAATGCCGCTCGCCGGCAGACGCAAGAGCGTCTTGGCTTTCGGCGGAACGAATCCACTTTTGGTCCTCTTCTGACAATTGATCGATGGCTACGGCCAAAAGCTCTCGCCCCTTGGCAGGTGAATCCAGTTTGATTACGACTTCCTTGTCGTCGATGGCGACCAAAGTCCCTTCCACTTTTAACTTGCCCGACCTGTCCGTAAACT